>WPCG01135200.1_pt1 | contig 97470 bp, 111 predicted proteins | sample 5403311 | NCBI WGS metagenome assembly WPCG01 (sample SAMN12869467, study PRJNA574797) | sludge metagenome | isolation source: wastewater treatment of Control | place: China:Beijing | collected 2019-05-17 | reverse complement strand
GTGTTGAGATGGTAATGCCGGGCGACAACGTCAAGCTGGTTGTTACCCTGATCGCTCCGATCGCCATGGAAGACGGCCTGCGCTTCGCGATTCGCGAAGGTGGTCGTACCGTTGGCGCCGGCGTGGTTGCCAAGATCATCGAGTAATGATCTGAAGCGTCAGCAAAAGCCCCCGTTCTTCGGGGGCTTTTGTATTTGAGTTGACAGTGGGTGGTTGCATCAGTAGAATTGCGCCTCCCTTGGATGGGCCTGCCCGTTGTGCGGGTGTGCTCAGAAGAACCGTTACTTGGAGTTTCTGGTCAAATGCAGAACCAACAAATCCGTATTCGGTTGAAGGCTTTTGACCATCGCCTGATTGATCAATCTACCCAGGAAATCGTGGATACCGCGAAGCGTACTGGGGCTCAGGTGCGTGGTCCGATTCCTTTGCCGACTCGCAAAGAGCGTTTTACCGTATTGATTTCTCCGCACGTCAATAAAGATGCGCGGGATCAATATGAAATCCGTACCCACAAGCGGGTGCTGGATATCGTTCAGCCCACCGACAAAACTGTTGATGCGCTGATGAAGCTGGACCTGGCAGCAGGTGTAGAGGTCCAGATCAGCCTCGGCTGAAGCCCCACACGACGGGGGCTATCAGTCGTGTAACGCCCTGAAATGGGCGGCCATAGCGGGTAAATAGCCCCGTGCACTCATGAGGTTTACAACATGACTATTGGTGTAGTCGGCCGGAAATGCGGTATGACCCGCGTTTTCACTGAAGATGGTGTTTCCATTCCGGTTACGGTGATTGAAGTAGAGCCGAACCGTGTCACTCAGGTTAAGTCCCAGGATACCGACGGCTATCAGGCCGTGCAGGTGACCGTTGGTGAGCGTCGCGCTACTCGCGTGACCAAGCCGATGGCAGGGCATTTTGCCAAGGCCAATACTGCGGCAGGTCGCCGCGTATGCGAATTCCGCCTGGAAGCAGGTCAGGAGTTTGAAGCCGGCGCAGAAATTACCGTTAGCATTTTTGAAGCGGGCCAGAAAGTAGACGTTACCGGGCAATCCAAGGGTAAGGGCTTCGCCGGTACCATCAAGCGCTGGAACTTCCGCGGTCAGGATGCTACCCACGGTAACTCCGTTTCCCACCGTGTACCGGGTTCGATTGGCCAGTGCCAAACTCCGGGTCGCGTCTTCAAGGGCAAAAAAATGTCTGGTCACATGGGTGCTGAGCAAGTGACCGTGCAGACCCTGGAAGTCGTGCGCGTTGACGCCGAACGTAACCTGCTGCTCATCAAGGGCGCGGTACCTGGTGCTACCGGTAGCGACGTTGTTGTTCGCCCGGCAGTCAAGGCCAAGGGTTAAGGGGGAGTTACCATGAATTTGAATGTAGCTGGCGCAAGTGCGATCGACGTTTCCGATCTGACCTTTGCCGCCGAGTTTAACGAAACCCTGGTTCACCAGGCAGTCGTCGCCTACATGGCTGGCGGCCGTCAGGGCACCAAGCAGCAGAAGACCCGTTCCGACGTTTCTGGCGGTGGCAAAAAGCCCTGGCGCCAGAAAGGCACTGGTCGCGCCCGTGCCGGTACCATCCGCAGCCCGATCTGGCGTGGGGGCGGTACCACTTTCGCCGCGCGTCCGCGTGACTTCGAACAGAAGTTGAACCGCAAGATGTACCGCGGTGCCCTGCGTTCGATCCTGTCCGAGCTGGTCCGTCAGGAGCGTCTGGTTGTGGTTGAGAGCTTTGCTGTCGACGCACCCAAGACCAAAGGCCTGATCGGCAAGCTGAAGGATCTGAACCTGGACAACGTGCTGATCGTGACCGACAGCGTTGACGAAAACCTGTACCTGGCAGCGCGCAACCTGCCGCACGTCGATGTACGTGATGTACAGGGTTCGGACCCGGTCAGCCTGATCGCCTACGACAAGGTGCTGATTACCGTGCCTGCCGTCAAGAAGTTCGAGGAGATGCTGGGATGAACCAGGAGCGCATTTTCAAAGTACTGCTGGGCCCGCATGTGTCTGAAAAGGCGACTGTGCTGGCTGACAGCAAGAACCAGTTTGTGTTCAAGGTGGACACCACTGCCACCAAGCTGGAAATCAAGAAGGCCGTTGAGCAGTTGTTCAACGTTAAGGTCAAGAGCGTCTCGACCCTGAACGTCAAGGGCAAGACCAAGCGTACCATGCGCGGCCTGGGCAAGCGTAATGACTGGAAGAAGGCCTATATCAGCCTGGAAGCCGGTCAAGACATCGACTTCGCCAGCGCTGAATAAGGGGATACATCATGGCTATCGTTAAATGTAAACCTACTTCCGCTGGCCGCCGCTTCGTCGTCAAGGTCGTCAACTCTGACCTGCACAAGGGCGCGCCTTATGCTCCTCTGGTCGAGAAGCAAGGCAAGTCTGGTGGTCGTAACAACAATGGTCGCATCACCACGCGTCACCGCGGGGGCGGCCACAAGCAGCACTACCGTTTGGTCGATTTTCGTCGCAACAAGGATGGCATTCCGGCCGTCGTTGAGCGTATCGAATACGATCCGAACCGTACCGCTCATATTGCTCTGCTGAAATATGCCGATGGCGAGCGTCGTTACATCATCGCGCCCAAGGGCGTGAGTGCTGGTGATCAGGTGATCTCCGGTGCCGATGCACCGATCAAGCCGGGTAACACTCTGCCGCTGCGCAACATTCCGGTCGGTAGCACCATTCACGCGATCGAACTGAAGCCCGGCAAGGGTGCTCAGGTTGCTCGCAGCGCCGGTGCCTCCGTTCAGCTGGTTGCTCGTGAAGGTGCCTATGTCACCGTGCGTCTGCGCTCTGGCGAGATGCGCAAGGTGCTGGGTGAGTGCCGCGCCACCCTGGGCGAAGTGTCCAACGGTGAGCACAGCCTGCGCTCTCTCGGCAAGGCTGGCGCCAAACGCTGGCGTGGTATCCGTCCGACCGTTCGTGGTGTTGCCATGAACCCGGTTGATCACCCGCATGGTGGTGGTGAAGGGCGTACTTCTGGTGGTCGTCATCCGGTGTCGCCGTGGGGCTTCCCGACCAAGGGTGCCAAGACTCGGTCCAACAAGCGCACTGACAAGATGATTGTCCGTCGTCGCAGCAAGTAATTAGAGGGGATACGACAGTGCCGCGTTCTCTGAAGAAAGGTCCTTTTATCGATCTTCACCTGTTGAAGAAGATCGAAGTGGCAGTTGAAAAGAATGAGCGTAAGCCGATCAAGACCTGGTCGCGCCGTTCGATGATTCTGCCGCAGATGGTTGGTCTGACCATCGCCGTACATAACGGTCGTCAGCATGTACCGGTCATCGTTACCGAAGACATGGTCGGCCACAAGTTGGGCGAATTCTCTGCTACGCGTACCTATCGTGGTCACGCGGCAGACAAGAAAGCCAAGCGCTAAGGGGTTAGGAAGATGGAAGTAGCCGCTACTCTCAAGGGCGCCCGACTCTCTGCCCAGAAAGCTCGCTTGGTCGCCGACCAGATCCGCGGGAAAAAGGTGGATGAGGCCCTGAACCTGCTGAGCTTCAGCAACAAGAAGGCCGCTGATGTCATCAAGAAAGTGCTGGAGTCGGCAATTGCCAACGCCGAGCACAATGATGGCGCAGACGTGGATGACCTGAAGGTCTCCACCGTGTTTGTCAATGAAGGTCGCTCCCTGAAGCGCATCATGCCGCGTGCCAAAGGCCGTGCTGATCGCATCGTAAAGCGGTCTTGCCATATCACGGTCAAGGTTGCTGACAAGTAGGAGTCGATCACATGGGTCAGAAAGTACATCCGGTAGGCATTCGCCTCGGTATCGTTAAAGAACACACTTCGGTGTGGTACGCAGATGGTCGCAACTATGCCGACTATCTGAACACCGACCTGAAAGTACGTGCGTACATTCAGGACAAACTGAAAAGCGCTTCGGTCAGCCGCGTGGATATCCAGCGTCCGGCCCAAACCGCCCGTATCACCATTCACACCGCTCGTCCGGGCATCGTGATTGGCAAGAAGGGTGAGGACGTCGAGAAGCTGCGTCAGGAACTGACTCAGCAGATGGGCGTGCCGGTGCACATCAACATCGAAGAGATCCGCAAGCCGGAGCTCGACGGTGCCCTGGTGGCCCAGAGCGTTGCTCAGCAGCTGGAGCGTCGCGTGATGTTCCGTCGCGCCATGAAGCGTGCGGTTCAGAACGCCATGCGTATCGGTGCCAAGGGTATCAAGATTCAGGTCAGCGGCCGTTTGGGCGGCGCCGAAATCGCCCGCACCGAATGGTATCGCGAAGGTCGTGTGCCGCTGCACACCCTGCGCGCCGACATTGATTACGCGACAGCTGAAGCCCACACCACTTACGGTGTGATTGGCGTCAAGGTTTGGATCTTCAAGGGCGAGATCATTGGTGGTCTGCCGGAAGAAACCAAAGCTGCCGCTCCCAAGAAAAAAGCTGCTAAGTAAGGGGTACGCACATGTTGCAACCGAAGCGTACGAAGTTCCGCAAGCAAATGACCGGTCACAACCGTGGCCTGGCGCATCGCGGTAGTAAGGTGAGCTTTGGCGAGTTCGCCCTCAAGTCCGTCAGCCGTGGTCGTCTGACTGCTCGTCAGATCGAGGCGGCCCGTCGTGCCTTGACCCGTCACGTCAAGCGTGGTGGCAAGATCTGGATCCGGGTATTCCCCGACAAGCCGATCTCCAAGAAGCCGCTGGAAGTGCGGATGGGTAAAGGTAAAGGTAACGTCGAGTACTGGGTAGCCCAGATTCAGCCGGGCAAAGTCCTGTACGAGATTGAAGGTGTTTCCGAAGAGCTGGCGCGCGAGGCATTTGCCCTGGCCGCAGCCAAGCTGCCTCTCGCTACCACCTTTGTTAAGCGGACGGTGATGTGATGAAAGCGACAGAACTTCGTGAAAAATCAGCCGAGCAGCTCAACGAGCAGCTGCTCACCCTGCTGCGTGACCAGTTCAATCTGCGCATGCAGAAGGCTACCGGTCAACTGGGTCAGAGCCACCTGCTCAAGCAGGTCAAGCGTGATATCGCCCGTGTGAAGACCGTGCTCAATCAGAAAGGTGGTAACTGATCATGGCCGAGAACAAAACAGTACGTACCGTTACTGGCCGTGTGGTCAGCGACAAGATGGACAAGACCGTCACTGTGCTCGTTGAGCGTCAGGTAAAGCATCCCCTTTACGGTAAGTACGTAAAGCGCTCTACCAAGCTGCATGCGCACGACGAAAACAACGAATGCCGCATCGGCGACCTGGTCACCATCCGGGAAACCCGCCCCTTGGCCAAAACCAAGAGCTGGACCCTGGTGCAGGTTGACGAGCGCGCGGCGCAGGTATAAGCCCCGCGCGGTATAGCGGATTATTTAAGGGTCGGAGAAAGTTATGATTCAGACTCAATCCATGCTGGATGTGGCTGACAACAGTGGTGCACGTCGAGTGATGTGTATCAAGGTTCTGGGCGGTTCTCACCGCCGCTACGCCGGCATTGGCGACATCATCAAAGTTACCGTCAAGGAAGCGATTCCGCGCGGTAAGGTAAAGAAAGGCCAGGTGCTCAACGCGGTCATCGTGCGTACCCGTCACGGCGTACGCCGTACTGACGGTTCGCTGATCCGTTTCGATGGCAACGCTGCCGTTCTGCTCAACAACAAGAATGAGCCGATCGGTACCCGCATCTTTGGGCCAGTGACGCGTGAACTTCGTAACGAGAAGTTCATGAAGATCGTTTCCCTCGCGCCCGAAGTGCTGTAAGGAGCCCGGTCATGCAAAAGATCAAACGTGACGACGACGTAATCGTCATCGCCGGCAAAGACAAAGGCAAGCGTGGCAAGGTCCTCAAGGTCCTGGCTGATGCCCGCCTGTTGATCGCTGGCGTCAACATTGTCAAGCGCCACACCAAGCCTAATCCGATGGCTGGTCGTCAGGGCGGCATTGTTGAAAAGGAGGCGCCTATCCACGTCTCCAACGTGGCTATCTTCAACCCTGAGACCAGCAAGGCCGATCGCGTCGGCTTCAAGGTCGAAGACGGTAAGAAGGTTCGTATTTTCAAGTCGACCCAAAAAGCGGTCGACGCTTGAGAATCTAGGTGCTTACCATGGCAAGATTGAAAGAGCATTACCGCACTAACCTCGTTCCCAAGCTGAAAGAAGAGCTCGGCCTGAAGAACGTGATGGAAGTGCCGAAGATCACCAAGATCACCCTGAACATGGGTCTTGGTGAGGCCGTTGGTGACAAGAAAGTCATCGAGAACGCACTGGCCGATCTGGAAAAGATCACCGGTCGCAAGGGCATCGTGACCTATTCGCGCAAGTCGATCGCGGGCTTCAAGATCCGTGATGGCTGGCCGATCGGCGTCAAGGTAACCCTGCGTCGTGAGCAGATGTACGAATTCCTCGACCGTCTGCTGTCGATTTCGCTGCCGCGTGTACGTGACTTCCGTGGTCTGAACGCCAAGTCGTTCGACGGTCGCGGTAACTACAGCATGGGCGTCAAGGAACAGATCATTTTCCCGGAAATCGATTACGACAAGATCGATGCTCTGCGTGGTCTGGACATTACCCTGACCACCACCGCGCGGACCGACGATGAAGGTCGTGCGCTGCTGCGTGCGTTCAGCTTCCCGTTCCGCAACTAGGAGTCAGGTCATGGCCAAAATCAGCATGAAAAACCGCGAGGCCAAGCGCGCTCGTCTGGTTGCTAAGTACGCCAAGAAGCGTGCTGAGCTCAAGGCTACCATCGGTAATATCAACGCCTCCGCCGAGGAGCGTTGGAATGCCCAGGTAGCCCTGCAAAAATTGCCGCGCGATGCCAGCCCGGTCCGTCAGCGTAACCGCTGCCGTATCACTGGTCGTCCGCACGGTGTATATCGCAAGTTCGGTCTGAGCCGCATCAAGCTGCGTGAAGCAGCTATGCGCGGTGATGTTCCCGGTCTGGTCAAGGCCAGCTGGTAATCCAGACCTTTATTACTCAGTTTCAGGAGCAGAAAGCCCATGAGTATGCAGGACCCGTTGGCAGATATGCTGACCCGTATCCGTAATGCCCAGATGGCTGAAAAGTCCAGTGTCAGCATGCCTTCGGCAAAGCTGAAGGTGGCTGTCGCCAAAGTACTTAAAGAAGAAGGCTATGTTGCCGGTTATGAAGTTTCAGGCGATGCCAAGCCTGTGCTCTCGATCGAGCTCAAGTACTTCGAGGGCAAGCCGGTAATTGAAGAGCTGAAGCGTGTGAGCCGTCCCGGCCTGCGCCAGTACAAAGCCGTTGACCAGTTGCCGAAGGTCAGGGGTGGACTGGGTGTCTCGATCGTCTCCACCAACAAGGGTGTAATGACTGATCGCGCTGCTCGCGCTGCCGGTATCGGCGGCGAAGTACTCTGCACCGTATTCTGATAGGGGGTTACGATGTCTCGCGTCGCTAAGAACCCTGTCAAATTGCCGCAGGGTGTAGAAATCAAGGTCAACGGCCAGGAGCTGTCAGTCAAGGGCGCCAAAGGTACCCTGCAGCTGAATCTGCACTCCACCGTTGAAGTCGTTCAGGAAGATGGTGAGTTGCGCGTAGCCGCTCGTCCGGGTAGCCCGAACATGGCCATGGCCGGTACCACCCGCGCCCTGGTCAACAACATGGTTATCGGCGTCAGCCAGGGCTTCGAGCGCAAGCTGCAGCTGGTCGGTGTAGGTTACAAGGCTCAGGCCAAAGGGCAGGTTCTGTCGCTGGCTCTGGGTTACTCGCACCCGATCGACTATCAGCTGCCCGAGGGTGTTTCCGTTGAAACCCCGAGCCAGACTGACATCATCATCAAGGGCATCGACAAGCAACTGGTCGGCCAAGTAGCCGCGGAAATTCGTGATTTCCGTCGTCCTGAGCCTTATAAGGGCAAGGGTGTACGCTACGCCGATGAGGTCGTGCGTCGTAAAGAAGCCAAGAAGAAGTAGGGCATAGCAAATGAGCGATAAAAAAGTTATTCGTCTCCGTCGCGCTCGCCGTTCGCGTCTGAAAATGCGTGAGCTGGAAGCCGTACGTCTGTGCGTGCACCGCTCTTCGCAGCACATTTACGCACAGGTGATCGCTGCCGATGGTTCCAAGGTTCTGGCCAGTGCCTCCACCCTGGACGCCAGCCTGCGTGGTGGCAACACCGGCAACATCGAAGCCGCCAAGAAGGTTGGTCAACTGGTCGCCGAGCGCGCCAAAGCTGCCGGCGTTACTCAGGTCGCTTTCGACCGTTCCGGCTTCAAGTATCATGGCCGCGTCAAGGCGTTGGCCGACGCTGCTCGTGAAGGCGGGCTGGAATTCTAAGGGTAAAAGCTATGGCTAATTTCGACCAAAAGCGCGACGAAGGTTACATTGAGAAGCTGGTTCAGGTTAACCGCGTTGCCAAAGTAGTAAAAGGCGGCCGTATCTTCGCCTTCACCGCACTGACTGTGGTAGGTGATGGCAAGGGCCGTGTTGGCTTCGGTCGTGGCAAGGCACGTGAAGTGCCTGCCGCTATCCAGAAAGCCATGGAAGCCGCTCGTCGCAACATGATCCAGGTGGACCTGAACGGGACCACTCTGCAGTACCCGGTCAAAGCTGCCCATGGCGCCTCCAAGGTGTTCATGCAGCCGGCTTCCGAAGGTACTGGTGTCATCGCTGGTGGCGCAATGCGTGCCGTGCTGGAGGCTGCGGGCGTGCATAACGTTCTGGCCAAGTGCTACGGTTCCACCAACCCGGTTAACGTCGTTCAGGCTACCTACAAGGGCCTGAAGTCGATGCAGTCTCCCGAGTCTGTAGCGGCCAAGCGCGGCAAGACCGTCGAAGACATCGCGGGGTAAGCTCAGATGGCTAACGAAAAAATCAAAGTAACGCTGACCAAGAGCGTTGCCGGTCGTCTGCCCAAGCACATCGCCTGTGTAAAGGGCCTGGGCCTGCGCCGTATCGGTCACACTGTTGAAGTCGAAGATACTCCGGCTGTCCGTGGGATGATCAACAAGGTCTCCTACATGGTTCGGGTAGAGGGTTAAGACATGAAACTGAATGATCTGCGTTCCGCACCGGGCGCCCGTCGCGAGAAGCATCGCGTCGGTCGCGGTATCGGTAGCGGCCTGGGCAAGACTGCCGGTCGCGGCCACAAGGGTCTGACTTCTCGCTCCGGCGGGACCGTCGCCCCGGGCTTCGAGGGTGGTCAACAGCCGTTGCATCGTCGTCTGCCGAAGTTTGGTTTTGTTTCCAAGATTGCCATGGTGACCGCCGAGATCCGTACCAGCGAGCTGAACAAGCTGGACGTCGAGGTAGTTGACCTGCAGGCGCTCAAGGATGCCAACATTATTGGCAACAAGTATTCGCGTGCCAAAGTGGTTCTCTCCGGAGAAATCACCAAGGCCGTCACCCTGAAAGGCCTGATGGCTACCAAGGGTGCACGTGCAGCGATCATCGCGGCTGGCGGCAAGATCGAGGACTAAATGGCTAAGCAAGGCGCTCTCTCTGGAATGAATCAAGGCGGCCTGAGTGAACTGTGGGGGCGTTTGCGCTTCCTGTTCCTGGCGATCATTGTTTACCGTATCGGGGCGCATATCCCGGTGCCGGGTATCAACCCTGATCGTCTGGCCGATCTGTTCAGACAGAACGAGGGGACCATTCTTAGCCTGTTCAACATGTTCTCTGGTGGTGCCCTGGAGCGAATGAGTATCTTCGCCCTGGGCATCATGCCGTACATCTCTGCGTCGATTATCATGCAGTTGATGACGGCGGTCAGTCCGACCTTGGAGCAGTTGAAGAAGGAAGGTGAGTCCGGGCGTCGGAAAATCAGTCAATACACTCGTTATCTGACTCTGGTGCTGGCCTTTATTCAAGCCATTGGCATGTCTGTGGGTCTGGCCAGTCAAGGCGTAGCGTTCAATACCGGGTTCGGCTTCTACTTCGTAGCAGTCACGACCTTCGTATCGGGCGCCATGTTCATGATGTGGCTGGGTGAGCAGATTACCGAGCGCGGTGTTGGCAACGGCATCTCGATGTTGATTTTTGCTGGTATCGTTGCCGGATTGCCAAGTGCCATCGGCCAATCGTTCGAAGCGGCGCGCCAGGGCGACATCAACATTTTCGCCTTGATTGCGATTGCCCTTCTGGCGATTGCTCTAGTTGCCTTCGTCGTTTTCGTCGAGCGCGGCCAGCGTCGAATCACCGTGAATTACGCCAAGCGCCAACAAGGCCGCAAGGTTTTCGCCGCTCAGAGCAGTCATCTGCCTCTGAAGGTGAATATGGCGGGTGTGATTCCGGCGATTTTCGCCAGCAGTATCCTGTTGTTCCCGGCCTCGCTGGGGACCTGGTTCGGTCAGGGTGAGGGTATGGGCTGGCTGCAGAGCCTGTCTCAGGCCATTGCTCCGGGTCAGCCGCTGAATATCATTCTGTTTAGTGCAGGGATCATTTTCTTCTGCTTCTTCTATACGGCGTTGATGTTCAATCCGAAAGATGTTGCCGAAAACCTGAAAAAATCAGGTGCGTTCATTCCGGGTATCCGCCCAGGTGAGCAGTCGGCGCGTTATATCGACGGTGTTCTGACTCGTCTGACCATGTTCGGTGCCTTGTACATGACTGCGGTCTGTTTGCTGCCGCAGTTTTTGGTGGTATCGGCAAATGTGCCCTTCTATCTGGGTGGGACTTCACTGTTGATCGTCGTAGTGGTTGTTATGGACTTCATGTCCCAAGTACAATCGCACCTCGTTTCTCAGCAGTACGAGTCTCTTTTGAAGAAATCGAACCTGAAGGGCTACGGCAGCGGCATGCTGCGCTGACGTTCAGGTTTTAGGAGTCGGTTATGAAAGTTGCAGCATCTGTGAAAAAACTTTGCCGTAACTGCAAGGTCATCCGCCGCAATGGTAGCGTGCGCGTGATTTGCAGTGCTGAGCCGCGTCACAAGCAGCGCCAAGGCTAATCGCCACAACAGCTGATTGAAGACTACGTCTCAGGATAACCGCCACCCGGCCAGATAATTGGCTGGGTGGTTGAATTTTGTTTTTGTTAGCGCTACCCTACTGCACCCTTTTTTGCGCAGCCTGGTTTGCTTGGGGTGAGTCAGGTAGCTGTCAGACGGAGTAAATTTGGATGGCCCGTATTGCAGGCGTCAACATCCCGGATAACAAGCACACTGTTATCTCCCTGACCTATATCTTTGGTATCGGTCGGACCAAGGCACAGGAAATTTGTGCCTCCACCGGCATTGCGCCGGATGTGAAAATCAAGGACCTCAACGAGGAGCAGGTTGACCTGCTGCGTAACGAAGTCGCCAAGAGTACTGTCGAAGGCGATCTGCGTCGTGCGATCAACATGAACGTCAAGCGTCTGATGGATCTGGGTTGCTACCGTGGTCTGCGTCACCGTCGTGGCCTGCCGGTCCGTGGTCAGCGCACCAAGACCAATGCTCGTACCCGTAAGGGTCCGCGCAAGCCGATCCGTAAGTAATCGCGAAGGAATATACAGATATGGCTAAGCCTGCTGCTCGTGTCCGTAAGAAAGTCAAGAAGACGGTGGTTGATGGGGTTGCCCACATCCACGCGTCGTTCAACAACACTATCATCACCATTACCGATCGCCAGGGTAATGCCCTGAGCTGGGCCACTTCTGGTGGTTCCGGTTTCCGTGGCTCGCGCAAGAGCACCCCGTTCGCTGCCCAGGTGGCTGCCGAGCGTGCTGGTCAGGCGGCTCTGGAATATGGTCTGAAGAACCTCGACGTGTGCGTCAAGGGCCCCGGCCCGGGTCGTGAGTCTGCTGTCCGTGCGCTGAATGCCTGCGGTTACAAAATCAGCAGCATCACTGACGTTACCCCCATCCCGCACAACGGCTGCCGCCCGCCGAAGAAGCGTCGCGTTTAATCAGGAGAGACGGAAATGGCTCGTTATATTGGTCCCAAGTGCAAGCTGTCTCGCCGTGAAGGTACAGATCTGTTCCTGAAAAGCGGTGCGCGTGCTCTCGAATCCAAGTGCAAACTGGAAACCCCTCCGGGCGTACACGGTCAACGCCGTGGTCGTCTGTCTGAGTACGGCACCCAGTTGCGTGAAAAACAGAAGGTCCGTCGTATGTACGGCGTTCTGGAGCGTCAATTCAGCAACTATTACAAGGAAGCTGCCCGCCTGAAGGGTGCTACCGGTGAGAACCTGCTGCAACTGCTCGAGCGTCGTCTGGACAATGTGGTTTACCGCATGGGCTTTGGTGCTACCCGCTCCGAAGCGCGTCAGCTGGTTTCCCACAAGGCCATCAGCGTTAACGGCAAGACCGTGAACATCGCTTCCTTCCTGGTATCCCCGGGTGACGTGGTAGCCGTTCGCGAGAAGGCCAAAAACCAGCTGCGTGTTAGCAGTGCGCTCGAACTGGCTGCCCAGCGCGGTCAAGTAGAGTGGATCGAGGTCGATTCTGGCAAGAAGGAAGGTGTCTTCAAGAGCCTGCCGAGCCGCAGCGACCTGTCCGCCGACATCAATGAAAACCTGATCGTCGAGCTCTACTCCAAGTAAGCGACAGACAGTAAATAGGTGCCCCATGCAGAGTTCGGTTACCGAGTTTCTAACCCCGCGTCACATTGACGTACAGGAAACCTCGCCCACCCGCGCCAAGATTACTCTTGAGCCGCTGGAGCGTGGTTTCGGCCATACCCTGGGCAATGCGCTGCGTCGCATCCTGCTCTCCTCCATGCCCGGTTGCGCCGTGGTAGAGGCGGAAATCGACGGCGTTTTGCATGAGTACAGCGCCATCGAGGGCGTCCAGGAAGATGTCATCGAGATCCTGCTGAACCTCAAAGGTCTGGCAATCAAGATGCACGGTCGTGACCAAGTGACCCTTAGCCTTTCCAAGAAAGGCCCAGGTCCGGTTACTGGCGCGGACATTCAACTGGATCACGATGTCGAGATCGTTAACCCCGATCACGTAATCGCCAACCTGTCCGACAACGGCTCCCTGAGCATGAAGTTGACTGTCGCTCGTGGCCGTGGCTACGAGCCGGCGGATGCTCGCCAGTCCGACGAAGACGAGAGCCGTTCAATCGGTCGTCTGCAGCTTGACGCTACTTACACCCCGGTTCGCCGCGTGGCTTATGTAGTGGAAAGCGCGCGTGTCGAGCAGCGGACCAACCTGGACAAGCTGGTTATCGATCTGGAGACCAACGGTACTCTGGACCCGGAAGAGGCCATTCGCCGTGCCGCTACCATTCTGCAGCAGCAGTTGGCAGCTTTCGTCGACCTCAAGGGTGACCAGGAGCCGGTAGTTGAGCAGCAGGAAGACGAGATTGATCCGATCCTGTTGCGTCCGGTGGACGACCTTGAACTGACTGTGCGTTCGGCCAACTGTCTGAAGGCTGAAAACATCTATTACATTGGCGATCTGATCCAGCGTACCGAAGTGGAGCTGCTGAAGACCCCGAACCTGGGCAAGAAATCCCTGACCGAAATCAAGGACGTTCTGGCTTCGCGTGGTCTGTCCCTGGGTATGCGTCTGGACAACTGGCCGCCTGCTAGTTTGAAGAAGGACGACAAGGTTTCGGCCTGATCGTCTCGACACCGAGGAATTGAGAGATGCGTCATCGTAAAAGTGGTCGTCACCTGAGTCGGACCAGCTCACACCGCAAGGCCATGTTCCAGAACATGGCGGTGTCGCTGTTCGAGCATGAACTGATCAAAACCACCCTGCCAAAAGCCAAGGAACTGCGTCGCGTCGCCGAGCCGCTGATCACCCTGGCCAAGGAAGACACTGTTGCTAACCGTCGCCTGGCGTTTGATCGTACCCGCAGTAAAGAAGCGGTCGGTAAACTGTTCAACGACCTGGGCAAGCGCTATGCCGACCGTCCTGGCGGTTATGTACGTATCCTGAAGTGCGGTTTCCGTCCTGGCGACGCCGCGCCGATGGCATACGTCGAGCTGGTTGATCGCCCTGAGCTGGCTTCTGCCGGCGAAGAGTAAGGTTCGTCAGTATTAGCAAAGAAGCCGGGTTCGCCCGGCTTTTTTGTGCCCGTCTTTCGGCTCTGACCGGTTATCGGGTTGCCGGGCTCTCTTCTTATATCGGTCTTCCTGCGCGTGCTGAGCTGTTCGTCAGGCTCGGTCTGTGAGTCTGTCTGGCAGCCATTCATCGGGTTGTTGGTAGATACGGATGTATTGTTTGTTGAACGAAATGTTTGATATTGCGAACGATTGAGGCTTGCGGTAAGGTGGTCCGGTCACAGTAACCCGGCCAGGCTGGCCCCAATAAGAACAATGTCATCATGTCTGAACCAAGTGTATTGAGCCTTATTCCCCCCGTTGTAGTGTTGACCCTGGCAGTCTGGTTGCGGCGCCCGATTCTGGCGCTTGTGACTGGAGCGGCGACCGGGCTTTTACTGTTATCTCCGCAGCATGCCCTAGGCGTGTTTGCCGATATCGCTCTGGGCGTCATGCAAGATGAAACCATTGGCTGGCTGATCCTGGTCTGCGGCAGTTTTGGCGCACTGATCGCCTTGCTTGTCCGCACCGGTGGTGCTCTGGCGTTCGGTCGGGCCGCGGCAGTGGTAGCCAAAGGGCCGCGCTCCTCATTGCTGATGACTTTTGCGCTCGGGCTCGTGATCTTTGTTGATGACTATCTGAATGCCCTGACCGTCGGCGAAACCATGAAGCGGGTAACCGATCGTTGGCGGATATCCCGTGAGAAGCTGGCCTATATTGTTGACTCTACCGCTGCCCCGATCTGCGTTCTGGTCCCGCTATCGACCTGGGCGGTGTTCTTCGGAGGGCTGTTGGAGAACAACGAGATCGCTGCCAACGGTGAAGGGATCAAGGTCTACATCGCCTCAATTCCCTACATGCTGTATGCCTGGGCGGCGGTGATCCTGGTGGTGCTGGTGGCCAGCGGTCTGGTGCCGGACATTGGGCCAATGCGCCGGGCCGAGCGTCAGGCGAAGAATCCATCGGTTGGCGCCATGCGCGTGGGCGATCCGGAGTCCAACTACGCAATCAGGTCGCTTGAGCAAGAGTTCGCCGCCGCGGACCAGCAGAAAGGCAAGCTGATCAACTTTGTTGGACCGCTGGTGTTGCTGGTTGGCTTCACCCTGTACTTCGATATTGATGTCTGGATGGGGATTCTGGCGACGCTATTGCTGACCGTGCCGTTCTATCTGTTGCAGCGGCTGATGCCCCTGGCCGAAATGCTTGATCAAATGATTGACGGGGTCAAGACCATGCTGCCGGCGATTGGGATCTGCGTCGCGGCCTTTATTTTCAAGGAAGTCTGCGACCAACTGATGTTACCGCAGTATGTGGTGTACAGCCTGCAGCCCTACATGACCCCGAGTATGCTGCCGGCCATGGTGTTCCTGTGCATGGCGGTGTTGTCGTTTGCAACCGGCTCTTCCTGGGGCATCTTCGCCGTGACCATTCCAATCGTGATGCCCTTGGCCCAAGCCCTGGGGGCTGACCTGCCGTTGGTGATCGGGGCGCTGCTATCCGCCTCGGCGTTTGGCAGTCAGGCCTGCTTCTACAGCGACTCTACGGTGCTGGCGGCGCAGGGTGCCGGCTGCAACCTGATCAGTCATGCGGTGACGCAATTGCCCTATACCCTGATCGCCGCGGCGCTGGCCTTCCTCGGCTTTGTCCTGATTGCCTGAAAGCTGGTGTTCATAATCCGACAGCCGGTTTTGGGTGAGCGCGCGGGCCAGGCCCTGCCAGGGCGGGCTCGCGCATTTTCAGGGCTAAGCGCTGGCGCGGTCACGCTCCAGCAGCGGGCCAAGGAATCGCCCGGTATGTGACTGTGGCATCGCCGCGACCTGCTCCGGGGTGCCGCTGGCGATGATCTGCCCCCCCTTGGATCCACCCTCGGGGCCGAGGTCGACCAGCCAATCGGCGGTTTTGATCACGTCCAAGTTGTGTTCGATCACCACCACGGTGTTGCCGTGGTCGCGCAGCCGGTGCAGTACGTCGAGCAGTTGCTGAATGTCGGCAAAGTGCAGGCCGGTAGTCGGTTCGTCGAGAATGTACAGGGTTTTGCCGGTATCACGCTTGGACAGCTCGCGGGCCAACTTGACCCGTTGAGCTTCACCGCCCGATAGGGTGGTGGCCGACTGACCGAGGCGAATGTAGGACAATCCGACATCGATCAGCGTCTGCAGTTTGCGGGCAATCGCCGGGATCGCGTCGAAGAACTCGCGAGCTTCCTCAATGGTCATTTCCAGCACCTCATGGATGCTCTTGCCCTTATAGCGGATCTCCAGCGTCTCGCGGTTGTAGCGCTTGCTCTTGCACACATCGCAGGGGACGTAGATATCCGGCAGAAAATGCATCTCGACCTTGATTAGGCCATCACCCTGGCAGGCTTCGCAGCGCCCGCCCTTGACGTTAAACGAGAAGCGCCCTGCCTTGTAACCGCGAGAGCGGGCTTCCTGGGTGCCGGCAAACAGCTCGCGGATCGGGGTGAACAGGCCGGTATAGGTGGCCGGATTGGAGCGCGGGGTGCGGCCGATCGGGCTCTGGTCGATATCGACCACTTTGTCGAGGTGTTGCAGTCCATCAAAGCTGTCGTAAGGGGCCGCCTCAAGGGTAGTGGCGCCGTTCAGTGCGGTAGCGGTGATCGGGAACAGGGTATTGTTGATCAGGGTCGACTTGCCCGAACCGGAGACGCCGGTGATGCAGGTCAGCAGCCCGACCGGGATCTCCAGATTGACCTTCTGCAGGTTGTTGCCGCAGGCCCCCTTGAGTTTTAGCCACTGACCTTTCTGCAGTGGGGTACGCTTGGTCGGCACGGCAATCTTCTTGCGTCCGGACAGGTATTTGCCGGTCAGCGAGGCGGGGTGGGCCATGACCTGCTGGGGGGTGCCGTGGGCGACGATCTGGCCGCCATGCACGCCGGCCCCGGGGCCGATGTCGACCACATAGTCGGCCAGGCGGATGGCATCTTCGTCGTGCTCGACCACGATTACCGTGTTACCGAGGTCGCGCAGGTGCACCAGGGTTGCCAGCAGTCGTTCGTTGTCGCGTTGATGCAAGCCAATCGAGGGCTCGTCGAGGATATACATGACACCGACCAGACCGGCGCCGATCTGGCTGGCCAGGCGGATGCGCTGGGCCTCGCCACCGGACAAGGTGTCCGCACTGCGGTCCAGGGTCAGGTAGTCGAGGCCGACGTTGACCAGAAACTGCAGGCGTTCGCGGATTTCCTTGAGGATCTTCTCGGCGATCTCTCCCCGGCTGCCATCCAGGTGCAACTGGCCGAAGTACTCGGCGGCGGCACCGACCGGCAGGGTGGTAATGCCCGGCAGGTTGCGCTCGTCGATGAATACGTGGCGAGCCTCGCGGCGCAGTCGGGTGCCGTGGCAGTCTGGGCAGGGCTGGGTGCTCAGGTACTTGGCCAGCTCTTCGCGCACGCTCTGTGATTCGGTTTCCCGGTAGCGTCGCTCCAGGTTGGGCACGATGCCTTCGAACGGGTGCTCGCGCAGCACGATATCGCCGCGGTCATTGAGGTAGCGGAAGGTGACCTTGGTGCTGCCAGTGCCGTTGAGGATCAGTTTGCGGTGTTGCTCGGACAGTTGGCCAAACGGGGTGTCCAGGTCGATGCCGTAATGTTCGGCTAACGAGCCGAGCATCTGGAAATAATAGACGTTGCGCCGATCCCAGCCGCGGATGGCACCCTCGCCAAGGGTCAGCTCGCCATTGACCAGGCGCTTCTGATCGAAGAACTGCTTGACTCCGAGCCCGTCGCAGCTGGGGCAGGCACCGGCCGGATTGTTGAAAGAGAACAGCCGCGGTTCCAGTTCGCTGATCGAGTGCCCGCACTCGGGGCAGGCAAAGCGTGCGCTGAAGGTGATTTCGTCACCGTCTTCGCCGTCCATGGGGGCGATAATGGCGATGCCGTCGGCTAGTTGCAGAGCGGTTTCAAAGGATTCGGCCAGACGCAGTTGCAGATCATCTCGAACCTTGAACCGGTCGACCACCACTTCGATGCTGTGCTTGCGCTGTTTGTCCAGTGCCGGGGCTTCATCCAGATCATGCACACGGCCATCGATGCGGGCGCGGACGAAACCCTGGGCGCGCAGTTCGTCGAGCACTGCCAGGTGCTCGCCCTTGCGCTCGCGGATCACCGGGGCCAGCAGCATCAGCTTGCTGCCTTCGGGCAGGGCCAGCACCTGGTCGACCATCTGGCTGACGGTCTGGGCCGCCAGCGGCAGGTCATGATCCGGGCAGCGTGGAATGCCGACCCGGGCATACAGCAGGCGCAGGTAGTCGTAGATCTCGGTGATGGTGCCGACGGTCGAGCGCGGGTTGTGTGAAGTGGATTTTTGCTCGATGGAAATCGCCGGCGACAAGCCTTCGATGTGGTCGACATCGGGCTTTTCCATCATCGACAGAAACTGCCGGGCATAGGCCGACAGCGATTCGACGTAGCGGCGCTGACCCTCGGCATAGAGGGTATCGAAGGCCAGGGAAGACTTGCCCGAGCCGGACAGGCCGGTGATCACGATCAGCTTGTCGCGGGGCAGATCAAGGTCGACATTCTTCAGGTTGTGGGTGCGTGCCCCACGAATCAGTATGGTATCCACAACACATGCACCGGGCGGCCAGCAAAGCGCACTAGTATACGTGTTTCGGCCGCTGGACGGCAAAGTGATGGGGCTTGCGGCGTCGGTCGCTCGGGTCGTGGCGGGGCGGTGTCGGCGTGCTAGAATGCGCGCTTTTGCTGATTGCGGAGCCACCATGCCCAAGGCTGATTCAATGACCACCGCCGAACGCCGGGCGGCCTCGTCGCTGGCGGCGGTGTTCGCCTTTCGCATGCTGGGGCTGTTCATGGTGTTGCCGGTGCTGGCCACTTACGGTCAGGGACTGGCAGGAGCGACTCCGCTGCTGATCGGTATGGCGATTGGTGCCTATGGCCTCACCCAGGCCTTTCTGCAGATTCCCTTTGGCATGCTGTCCGACCGGATTGGGCGCAAGCCGGTGATCGTTGGTGGTCTGGTGCTGTTCGCCCTGGGTGGGTTACTGGCCAGCCAGGCGGAAACTATCTATGGAGTGATCGCCGGGCGGGTGCTGCAAGGGGCTGGAGCAATCGCCGCCGCGGTGATGGCGCTGGTGGCTGACCTTACGCGCGAGCAACATCGGACCAAGGCCATGGCGATGATCGGCATGAGTATCGGTACTTCTTTTGCTGTGGCGATGGTGGCTGGGCCGGTGATCGCTGGTCTGGGTGGCCTGGCAGCAGTGTTTCAGGTGACCGCCGGGTTGGCCGTGTTGGGGTTGGTGCTGGTGCTGTGGGTGGTGCCGTCGCCGCAACAGGCGCTTCGTCACCGTGAGGCGGGGGTGGTGCGCGCGGCCTTTTGGCCGACCCTGCGCAACCCTGAGCTGCTGCGACTGAACTACGGCATTGCGGTACTGCACGCGATATTGATGGCGGTATTCATTGCCGTACCGCTGGCGCTGCAGGAACGGGCCGGGCTGCCGCGTGAGGAGCATTGGTGGGTTTATCTGGCGGCGTTGCTGGTGTCGTTCTTCGCCATGGTGCCGTTTATCATCTATGCCGAGCGTCAGCGACAGATGAAGCGGGTGGTGTTGGGGGCAATCATGCTGCTGGCGCTGGTCCAGCCGCTGTTCTGGCTGAGTGTTGATTCGCTGGGCTGGTTGGTGACGGCGGTCGTGCTGTTCTTCATTGGCTTCAATCTGCTTGAAGCCACCTTGCCATCGCTGCTCAGCAAGCTGGCGCCAGCCGGTAGCAAGGGCACCGCTATGGGCGTCTACTCAACCTGCCAGTTCGCTGGTGCGGCGTTGGGCGGGGTGCTGGGTGGCGCGGTCTTCGGGGCCTTTGGCCTGGCCGGGGTGTTCGTCTGTTGTGCGTTGCTTGCACTGTCCTGGTGGATGATTGGTGTTACCATGGGCGAGCCACCGCACGTTACCAGCTACCGCCTGCCGTTGCCCCTGGCGCTGGTCCGGGATGAGGCATTACCCCGGCGAATTCTCGCGGTTCCGGGGGTAGCTGAAGCAGTGGTTGTGGCCGAAGAGGCCGCAGCATATCTTAAAGTCGATACACAGGTGCTCGACCGCGAGGCTCTGGACCGGGTCATTGATCCGGCTTGAGCTGGCGGCGGCACGTCAGGAGAGAAAACATGGCCAGAGGCGTCAACAAGGTAATTCTGATCGGTAATGTGGGCGGCGACCCGGAAGTGCGCTACCTGCCCAATGGCAATGCGGTGGCCAACGTCACCCTGGCCACCAGCGATAGCTGGAAAGACAAGCAGAGCGGTCAGATGCAGGAGCGTACCGAGTGGCACCGGGTGGTGTTCTTCGGCCGTTTGGCGGAAATCGTTGGTGAGTATGTGCGCAAGGGCTCCAAGCTCTATATCGAAGGTCGTCTGCAGACCCGCGAATGGGAGAAGGACGGGGTCAAGCGCTACACCACCGAGATTGTGGTCGATATGGGTGGTCAGATGCAGTTGCTGGATGGCCGTCAGAGTGGAGAAGGCATGGGCCAGCGGGCGCCGCAGGAGCGCCCGGCGCAGCCGGCTCGTCAGCAGCCGCAGGCTCAGCCAGCCGCCCAGCAGCAGCCGGCGCCCGATTACGACAGCTTTGATGACGACATTCCGTTCTGATATGTAACTGTCGGTGAAACCCGGTATGACCGAGCATAGGATGCTATCCCGGTCTGCCGGGTTTTCTTTTGTTCAGTGAAAATGGGTTGCCCCAATGTCAGATATCTACTTCGTACGCCATGGCCAGGCCTCATTCGGCTCCAGCAACTATGATCAGCTGTCCGAGTTGGGGCATCAGCAGGCGCGGCTGCTGGGCGAATATTTCCGCGAGCGGGACATGCAGTTTGAGCGGGTTCTGGTGGGCGACATGGTCCGGCACCGGGAAACCGCCGAAGGCATCTGCCAGGGGATGGGGCTGAGTGGTAGCGGCTTCGAGGTTCTGACAGAGCTCAACGAATTTGATTTTCATGCGATTCTGAAGGCCTATCTGGCCCAGTTTCCGGACCAGGCGTTGCCGGAGAAACCGGCGGTGGCGGACTTCTTCAAGCGCCTGCGCCAGGGCATTCTGCTCTGGTCGCGTGGCGAACTGCAGGGTGAGCTGCCGGAAACCTGGGTGCAGTTCGAGCAGCGTTTGCAGTATGTCCGTGAGTATGTGATGCGCGAGTGTGCCGGGCGCCGGGTACTGGCGGTCAGTTCTGGCGGGGCGATTGCCATGCTGGTACGGCAACTGCTCAAGGCGCCGGAAGAAATCATGGTCGAACTCAACCTGCAAACCCGCAATACCGCGCTGATTCACTGCATCTTCAATCAGCGCTCAATGCGTTTGAGCAGCTTCAACAATGTGCCACATCTGGATCACCCAGAGCGCCAGGCGCTGATCAGCTACACCTGAGGGTGACGAGCAGGCCGCAAGCAATGCACAATGCAGCCAATCTGAACGGATAAAGGTAAGTGCATGCGCATGCGGGTAATGCTGCTGGGGGCTGACAATAGGTTGGGACAAGCCCTGACGGCTCTGGCGGAGGCTGAAGACATCCAGCTCATGACGGTCGGCCAGCCTGAAGGCGGCTGGCGCGCCGAGGCGCTGGACGGCTGGCTGGCGCAGCAGCCGGACGCTGTGGTTAACCTGACCCATTACCATGAACAGTTTCAACTGGGTGTCCAGGATGCTCGCACGTTGCAGGCTCAACGGGCCTTCGATACAGCGCTGCTCGCGGCCTGTCAGCAGCGTGACGTGCTGTTGCTGATGCTCTCCAGCGCCAGGGTCTTCGATGGGCTCAAGCCGGCGCCCTACAGCGAAAAGGATGAGACCGCACCGGCTGATCCGCTGGGCGCGATGCAGGTTGAGCTGGAGCAGCGGCTGCTGGCCTGGGAGCGGCATTTGATCCTGCGCTTGAGCTGGGTGCTGGACAGTTCGGCTGAAGGCCAGCTTGGACGCTTGTTGGCCCAGTTGTGTTCGGCCCAGCCGGTGACCCTGGCCGAAGAATGGCGTGGCAACCCGACCCCGGTGACCGACGTGGCCCGAGTGATACTGGCGCTGCTCAAACAGGTCGACTGTGACGCCCCGTTGTACGGGATTTACCACTATGGTGGTGCCGAGGTCAGTAGCTGGATCAGTCTGGCCAAGGCGTTAGTGCAGGAATTGCTGGCCGCCGGTTATATCGAGCACGACCCGTTGATTCAGCCGGTTCCCTTCAGCAGCCAGCCGATGGCCGGTAAGGAGCCGCAGAATGCGGCGCTCTCGGGCAAGCGGATTCTGCATACCTTCGGGATCAAGCCCAGGGCCTGGCGCAGTCAACTGGCCGGGTTGCTGGAGCAGAGCCTGGGAGCCAAAAACCAACGGCCGCAGTAGCGGCCGTTGTTCGTTGCCGGTGGGCTTAAAACTTGTAGCCCAGGCCCACCATGTAGACAAACGGGTCAACGTCGACATCGACTTTCAGGCGGCCGACGCCATCCAGGTGAGTGTAGCCGGTGGTGCTGATGTCGATATAACGAACCTGGGCGTTGACCATCAGATTCTCAGTCAGCATGTAATCAGCGCCGATCTGTGCAGCCCAGCCCCAGGAGTTATCTAGGCTCAGGCCTCGGAAACCTTTGCCCTTGGCCTCGCTGCCTACTTCCTCATCAAAGAACCAGGTGAAATTGACCCCGGCGCCAACATAGGGCTGGAACGCTGAATTGTTCTGCAGCGGATACCACAGCGCGCTCAGCGTCGGTGGTAGGTGCTTGATGGTCCCGAGTTTGCCGTTAAGCGCATCAATGCCCGCCGGCGAGCCGGCAACCCCGACTTCATGTTTGAACGGGGTGGCGGCCAGCAGCTCTACGGCAAACTGGTCGGTCAGCATGTAGGCAAAGTTCAAGCCGAGCTGGGTGTCCTTGTCCAGGGTAGCCTTGCCGCCCAGATTGGCGCCGCCGGTCTTGATGCCCGAGCTGTCCTCGCGCGGGTCGACCACAATGGCACCAGCACGGACGATGATATCGCCGGCCTGGTGAGCCTGGGCGACAGACGCAGCGAGTAGAGCCGGAGCCAGCAGCAGGCCGGCGGTCAATTTGGAAACGAAATGCGACATGGAGTCTCTCCTTGAATAACGTGTAGGGCGACTTTAGTAGCTGGGTCATGGGGCGGTATTGATCTGGAGCAAAGGTTGTATGGGGTTGCCTGCGACCGTCTGTCACAGTTATCAGGGAGTTTGTAGGCGCGCGCCCGGGAAAATGTCCCGGGACTGGATTTGTGGTTGAAGTCTATGCAGTCAAAGATGATAATGCTTCTCTTTTAAGAGGCGCCGACTAGAGCGGCGCGGTGGGAGATACCAATGAAAGTGGTGTGGATGGTGATGCTGGCTCTGTTGCCGGGTCTGGCGCTGGGCCAGAGTGCCGGTGAGCGGGCGCTGGCCGAGGGCGAGGCACTGAGCGCCGAGGCGGCGGCTTCCCAGCGGCGGATCGAGCAGATGGACGATGCTGCCCGGCAGGCGCTGGAGCGTTATCGGCAGGCGGTCACCCAGCGCGAGCAATTGCTGGCCTACAACGAGCGCCTGCGCGACATGGTGGCTGCCCAGGAAGGTGAGCTGGAAAGTCTGCAGCTGCAGGTGGCCAGCATCGAGGAGACCCAGCGTGAAGTGCTGCCAATGATTCAGCGGATGGTCGACTCGCTGGAGCAGTTCGTCGCTCTGGATCTGCCATTTCTGGCCGAGGAGCGGGCCGAGCGGGTGACTCAGCTCAAGGAGCTGATGGCTCGGGCCGATGTCAGCGTAGCGGAAAAGTACCGGCGCACCATCGAAGCCTATCAGATTGAAAGTGATTACGGTCGGACCCTGGAGGCCTGGCGCGGCACTGTCGAAGCCAACGGCCAGGCCCGGGTGGTCGATTTCCTCCGGCTTGGGCGGCTGATGCTGTTCTATCAGAGCCTGGATGGTCGTGAGCAAGGTTATTGGGATCCCTTGGCCCAGCGCTGGAGCAGTCTGCCGTCGGGTTATCACCGGACGCTGGAACAGGGGTTGAGCATTGCCCGTCAACAACAAACCCCGGTGATGCTGAAGCTACCGCTGCCACCGATCAGCGAGCCGGGAGGTGAGTCATGAAGCGTCTGTTGATTATCCTGCTGGCCGGATTGATGGCGCCGCTGGTGCAGGCGCAACCGGCCAGCCTCGACGATCTGCTGCGCAACGTCCGCGAGCTGCGCAGCAGCGAACAGGCGGCCATGCGTGAGCGCGAAACCCGCTTTATTACTGAGCGCGACCAGCAGCAACGCCGGCTGCGCGAGGCCGAGCAGGCGCTGGCTGGGGTTCAGGCCGAAGCCGACCGGCTCAAGGCTCGGTTCGATCAGCAGGAGGCTGAGCTGGCCGAACTGCAGGCTGAGCTCGGCCAGCGCAGTGGCAGTCTGGGCGAGTTGTTCGGGGTGGTTCGCCAGAGCGCTGGTGACACCCTCAGTCAGTGGCAGGACTCCTTGCTCAACCTGAAATTCCCTGAACGGACCGCGACTCTGCAACAGTTGTCCGAGAGCCGGCAGATCCCCACCGTCGAGACGCTGGAGCAGTTCTGGTTCACCCTGCAGCAGGATATGACTGACAGTGGCAAGGTCAGCCGCTTTGACGCACCGGTGGTGGGTCGTGATGGCCAGCAGCAACTCAGCCCGGTACTGGCTGTGGGGCCCTTCACCGCAGTGCAGGGGCGTGACTACCTGATTTATCAACCCGAAGCAGGGCAACTGCTGGTGGCTGCGCGTCAGCCTGATGGCAATGGCTTGGCGAGCAAGTTCGACAGCCCGCGCACCGGACTGGCTGACCTGTGGGTCGACCCGACGCGTGGCAATGTCATCAACCAGTTGCAACTGACCCCGAGTCTGTGGGAGCGGGTTCAGCAGGGTGGCCTGGTGGGTTATGTGATTCTGGCGCTGGGTCTGATTGGCTTGTTGCTGGCGCTGGCGCGGCTAGCCTGGCTGCAGCGCACCCAGCAAAGAGTTGACCGGCAGATTGCCGACCTGGACAACCTGGATAGCGGTAACCCGCTGGGCCGGGTTCTCGGGGTCATCGGTGCGCAACCGAAGCTGGAACAGCTCGATACCCTGGAATTGAAGCTGGATGAAGCCATCCTCAAGGAAACGCCGGCGCTGGAGCGTTGGCAGGGGCTGATCAAGCTGTTGGCCGCAGTGGCGCCGCTACTCGGGCTGCTCGGTACCGTGACCGGGATGATCGCGACCTTCCAGGCCATCACCCTGTTTGGCACTGGTGACCCGAAGCTGATGGCCGGGGGGATTTCCCAGGCGCTGGTAACCACGGTGCTGGGCCTGGTGGTAGCCATTCCGCTGCTGTTCATGCACAGCCTGGTGGCGGCGCGCAGCAAGGTCCTGGTACAGCTGCTGGAACAGCAGAGCGCCGGCCTGATCGCGCTGCACCTGGGCGGCGATGAGCGTGGCGAGGAGCACCGCGGTGCTTGATGGACTGTGGCTGCTGCGCGATTTCCTCGACAGCGGTGGCTGGGTCCTGTGGACCATTCTCTGGGTCACCGTACTGCTGTGGACGCTGATGCTTGAGCGCCTGTGGTTTCTGGGCTGGGTGTTCCCCCGTCAGGCCCAGGGTTATCAGCAGGCCTGGCAGGCCCGGTCTGATCGCGCCAGCCTGGCCGCCCGGCATGTACGCAGCGCCTGGCTGTCTCAGGCCCAGCAGAGGCTTAACCGGTTTATCCCGCTGGTGCGGGTACTGATCGTCCTGTGCCCCTTGCTGGGATTGCTGGGCACAGTGACCGGGATGATCCAGGTGTTCGATGTCATGGCCTTGAGCGGCAATGGCAATCCCCGGGCCATGGCGTCCGGGGTTTCGCGGGCGACCGTGCCGACTATGGCTGGCATGGTGATCGCCATCAGCGGCTTGTTTTGCCTGGCGCGGCTGGATCAACAGTCACGCAGGGCGCTGCAGCGGCTTACCGACCGACTGCGACACGATTAGGAATTGAGTTATGCGCATGCGCAGGCACACCGGCAATGACGAGGAAGCGGGCATCGATTTGACCCCGATGCTGGATATCGTCTTCATCATGCTGATCTTTTTCATCGTCACCAGCTCCTTTATCAAGGAGTCGGGGATCACCGTGCAAACCCCTTCGGCAGCGAGCGCCAGTGAGCAGCCCAAGGGCAATATCCTGATTGCGGTCAGCCCCAACGGCGAAATCTGGATTGACCGTCAGCGGGTCGATATTCGCGCCGTGCGGGCTGCGGTCGAGCGTCTGCGGGTGGATCAGCCGGACAGCAGTGTCGTGGTGCAGGCCGACCGTGACTCGCGCAGCGGGCTGGTGATTCAGGTCATGGATCAGGTGCGCTTGGCCGGGGTTATGGACGTGGCGCTGGCGGCCACGGCAGAGAGCCGCTGATGCGCCTGCTGGCCAGTTTCCTCGGCGCGCTGCTGGTGGCGCTGGCGTTGTTCGCCCTGATGTTGGCGCTGATCATGCCGCCGCGCGATAACAGTCTGCCGGACGACGAGCTGGCACGGGTCAGCTTCGTGCGCAGCGTTTCCGATACCCAGAGCGACAGCCGCGAACGTCAGCCGCGTCAGGCCCCTGAGCCGCCGACCCCGCAGCAGCCGGTCACGCCGACCCCGCCTAGGCCACCGCAGCCGCCGGTCGATACCCAGGTCAACCTCAATATCGACCTGCCGAATATCAGTACCCCGTTGGCGATCAGCAGTGCGCCAAGCCTGCAGAACCTCAGTGCCGCTGCGGAAGTGGCAACGCCACCGCCAGCCCCGGCCATGGACGCCACGCCAAGCCTGTCGGAAGAAGTGACACCACTGGTCGATATTCCCCCGAACTACCCGCAGCGAGCGCTGGCGGCCGGTATTGAAGGGGAGGTCACGTTGGCCTTCACCATCACCGCCGACGGCCGGGTCGATAACTTGCGGGTTACCCAGGCCAATCCTCCCGGCGTGTTCGAGCGTGAGGCCCGCCGGGCGGCGATGCGCTGGCGGTTCGCCCCGCGTCGGGAAAATGGCCAGAATGTGGCGCGCGAAGCCACCAAAACGCTTTACTTCCGTCTGGATGGAGGCCGCTGATGCGTTACTTGATCCTGATACTGGCCCTGGCAAGCCCAATGGTGTGGGCCCAGCAGACGGTTCAGCCGTCGGTGTTTCAGGCCCTGACCAGCGCCCAGCAGGCGCAGCAGCAGGGTAATTACGGCCAGGCCCGCGACACCCTGCAGCAGGCGCTGGGTCAGGTACGGGCCGGTAGCCTGGAGCAGGCGCTGATTGAGCAGCGGCTGGGTTATCTGGCGATTGCCCGTGACCGCCACGCGGAAGCGATCGACTGGCTGAGCAAAGCGCTGGCCCACGACCGGCTGGAGGCCGAAGCCGCCAGTCAGGACCGGCGCAATCTGGCCCAGTTGCTGGCCGTGGCTGGGCGTTATCGTGAGGCGGTGGCGCTGCTTGAGGCAGAACAGGCGCGCGGCGCCCTGCCGCGCGACAGTCAGCGCCTGCTGGTGCAGGCTTACAGTCAACTGCGTCAATTCGACAAGGCGATTCCCCTGGCCGAGCGCGTTGTGCGTGAAGAGCCGGGCATCGATGCCGCCTGGTATCAATTGCTGGTCGGCATGAACTACCGCCTGCAGCGTTACAGCCAGGCCGAACGCTGGCTCAAGCAGATGCTGCGCCGTGAGCCAGCCAATGCGGAGTACTGGCGGCAACTGGCTGCGATGCAAAGCCTGGATAACCGTCCCCGGGCGGCGGCGGCCAGTTTGCGTCTGGCTTATGAGGCCGGGGTGCGTTTCTCGGCCACCGACCTGGATAGCCTGGTCGGCCTGCAAACCCAGGCCGGCGCACCCTGGCAGGCGGCCAGGCTGCTGGAGGAAATGTTCGAGCGTGGGCTGTTGCCGGCCAATGCCGAGCGGCGTGAGCGTCTGGCCCAGTTATGGCAGTTGGCGCGTGACCGGCAGCGCGCCGAGTCGGCCTGGCGTAGCCTGGCTGAGCACAGTGGCCGCGCTTCGCACTGGCTGAGAGTGGCAGCGGTGCAGATGGAGCGTGAAGACTGGAACGGGTTGCTGACCAGCCTGGCCCGCGCCGAATCTGACGCCAATGCCGAGCAGCGGCGGCAGATTCGTTTGTGGCAGGGGTATGCCCGCCAGGCCCTGGGTGAGCCGGAAGCGGCGCGTCGGGCCCTGCTGGAAGTCAGTGATGGGCGCCAGGCGGAAGAGGCCCAGCGCTTGCTGGAGTGGATTGACAACCAGTCCTGAGCAGGCCTGACGTTTCAATCAGTAGGTATAGGGCTCGACCTGGGCACCGGCGATCCGGTAGCCAGCATTGGCCAGATCGCTTTCCATGTGCTCAACCTGCATGGGGCCGGTGATCCAGAAGGGTTGATACAGATCCTGCAGGGGAATGCCCTGGCTGCTCTTGACGTAGACGATCTGGTTTGACGGCGGCGGCGGCACATGGATGCAGGCGCCGAAGTAAGGCACCAGCAGAAACTCATCAACTTCTCCGCGCTCGGTAATCCCCAGCGGCACCACATAGCCGGGCAGGCGCACCTGGCGACCATCCAGTTCCGGCACTACCGGCGCCGCCGGCTCCACTTGCACCGCGGGGTCGCCATAGAACTCGTCACCCAGGGCGTCGGCCAGTTGCGACAGGTCATGCACCGGTGCCGGCATGCCAAGCATGTCGCGGGCCTCGGGCGGTACCAGGTCGCCCCAGGTCAGCTCCTCAACAGCCCAGCTATTGGCGCTGAGCAGGGTGGTGGCAAGTAGTGCAGCCAGAATTCGCATAAATACCGCTTACCTCAGGTTCGTATCGACAGCCCATCAACCAGCGATTGGCGGTAGGCCCGCCAGGCCGGGACGCTGCCCATCAGGATGCTGGCGCACAGGATAGCGCCAAGCAGTTGCCATTCATACAGGCCTGGGGGGGTGATCTGGATGAACAGGCCATAGTGGGCAAGGATCAGCGGCTGGCCGATCCACAGCCCCAGATACATCAAGCCGAGCCCCAGTAGGATACCACTCAAGGCCAGACTGGCGGCTTCAAGCAGCAGCAGGCCAAAGATGTGCCGGGGCTTGGCGCCAACCGAGCGCAGTATGGCCATTTCCCGTCGACGCTCGTTGAGGCTGCTGAGAATGGCCGTCAGCATCCCGACCAGGCCGGTCAGGACCACAAACACCGAAACGATAAACAGGGCCTTTTCTGCGACCCCGAGCAGGCTCCAGAGTTCCTGCAGGGCGACGCCCGGCAGGATCGCCAGCAGCGGCTCGCCTCGGTACTGATTGATCTCGCGCTGCACCGCAAAGGTACTGATCCGGTTGTTCAGGCCCAGCAGCATGGCGGTGATGGCTTTGGGCGTCAGGTCCAGTTCGCGGGCCTGTTCGGCATCGATACGGGCCGAGCCGCGGGCGGGCATGCCCTGTTGCCAGTCGACATGCAGGGCTTCCATGCCTTCCAGGCTGATATGCACGGTGCGGTCGACCGGTGTGCCGGTGCGCTCGAGAATGCCGCTGACCCGGAACGGTTTGTCAGCGTGATCGACGAAGCTGACCGCGCCGGTGCCATGGGCCAGGACGATCTCGTCACCCAGACGGTAATTTAGTTCGCGGGCGATATCGGCGCCGAGTACCGCGTCGTACAGGTCATCGAAGGCCTGACCCTGGCTCAGTTGCAGGGCCTGGCTGCGACCATAGCGAAAGTGCTCGAAGTAGCTGTGGTTGGTGCCCATGACCGGGAAGCCACGGTGCGAGTCGCCCAGCGAGATTGGAATGGCCCAGGCGACCCGGGGGTGCTCGGCAAAGTTCTCGAAACTGTCCCAACGGATGTTGTTGGTGGCGCTGCCGATACGAAAGACCGAATACAGCAGCAGTTGTACCGAACCCGAGCGAGCACCGACGATCAGGTCGGTGCCGCTGATGGTATTGGCGAAGCTGGCGCGGGCTTCAGTACGGACCTTCTCCACTGCCAGCAACAGGGTCACGCTGAGGGCGATGGCCAGCACCGTCAGAATTGCGGAAAAACGCCGGTTACCCAGGCTCTTCAAGGCCAGTCGCAGCAGATGCATTAAATCACCTCCTGGGCGCTGGCGGCCCGGTTGAGTTGCTGCAGCGACAAGCCACGGTCGAACAGCCGTTCCAGCGAGGCATCATGGCTGACAAACAGCAGGCTGCTGCCAGCGGCCTGGCATTCGGCGAATAGCAGCTTGAGAAACGCCTCGCGGCTGTCGGCATCCAGCGCCGAGGTCGGCTCGTCAGCGATGACCAGCTCAGGGCTGCCGATCAGGGCGCGAGCCGACGCCACGCGTTGTTGCTGGCCGATCGATAGTTCGGTCACCGGACGCCGCAACAGGGCTGGGTCAGCCAGGCCGAGGTGGGCGAGCAGTTCGCAAGCGGCCTGTTCCAGGCTGGGATGGCGGGCCAGCGCGCGTTGGCGGCGGATTCGTGAGAAACGGCAGGGCAGGATGACGTTGTCGACCAACGACAAATAGGGCAGCAGGTTGAACATCTGAAATATGTAGCCGGTGTGGTCGGCGCGGAAGCGGTCGCGGCGTACCGACGACAGTCTGGCCAGATCCTGGCCGAGCAGGCGGATATGGCCGCTGGCTGGCAGGTAGACCCCGCCAAGTAAGCCCAGCAGGGTGGTCTTGCCGCTACCTGAGGGGCCCTTGAGAAAAACTTTTTCACCAGCTTGCAGGGTGAACGCATGGATATCCAGCAGGGTTGGCTGGCCAGGCCAGGCATAGGTCATGTCGTGCAGTTGGATAACAGGCTGGGTCATGGGCGTGCCGTTGACAGATTGCAGGGGTTCAAACTACAGGCTTGGGCTAACGCAAGACAAGAGGGCGTGCAGGGCGGGCCTGCACGCCGGGGGTGTTTCAGAAGCGGATCAGGTTCTGAGCCGGGCTCAGCTCGCCACCTTGCTGGCCTGTCGGGGTGATGGCCTGCAGCAGCAGTTTTTCGGTGCGCGGGAAGCTTTCAAACAGCTTCAGTTCAATCTGGTTCAGGGCCGCGACGTTGGTGCAGGTAAAGTGATAGTGCGCTTCGATGTCGTTGTGGGCATGATCATGGTCATGTTTGTGGTCATGGTCATGGTCATGGTCATGGTCATGGTCATGTTTGTGCTTGTGAGCGTGGCCGTGATCGTGGTCATGCTTGTGGCTGTGCTCGACGGCGCTGAACAGCGGGCTTTGCAGCTCCACCTGGTCCAGACTGCAACCGGCGGCGGCCGGGAACTGGAACAGGGTGTCGGCCTGGCGCAGGCTGGCCATGACCTCGCGTACCTTGGCCTTGTCGGCGTCGGTGCTGGGCAGGTATTCGAAACCCACCAGATTGTCGGCTGGGCTTTCCAGCTCAATGGCCAGGGTGCTGCCCTCGAGTACCAGATTCAGGTTGGCTACCCCGTGCTGATGGGCGCCCAGGCTGTCGCCGTGCTCATGCTTGTGTCCATGGTCATGATCGTGGCCGTTATGCCCGTGATGGTGATGATCATGGTTGTGGGCATGCAGGCTGAAGGCCAGGGTAGTCAGCAGACTACCGGCTACAAGGGGGAGTAGGCGCATCGGGAAGTTCTCCTGGCAGTCGGTGAAAAGCATGATGTTATCTTATAACGCCAGCAAAGGCCAAAAGCAGCTTTGCTGCGGTATGTTTCAACCGCAGCCCGGTTACCGATCAATAGAGAAGCTGATACAGCTTGCGGCGAAACTGCAGGGTCAGCGGGTGGTCGCTGCCCAACAGGTCGAACACCTGTAGCAGGGTTTTGTGCGCGGCGCCGTCACCGTAACTGCGGTCCTGGCGGAACAGCTCCAGCAAGGTTTGCAGGCCGGCTTCATGGCGCTGGGCGGCCAGATCACTGACCGCCAGTTGGTAGAGCGCTTCGCTGTCGTTGGTCGCTGTGACCAGACGCTGTTCCAGTACCTGGCGGGGCGGGAAGTCGGCGGCCTGACGCAGGAAGGTCAGTTGCGCCCGGGCGCCGTTCAGCGCCGCCTTGTGGCTATCCCGGTCCTTGACCGCCTCCAGTACCTGGCCTGCCTCGTCGAGCTGGCCATCGAGCGCCAGGGCGCGGGCCAGCAAAATCAGCAGCAGGTCGTCAGGTTGCTGACTGATCAGTGGTTGCAGCAGGGCAATCGCGGCTGCCGGATCGCCGGCCTCCAGCAGCTCGCTGGCCTGGCTGGCCGGATCGGCAGCGTCGCAGGTCTCCGGCGGGGTGCCGACATGGGGCTCAAGCAGGGTGCGGATGGCACTCTCAGGCTGGACTCCGGCAAAGCCATCGACCGGCTGACCATCCTTAAACAGCACCACGGTCGGCAGGCTGCGAATCCCAAAGCGCTGGGTCAGCCCGGCCTGTTCGTCACAGTTGACCTTGGCCAGCAGCAGCTCACCTCCAAGGCTTTCGGTAATTTTTGCCAGTACCGGCATCAGTGCCTTGCAGGGGGCGCACCAGTCCGCCCAGAAGTCGACCAGCACTGGCTTGTGAAACGAGTTTTCCAGAACAAAGCGGTCAAAATCGGCTTCTGTTACATCGAATATATAGGGCGACTGACTCATCGGGTTGATCCGTTCAAGGCTGGGGTATTGGTCGATAGTGGGGGCGGGGGGTAGGGAAATCAAGCCGCCGCTGAGGGGCTTTGGCGCGTGCTGTACAGCGCCACTTGGCGAAACTCCAGCGGCTCGCCCAGATCCGGCCAGGTCTGCCCCGTCAGTGTGGCCAGCCGCTGATAGTGCGGATGCTCCAGCTGGCGGACCCGTGAGTCGGCGATCAGCACCCGTGGCGCGCGCTCGGCGAAATGCTCCAGCAGCGGGTGGTTATCGCGGTCATACAGCACATCGGCGGCAATGATCAGGTCCAGCTCACCGGCCACGGCAAAGTAGTCGCCAGCCAGCTCCAGTTCTAGGTCGTTAAGTTCGGCGTTCAGCGCGCTGGCCCACAGTGCCGGTTGATCGAGGTCGCAGGCAATGCTGGTGCGGGCCCCAGCCAGGGCGCAGGCCAGAGCGACCACGCCGGAGCCAGCGCCAAAATCCAGGACGCGTTGGCCGCGCACCTGCTGCGGATTGTCGAGAATCCAGCGCGCCAGGGCCAGGCCGCTGCCCCAGCAGAAGCCCCAGTACGGCGGGCTGTCGAGCAGCCGGCAGGTTTCGTCGCTGGCGAAGGCGCGATCCAGATTGGCAGGGTCCAGCAGCCACAGTTTCAGCTCCGGCAGACCAGGCAGCGCCGTGGCGCTCAGGCGGGCATCGGGCAGGACGGCATGCAGGGCGAGTTCAAGGCGGTTCAGAGTCATGGTCATTATCGGGCTTGAGCGGCGCGTTGGGGTCAGGGTCGCACCTTACGGCCAGGGCTCACTCCAGTCCAGACTTCCCAGCCGCTCACGCAAAAACTCGATCAGCGCCCTGGCTGCAGGTGTGGGGTAGAGGGTTGGGGCGGTGATCAGGTACAACCGGTCGCCCCAGTCATCGACTCTGATCTGATATTCGTCAAGTAGCACGTCCAGCCGGTGATCATGCAGGGCATCGCTGACGGCGTAGGCCGGGAGCAGGGCGCAACCCAACCCGCTGATGGCCGCGCGCTTGAGGAACAGTACTTCGGCTGACTGCAGGCGCGATGTTACCGTCAGGTCCAAGCGCTGGGCCTGTGAACTCAGGCGCAGGGTCAGCCGGCTGCCACTGAGCGGGGCGGTGAGAAATGGGTGCTGGCTCAACTGCTCCGGGGTGTTCGGTCGGCCCTGGCGTTGCAGGTAGTCGGGTGCGGCGCACAATACCCAGTCGATGGGGCCCAGATCGCGCGCTACTACCGACTCCGGCGGGTAGCTGGTGATCCGGATGGCAATGTCGACTTCTTCGGCCATCAGGTCGGTAATCCGGTTGCTGAAAATCACCTGCAGGCTGACGTCCGGGTGGCGTTGGCCGAATTCCAGCAGCCAGGGGCCAATGACCATCTGGCCAAGGGCTGTCGGCATGCTGACGCGAATATGCCCGCGCAAACTCTGGCCCAGATCTTCCACTGTGGCCTGCAACGCCTGTAGCTCGCGGCTGATGCGTACCGCGTGGGCATGTAGCGCCCAGCCGATCTGGGTCGGTTCGAGTTGGCGGGTGGTACGTCGGAACAACTGGGCCTGAATCTGCTGTTCCAGAGACTTGATTCGCCGGCTGATGTAGGACCGGGTCGTACCAAGGCGCCGGGCGGCTGCACTCATCGAGCCCGCTTCGACAACGGCGAGCAGAAATTGCAGGGTCTTGATATCGGTTATTGTTTCCATAGTGGAATCAGTTTGAGTGCTGTATGGGTAATTGTCGACTGTTTGGGCGATACCTATAGTCGGGTGCAGTTTCAGAGCCATTCACTCATTGTCACCCGGAGCCCCACCATGACCGCCGAACTGATCTTTGCCGAACAGTCATACCCCCCTGCCGAGCTTGATGATCGGGCTCTGCGCCTGGCTGGCGGCCTGGCGCGTCTGGGCGTGGAGGATGGTGACGTGCTGGCGCTGATGCTGCGTAACGGGCCGGCCTTCGTCGATGCCATTCAGGCCTGTCAGACGGCCGGCTGCTTCTATTGCCCGATCAACTGGCACTTCAAGGCTGAAGAGGTCGGCTTCATCCTGCGCGACTGCGCGGCCAAGGTGTTGCTGATCGAGGCCGATTTGCTGGCTGAGGTGCAGGAGGCGATTCCGGAGGGTGTCCGGTTGCTGGTGGTGGGCGCGGCAGGTGCTGCCAGCGAGGCCCAGGACTATGGCCAATGGCTGGCGCTGCAGGCCCCTTATGCCGGGCCGCCGCGTACCCCGCGTGCGCACATGGCTTACACCTCGGGCACCACGGGGCGGCCCAAGGGGGTCAAGCGTATGGCCCCGCAGCCTCAGGAGCGTGAGTTGATGCTGGCGCGCATGGCCGAGCTGGTAGCGACGGCCTGGGGTATCCGCCCGGGCGTCCGGGCACTGGTGTCGGCACCTTTGTATCACAGTGCCCCCAGCTCGTTTGCCCAGCAGGCTCTGCAGCAGGCCGAAACCCTGGTACTGATGGCCCGCTTCGATGCCGAGCAGACCCTGGCGCTGATTGAGCGCCACCGCATCGATACGGTGTTTCTGGTGCCGATCATGTATGTGCGTCTGTTGCGCTTGCCGGCCGAGGTACGGGCGCGTTACGACCTGTCATCGGTACGTTTCGTCGCCTCGACCGGCGCGCCCTGCGCCCCTGAGGTCAAGCGTGCGATGCTGGATTGGTGGGGGCCGGTCATCTATGAGACCTACGCTTCCAGCGAAACCGGCATGATTACCCTGCAGGACCCGCAGTCGGCCCGGGATAAGCCCGGCAGTGTCGGCCGGCCAATCACCGGTACGCGGCTGCGTATCGTTGATGAGCATGGTCACGATTGCCCCGTGGGTGTGCCGGGGGTGGTTTATGTACGCCAGCCAGCGGTTACCGACTTCACCTATCTGAACAATCCGCAGGCCCGGGCTGATGCGGGGTTGGACGATCTGGTGACGGTCGGTGATATCGGCTATCTGGACGATGACGGTTATCTGTACATCTGCGATCGTGCCTCGGATATGGTGATTTCCGGCGGGGTGAATATCTACCCGGCTGAAATCGAACATGTTCTGCTGACCATGCCCGGAGTGGCCGACTGCGCCGTCTTCGGTGTGCCGGATGCGGAGTATGGCGAGACTCTGGTGGCGCTGCTGGCCGGGCAGGACGCTGGCCGGGCGACGCCTGATCAGGTGCGCGAGCAGTTGCGTGAACGGCTGGCAGGCTACAAGGTGCCGCGTGTGATCGAGTGGGTCGAGCAGTTGCCGCGCGATGACAATGGCAAGGTTGCCAAGCGTCGGTTGCGTGATAGCTGGTTAGCCACGCAACGCTGAGTTTCGCCGCTGGCGTTTATTCATGACGGGCATGGGAGTAAGATGGGCGGCGCTTAAGACCCTAGGAACCCAGCTATGCATTGCCCGTTCTGTGGTGCCCATGACACCAAGGTGATTGATTCCCGGCTTGTGGCCGATGGCGATCAGGTGCGCCGACGGCGTGAATGTCTGGCCTGCCAGGAACGCTTCACTACCTTCGAGACCGCCGAGTTGGTGCTGCCTCGGGTGATCAAGCAGGATGGCCGGCGTCAGCCGTTCGATGAGGAAAAGCTCCGGGCTGGTCTGCTGCGGGCGCTGGAAAAGCGTCCGGTCAGCGTCGAACAGATCGAGGCGGCGATCGGCCATATCAAGCACCGGTTGCGGGCTACCGGTGAGCGGGAGATCAAGGCCATGGTGGTGGGCGAGATGGTGATGGACGAGCTCAAGCAGCTCGACGAGGTCGCCTATATCCGCTTTGCTTCGGTCTATCGCCGGTTCCAGGATCTCAATCAGTTCCGTGAGGAAATCGAGCGCCTGTCGCGGGGCGATCAGGAACCCGGCGATGCCTGAAATGGCGGTGCTCGATCAGCAGATGATGGCTCGCGCCCTGCGGCTGGCGGCGCGCGGCCTGTATACCACCGAGCCCAATCCGCGGGTTGGCTGCGTGCTGGTGCGCGATGGGCAGATTGTCGGCGAGGGCTGGCATGTGCGTGCCGGCCAAGGGCACGCCGAGGTCAATGCGCTGGCCCAGGCCGGCGCCCAGGCCCGGGGCGCAACGGCCTATGTCACCCTGGAGCCCTGCAGTCATTTCGGTAAGACGCCACCCTGTGCCGATGCGCTGGTCAAGGCCGGCGTCAGCCGGGTGGTCGCGGCCATGCAGGACCCTAATCCGCAAGTGGCTGGGCGCGGCCTGGAGCGTTTGCGCGCGGCGGGCATCGCCGTTACCTGTGGGGTGCTGGAGGCCGAGGCCGAAGCGCTCAATCCCGGTTTTATCAAACGTATGCGCAGTGGTTTGCCCTGGGTACGACTCAAGCTGGCCATGAGTCTGGACGGCCGCACGGCCATGGCCAGTGGCGAAAGTCAGTGGATTACCGGCCCGGCCGCACGCGCCGATGTGCAGCGGCTGCGGGCCCGCAGTGGCGCGGTGATCAGCGGCGCCGACAGCGTGTTGCTGGATGACTCGGCCCTGAACGTGCGCGCCGCCGAGCTGGACCTGCCGGAAGACCAGGCCCGTGCCGCCGCCGAACGCCAGCCGCTGCGCGTGTTGATCGACGGCCATCTGCGGGTCCCGCTGACGCGCCGGCTGTTCCAGACCCCAGGCCCGACCCTGGTGGTCTGTTATCAGGCCCCGAACCGTCAGGCCGAATACCAGGCCGCGGGCAGTGAGCTGCTGGCGCTGCCGGGCCAGGACCAGCATGTGGATCTGGCGGCGCTGCTGGCCGAGCTGGCCGGGCGTGGCTGCAACGAGGTGCTGGTGGAGTCCGGTGCCCGCCTGGCTGGCGCCTTCTGGCGTGCGCAACTGGTCGATGAGTTGGTGATTTATATGGCACCGCGGCTGCTGGGCAGCCAGGCCCGCGGCTTGCTTGAGTTGCCGTTTGCCCACATGGCCGAGGCCATGGATGTCGAGATTACCGACCTGCGCGCGGTCGGTCGCGACTGGCGGGTTACGGCGCGCCCGGTTTTTCCTTCCTGAAGAGTACGTCACATGTCTAGCGCGGTAGAGGTGCTGCTGATCGTCATGGCGATTGCAGCGTTTGCGGGGGTTGTGCTGGAAGAGGTCATTCACGTCAGCAAGGCCAAGGTGGTGTTGCTGTTCGGTGCGCTGGCCTGGCTGGTCATGTTTATGGCTGCACCGGATCCGGCGTTCCGGGCCGAGGTCCAGGCCGCCCTGAACCATAATATTGCCGATATCGCCGGGCTCTGGCTGTTTCTGCTGGCGACCATGACCTTTGTTGCCTACCTGAACAAAAAGGGGCTGATCGAGAACCTCATATACCTGGTGCTGCCGGGGCGGATTACCGAGCGCAAGCTGCTGTTTCTCACTGCGTTGTTCTGCTTTGTATTTTCCTCGATTGCCGACAACATCACCGCGACTCTGGTATCGGTGGCGCTGATCCTCAGTCTCAAGATGGAAGCGCGCAAGACCTTGCGTTTTGCGACTCTGGTGGTGTTTGCGGTCAACTCCGGCGGAGTGGCGATGATCACCGGGGATGTCACCACGCTGATGATCTTCCTGGCTGACAAGGTCGAGATCACCCATCTGCTGATGCTAAGCCTGCCGGCATTCATGGCAGTGATGCTGCTGGCCGGATTGCTATCCTGGGGGCTTAATGGCGAGGCGGTGATCGAGAAAGAAGCGTTGCGACCGATCCGTGGGGTGGATCAGGTGATTGCCGGGATTTTCCTGGCGACCATCGTCTTTACCATCCTTGCCAGCCTGCTCTGGGCGATTCCGCCAGTGTTGAGCTTTCTTACCGGCTTGGCGATCATGTTTCTGGTGGCCCGGTTCTTCAATGAAGACATCGACAACGACCCGATTCTCGAATACATCCGGGCCATCGAGTTCGAGACGCTGCTGTTCTTCCTCGGCGTGTTGCTGCTGGTTGGCATGCTGCAGTTCATCGGCGTACTCGAAGGTCTGACCGCGCTCTATGGCATGATGCCGACCCTGTTGGCCAACTTCCTGATGGGGCTGCTCTCGGCGTTGATCGACAACGTGCCGCTGACGGCTGCACTGCTCAAGTCCGACCTGGAGATGAGCGTCGCCGAGTGGATGGGGCTGACTTATGCTGTCGGAGTGGGCGGTTCCTTGCTTATAATTGGCTCCGCCGCCGGTATCGTGGCCATGAGCAAGGTGCCGGGGCTGACCTTCATGACATACCTTCGCAGCTTCGGGCTGCTGCTGTTGGCTTTTGCCTTCGGCTTTCTGGCGGTGTACGGTCTCGGCCTGGTGGTCGGTGGCTGACAGCGTACTTCGTGCAACGAGAGGCATCCTATGTTCACTGGCATCATCGAATCCGTGGGTCGGATCCAGAGCATGCAGCCACGTGGTGGCGATGTGCGGGTCTACGTGAAAACCGGGAAACTGGACTTGGCCGACGTCAAACTGGGCGACAGCATCGCCGTCAACGGCGTGTGTCTGACCGCCGTGGAATTGCCGGGTGACGGTTTTTGGGCCGACGTCAGTCAGGAGACCATTCGCCGTACCGCATTCACCACCCTCAAGGAAGGTAGCCGGGTCAATCTGGAAAAGGCGCTGACCCCGGCCTCGCGGCTGGGCGGCCATCTGGTCAGCGGTCATGTCGACGGCGTCGGCAAGGTCCTGTCGCTGCATGAGGATGCCCGTTCCTGGCATTTCCGGATCGAGGCACCGGCGGCGCTGGCCAAATACATCGCCGAAAAAGGCTCAATCACCGTCGACGGCACCAGCCTGACCGTCAACGCGGTGGACGGCGCGGTGTTTCACCTCAACATCGTCCCGCATACGTTGCAGGAAACCATCATGGGCGACTACCGCCCCGGGCACCCGGTCAATCTGGAGGTTGATGTCATTGCCCGCTATCTGGAACGCCTGCTGCTGGGTGACAAGGCGGCTGAGCCGGGTGCCGGTGACGGCGGCCTGAGCCTGGCGTTCCTGGCCGAAAACGGCTATCTGAAGTCCTGATCAAGGTGCCCGGGAGGGCCGCATGAAACTCAACAGTATCGAAGAAATCATCGAAGATATTCGCGCCGGCAAGATGGTCATCCTGATGGATGACGAAGACCGCGAGAACGAGGGCGACCTGATCATGGCCGCCGAAGCCTGCCAGGCCGAGCACATCAACTTCATGGCGCGTTTCGCCCGTGGTCTGATCTGCATGCCGATGAGCCTGGAGCACTGCGAACGGCTCAAGCTGCCGCTGATGGTCCAGCGCAACGCCTCCGGTTTCGGCACCAAGTTCACCGTTTCAATCGAGGCGGCCACCGGTGTTACCACCGGCATTTCCGCCGCCGACCGGGCGCGGACCGTGCAGGCCGCCGCTGCGCCTAATGCCGTGGCTGAAGATATCGTCAGCCCCGGCCACATCTTCCCGCTGATGGCTCAGCCCGGTGGTGTGCTGGCGCGGGCCGGTCACACCGAAGCGGCCTGTGATCTGGCCCGTATGGGCGGGTTCGGCGAGGCTGGGGTGATTTGCGAGATCATGAATGACGACGGCAGCATGGCCCGGCGGCCTGAGCTGGAAAAGTTCGCCAAGGAACACAACCTGAAGATCGGCACCATCGCCGACCTGATTCACTATCGCCTGCTCAATGAGCGCACCGTGCAGCGCGCAGCCGAGCAGGAGATCAAAAGTGAACTGGGCAACTTCCGCCTGGTCGCCTATCGTGATAGTACCGACGGCCTGGTGCACATGGCGCTGACCCTGGGCGAGATCAGCCCGGAGCAGCCGGTGCTGGTGCGGGTGCACAACGTCGATCCGTTGCGCGATCTGTTCCAGGTGCAGGAGTCTGGACGCTGGAGTCTGCAGGACGCCATGCGCAAGGTCGCCGAGGATGGTTCCGGGGTGGTGTTGTTGCTGGGCAACCACATCGACGGTGATGCGCTGCTGGAGCATGTTCGCCAGTTGGGCGGTACTCGTGAGCAGCAACCGCGCCGGCCTACCACCTACAATACGGTCGGTGCCGGCTCGCAGATCCTGCGTGATCTGGGAGTACGCAAGATGCGCCTGCTGTCGACGCCGATGAAATTCAATGCGATATCCGGTTTCGACCTGGAAGTAGTAGAATACTTGGCTCGCGACTGAGCACACCGAACCCATGTGCCGGCGAGGCACGCGATGATGGCGCCACTGCGCGCCATCCGTTCTTTAAGAGAGAGAGATCATGACTGCTATCCGTAATATCGAAGGCGACTTCATCGCCGTCCAGGGCCGCTACGCACTGGTTGTTGGCCGTTTCAACAGCTTTGTGGTGGAAAGCCTGGTGGCTGGTGCGGTCGACACGCTCAAGCGCCACGGAGTCAAGGACGAGGACATCACCATTATCCGCGTGCCCGGCGCCTTCGAAATTCCGCTGATGGTCAAGAAGGTCGCAGAACTCAAGCAGTTCGACGGCATCATCACCCTGGGTGCCGTGATTCGCGGTGGCACGCCGCATTTCGAGTACGTCGCCGGTGAGTGCGTCAAGGGCGTGGGCTCGGTATCGCTGGAATACGGCGTGCCGGTGGCCTTTGGTGTGCTGACGGTCGACAGCATCGAACAGGCCATCGAGCGTTCCGGCACCAAGGCTGGTAACAAGGGCGCTGAAGCGGCACTGTCGGTGATCGAGATGGTCAGCGTCATCAAGCAACTGGGGGCCTGAGTGAGCGAGCATGATCCCCGACCGGCCCGCGCGGCCGGTCCCAAGCCGTCGGCTCGGCGCAAGGCACGCAGCCTGGCCATGCAGGCCCTGTACTCCTGGCACATGGCCGATCAGCCAGTGTCCGACATCGAAGCGCAGTTCCTTACCGACAACGATTTCAGCAAGGTCGATGGGGCCTATTTTCACGAATTGCTGACCGGCGTGCCGCGCCATCTCGACGAGATCGACGGAGCCTTGGCCGATGTGCTTGACCGGCCGGTGGCCGAGGTCGACCCGATCGAACTGTCGATCCTGCGTCTGGGGGTCTATGAACTGCTCAAGCGCATCGACGTGCCCTACAAGGTGGTGATCAACGAGGGCATCGAACTGGCCAAGACCTTCGGTGCCACCGAAGGACACAAGTACGTCAACGGCATTCTCGACAAGCTGGCGCCCCGGCTCCGCAGTGTCGAGGTCAACGCGGCCCGCAAGGGGCGTTGATGCCCCTGACTCGAGTCGGTTGTCATGGCGCTGGGTGAGTTTGAACTGATCCGGCGTTATTTTCGCAGTGCCGCTCTGGAAAAGGCTGGCCCGCAGGCCGCCATCATCCAGAGCATCGGCGATGACGCCGCCTTGCTACAACCTGCCCCCGGCCAGCAGTTGGTGATCTCCACCGACAGCCTGGTCGAAGGGGTACATTTCCCGCTCGACTACCTGCCTGCCGATCTCGGCTACCGCGCCCTGGCAGTGGCGGTCAGTGACCTGGCAGCCATGGCCGCCACCCCGCTTGCCTTTACCCTGGCGCTGACCCTGCCTGCTGTCCGCGAGGATTGGCTGTCCGGTTTTGCCGAGGGCTTGGCCGCTGCTGCCGCTGATCACCGGATCAGCCTGATCGGTGGCGATACCACCCGAGGCCCGCTGAATCTTGGACTCAGCGTATTCGGCCAGGTTGCCGCTGGCCAGGCGCTGCGCCGTGCTGGCGCCGCGGCGGGTGATCTGCTGTGCGTCGGCGGCCCGTTGGGCGATGCCGGTGCCGGTCTGGCGCTGGTGCAGGGCCAGGCGGCCCCGCCAGCACTTGATCCGGCCGGGCGCGACTATCTGCTACAACGCTTCTGGCGACCGCGAGCCCAGTGTGGATTGGGCATGGCACTGGCCGGTGTTGCCAGTGCCGGGCTGGACATTTCTGACGGGTTGCTGGCTGACGCCGGGCATCTGGCCGCCGCCAGCGGCGTTGCCGTGCATATCCGTGCCGCCGATCTGCCCTGTTCCGCCGCCCTGGCCTGCTGGCCGGAATCCCAGCGGCTGAACTGGATGTTGGGCGCCGGCGATGACTACGTCTTGCTGTTCAGTCTGCCGGCCAGGCACAGAGCCCGGCTGGAGGCTGACGGCTGGTGGTTGCGGGTGATCGGCGAAGTGGCAGCGGGCGAGGGCGTCTGGCTCGATCAGGGCCAAGGGCCGGAGCGGGTCGGCACCTTACCCGGTTACCAACACTTCAAGGAGTCCCAGGATGGCTGAGTCCCGAGAACCCACCCCGGCATCGGTGTGGCGCAACCCTATTCATTTCCTCGCCTTTGGCTTTGGCAGCGGCGCGATGCCGCGCGCGCCCGGAACCTGGGGCACTCTGGCGGCGCTGCCGTTCGTGCTGCTGTGGCAGGAGCTGCCGGCTGGTGGCTATACCCTGGTGCTGATCGTCAGCACCCTGCTCGGCATCTGGCTGTGCGGGCGTACCTCACGCGATCTGGGGGTGCATGATCACGGCGGGATCGTCTGGGATGAGTTTGTCGGGCTATGGATCGCCCTGTGGCTGGCACCGCCCGGCTGGCAGTGGCTGCTCGCCGGTTTTGTGCTGTTCCGGCTGTTCGATATCTGGAAGCCCTGGCCGATTCGCTGGGTTGACCGGCATGTGCACGGCGGTTTGGGCATCATGCTGGACGATATCATCGCCGGGTTCATGGCCCTGGCGGTGCTGTGGCTGGCCGAATGGGCGCTGCTGCCGCTATTCTGAGTCCAACGATGCGATCAACTCGGGAGCCCCGATGAAACGCTTGCTGATTCTGCCAGCTGCGCTGTTGGCCCCACTGGTGTTTGCCGAGCCGGTGGTCAGGGTGGTTGGTTTGTTTTCCGGTGCGGCGGTGGTCACCGTCGACGGTCAGCGGCATATGCTCCGGGCCGGCCAGCCTGGGCCGCAGGGTATCGAGCTGCTCAGTGCCGACAGTCACAGCGCGACCTTGCGGATCAATGGTCAGCCCCGTCAGTTCCGGCTTGAGCGCGATTACACCGAGGGCTTTGCCCAGCCGGAGCGCCAGCGGGTCAGTATCCCGCGCGGCGATGGTGGGCATTACCGTATCGCCGGCTCGATCAATGGTCAGGGTGTCCAGTTTCTGGTCGATACCGGTGCCACCAGCGTGGCCATGAGCTCGGTGCAGGCCCGGCGTCTGGGGTTGGACTATCGGATTGCCGGCACCCCGGTGCAGGCCGCCACCGCCAGTGGCCAGGCCAACGGCTACCGGGTGCGGCTGGATCGGGTCAAGGTCGGCGATATCGAGCTGACCGGCGTCGAGGGGCTGGTGCTGGAGGGCGGCTTTCCCCTGGAAGTGCTGCTGGGCATGAGTTATCTCAGCCGGGTGCGGATGGATGATCAGGGCAGTAGTCTGGTGCTCGAGCGCCGTTATTGATCGTCGCCGTCCTGCCCCGCACCTGCTAATATAGCTGCCCTTTTTGTGTGCAGCGGCTGTACAGGAGTCCGGTGTGACAGTCACCTTCATAGCTTCGTCCAAGTTGCCAACCCCGTGGGGCACCTTCACCATGCACGGATTCTTCGAGGAAGAAACCGGCAAGGAGCATGTGGTGCTGACCATGGGCGAGATCGCCGATGGCCAGCCGGTCCTCGGCCGGCTGCATTCCGAATGCCTGACCGGCGACGCGCTGTTCAGTCTGCGTTGCGACTGCGGCTTCCAGTTGGAGGCGGCGCTCAAAGCAATTGCCGATGAAGGTCGTGGCGCGCTGCTGTATCTGCGCCAGGAAGGCCGGGGCATTGGCCTGATGAACAAGATCCGCGCCTACCACCTGCAGGATGGCGGTGCTGATACCGTCGAAGCCAACGAGCAGCTTGGCTTTGGTGCCGACCAGCGCGATTACAGCATCTGCAAGCCGATGCTCGAGCATCTGGGCATCAAGACCCTCAAACTGCTGACCAACAACCCGCGCAAGGTCAAGGCGCTGGAAGAGTTCGGGGTGCCGGTAGCCGAGCGTTTGCCGCTGCAGTTTGGTCTCAACCCGCATAACCGCAAGTACCTGGCGACCAAGGCCGGCAAGCTGGGGCATATGCTGGGCAACATCCATCAGGCCGAGGCCGACTGATGTTTGATACGCGTCCGCACTGGAAAGCCCTGCAGCGCAACTGGCGCTTGCAGACCGTCGTTTCGCTGGGTCTGCCGATTGCTCTGGTCTGGTTCCTTGGCAGTTGGGAAGGTGCCTGGGAGCAAGCGGCCATCCCGCTGTTCGTGGTCGGGGTTGCCAGCGTGTTCCTTACCCTGCGGCGCTTTCGGTATTACAAGCAGGCACTGATCGAAGCTGATCGTCAGGGGCTGCAGCCTGAAGCGGAAGCGGCCTGGGCGCGGCTGCATCATCAGCAGTTGCTGGGCCTGCTCAATGCCAAGCTGCCAGGCTGGATCGGCATGCTGCAATATGTCTGTGCCGGTGAACTGGTACCGCTGATTTTGCTGGTACTGGCCAGCCAGGGCGTGATGCTGCTGTATCGCCCACCGGCTGCCTGGGTCCAGGCCGCCAACCAGTGATGCTGCGCTGGCTGCTGACCACACTGCTGGTGCTGGTCAGCCTGCCAGCACTGGCGGCCGAACGGATCGTCAGCCTCGCCCCTTTTCTCACTGATCTGATCGTACAACTCGACGCTGGCGAGCGCCTGGTCGGCGTACTCGACGACGGCAACCTGCCGCCTGAACTGGGCACGGTAACCCGGGTCGGCAGCCACCAGAGCCTACCGCTCGAACGTATTCTGGCGACCCGTCCCGATCTGGTTCTGGCCTGGACCAGCGGCAATCCGCCGGAGTTGCTGGCACGCCTGGAGCAGTTGGGGCTGCGGGTCGAGCGCTTTGACCCGCAAAGCCTGGCGCAGATTGCCGAGGTTACCCTGGCGGTGGGGCTTCTGAGCGCGACCGAAGCCCGTGCTGCTGTACTGGTCGATAGCTACCACCAGCAACTGGCGCAGCTGCACCGGCCGCTGACCGAGGACTCTCCCCGGGTGTTTATTCAGCTCTGGGACGACCCGCTGTATACCATCAGCGACGCTCAGTTGATGGGCGATGCCCTGCGCCACTGTGGCGCCCGCAATATCTTCGCCGACCTGGCTATTCTGGCCCCGCAGATCGGTCGGGAAAGTGTCATCGCCGCCGATCCGGATGTGATTATTCTGCTGGCTGACGAGCGCAAGCTGGCCGCTCCCTGGCTCCAGCGTTGGCGTCAGTTTCCACACCTGCGGGCGGTGCGTCATGAGGCGCTGTTCGTGCTCGACAGCAACACCTTGGTACGTCCTACTCCGGCTGCGGTAGAGGGGGTGAGGGTGCTGTGTGAGTTGGTTTGGCAGCAGCGCGGTTTCAGTGCGCCGCATGCGGACCCGCTGATCCGGCCATAGCGCCCGCTGTTCAAGCCCGCCAAAGCATGCCAGCATGAACCTTTCCATCACGGGCAGGAGCCGGGTTATGAGTGCAGGTAGCAATGGGCACAATGTGGGGCTGGCGGTGTTGATCGATGCGGACAACGCCAATCCGGCGATCGTCGAGGGGTTGCTGGCTGAGGTGGCGAAGTTTGGAGTGGCCAGCGTCAAGCGCATCTACGGAGACTGGACCACGCCGGCGCTGGGTAAGTGGAAGGCGGCGCTGCTTGAGCATTCGATTCAGCCGATCCAGCAGTTCGCCTATACCAGCGGCAAGAACGCCACCGACAGCGCGATGATCATCGACGCCATGGACCTGTTGTATACCGGTGAGTTTGGGGGCTTCTGTATTGTCTCCAGCGACAGCGACTTTACCCGTCTGGCCTCACGCCTGCGCGAATCCGGCAAGGTGGTTTACGGCTTTGGCGAGCGCAAGACCCCCAAGCCGTTCGTGGCGGCCTGCGACCGGTTTATCTACACGGAAATCTTTACCAGCAACCCGGAAACCGAAGAAGCGGCGATCAAGCGCAAGAGCGCGCAGGAGCTGCGTCAGGATACCAAGCTTTGTCATCAGCTGCGCCAGGCCATCGAGGCCGCTTCGGATGATGAGGGCTGGGCCAATCTGGGGCCTGTGGGCAGTCAGCTGGCCAAGCAGATGCCCGAGTTCGATCCGCGCAACTATGGCTACAGCAAGTTCAGCGGGCTGCTTGAGGGTATCGGCCTGTTCACGCTCAAGCGCGAGAACAATCAGTTGCTGATCAAGGACCAGCGCCCAGGCAAGAAAGCCTGAGCGCGGTCACTCAGACCAGCTCTTCCATAAAGTCCAGCATCCCCTGCTGGCGGATGACCCGCCGATGCTGGGCCCACAGCTCGGCCACCCGTTCGCGGTTGAGCTGTTGCCGGTCGAGCAGGACCCGGGTGTTGAGTTCGCCGACCGGCTGGCGGCTGGGCACCTTGCTGAACACGAACTGGTTGCTGATCAGGTCGAGGAAGGGACCGGCCTTGCTGGTCGGCATGATGAAGATCAGTTGCAGCCCCAGGGTTTCGGTCAGGTAGCCGATCACCTCGCGTGAGCGGGTTTCGTCCATGTGCATGAAGGCTTCATCGACGATCACCATGCGCAGGTGGCTGTCGCCTTCATTGAAGCGGAAGGCGCTGGTCACGGCGGCGGCGCGAATGATGTAGGCCGGGGTTTCCAGCTGGCCACCTGAGCCGGTGCCGTATTCGCTGAGGCGGATCGCGGGCTTGCCCTGGGGGTGCTTGAGAATGTCGTAGCGGCGGTAGCGGCGGTAGTCGCTGAGCCGCTCCAGCTCGCGCAGGGCCTGCTGCTCGTCACCATCGAGCAGCAGCGCCAGCAGCCGGTCGCGGATGCTGGCGGCGCGTTCGGACAGATTGCTGTCGAACAGGCTGGCGCCATCACCCAGGTTGGGCATCTGCATTACTTCCTGGAAGAAATCCCAGTATTCCTTGTATTCGGGCAACCAGTCCCAGTCGAACTGGAAGCGCTCGCGGTCGGCACCGAACTGGTGGTGTTCCAGCTCCAGGTTCAGTTGTTCCAGAATCCGCCGGCCGTCGTTGATGGCCTGGTGGATTTCATGGCACAGGTCGCTGACGAAGGTGGTGTTGAAGCTGTCGCGCAGGCTGGCCAGCTGGTTCTGCTTTTCCAGCAGGACGTTGTTGCGCAGGCGGTTGTAGAGGTTGTCGAGCTGGCGCTGCAGGCCGCCGATGTGGCGGAAGAAGCCAAGGCTGTGCAGTTCGTCGGCGCAGTCGTGCAGCAACTGGTCAGCCGGCTGGGCCTGCTGGTTGTACTGCTCAATGGCGCGCTCCAGACTGATCGCCTGCTGGTGCAGGCGCGTGGTCAGGGTGGCGCTGTCGGCGACGAAGTCGAAGGGGCTGTGGGCCTGTTCGAGCATGGCGTCGAGCTGCTCCAGGCGCTGCTGCGGATCCAGGCCGGGCAGGCCGCTGGCGGCTTCCAGCAGATGCTGTTCGGCAGCGTCCTTGGCTTCCAGCAGGGTGTCGCTCTGGTCGGCCAGCTGGTTGATCCGCTGGCTGAGCTGGCGGTGTTTTTCGTCCACTCGGCCGTGTTCTTCGAGCAGTTCGCGCTGGCGCTGTTCGAGTTCGCGGTAGCGCTGGCTGACCCGTGACTGCTGGTCGTCCAGATCGCCGTGGCTGCCCAGATCGAGACTGTCCAGTTGCTGTTCGAGTTCGCGGAGCTGGCGCTGGCAGTCGAGCAGGGCGCTGGCCCGGGCCGCGTAGTCCAGTGGTTTGATCTGGTTTAGCAACTGGGCCAGTTGTTGCAGCGCCTGCTGTTGCTGACGCAGTGAATGACGCTGCAGGTGCAGCTGCTCCAGCTGGCTTTCCTGGGCCCGCAGGTTGCGCTCGCGGGCTTCGGCACCGAACACCAGCTGGCTGTCGTCGAGATCACAGCGGAACAGCGCATAGTTGCCCGAACCCAGCCCTTCGCGGGTGATGCCGCGGCGGGTCTGGCGCAGCGCATCGGCATGCTCGACGCGCTGTACCCCGGCATAGGAGGCGCGCAGGTAGTACTCGGCAATCTTGTGGCCAAAGCGCATGACCTTGAGGATCGAATCCTCCGGTACGCTGAGCCGTTCGGCATCCTGGCGGGCCTTGTCGCCCTGAATCACCCGGGCGCGGTTGCGTTCGCGGCTGCTGAGCTGGCGGACGATACGGATGGCTTCGGCCTCGAAGGCCGGTTCGACCAGAATGGCGAAGCGGCTGCCGCCGATATAGCCCTCGATCGCCATTTGCCAGTCCGGGTCGAGCACTTCGACATAATCGCACAGGACCCGCGGGTCGGCCTGCGGGCACTGCTGGCGAATGGCGCGCAGGGCGTCTTCGACATAACCGGGATAGCTGACCCGGCTGGCGCGCAGGGTGCTGATCTGTTGTTCGCACTGGCTGACCTGGCGCTCCAGGCTGGTGACTGCGGCGGCGCGCTCCTGACCCAGCCGGTCAACCTTCTGGAGCAGACTGATGCCGTCACTGCCCTCGGCGTACAGGTGTTCGGCCAGCAGGTTGTGGCTGTGCTGCTGGCTGCGAATGGCGTCCAGGCCGGCATCCAGCGGGCTGAGGTCGATCCAGTCGCGCGCCAGCAACTGGTTGAGTTCGGCCACTGGTTGCTGTTCGGCGGCCAGTACCGCCTGGCTGGTTTCCCGCCAGCCACGGCTGGCCAGTTGCGGCAGTTCCAGGCCCAGGCTGTGCTGACTGAGCAGTTGCTGCAGGCTGCGCAGGGCTGCGACGTTCTGGTCGCGCTGGCGGGCCTGTTGCAGCAGCGGGGCGACCCCGGTCTGCAACTGCTCATGCAGCTGGCGTTGGCGACTTTCCAGCTGGTCCTTGTTGTGCAGGGCCGGGATGCCCTGACGGCGGGCTTCCAGTTGCACCAGCTCCTGATGGGCCTGCTCCAGGCGCTCGTTGGTCAGGCGCTGCTCGTCGAGATTGCTGGCCAGGCGCGCCGCCAGTTGGCGCTGTTCGTCCTTGGCCGCCAGATACTGTTTCTGATTTTGCCGCCAGGTTTGGGCGGCGGCGGCATAGTCGAGTCCGGTGCGCTCGAGCCAGCCTTCCAGGTACTGGTCGGCCTGATCGCGCGACTGCTGGAGCAGGGCCACGGCATCACGCAAGCGGCCGGCTTCCTGCTCCATGCCGTGCACGGTGCGCAGCAGTTCGCGAATCCGTCGGATGGTGTCGCCAAAGTCGCGGGCTTCCAGCACTTCTTCGGCGACGAACTGGTCGATCGACTTGACCGGTTTGTAGGCCATGAAGTTGGCGAAGGTGCGTGCGGCATTCTTGGCTTCGCGTATCGATACCGCATCACGGCGGCCGCGCAGCGCGCCATACAGCCGGGCCAGATAGGCGCTTTTGCGCTCGTAGAGTTCGACGCCGGCCTTGCCGAACTGGCGGCGCAACAGGGTCGGAAGTTCGGTAACCGGGACCACGTGGCGGCCGTCGTCGGCCTCGCGTACCAGATGTGACAGCGACAGCATTTCACCGGGAACGATCATCAGCAGCAGTTCGTTCTGGCGAGCCTGGCGGCTGCTGCCGGCGCTGTCGAGGTGGGCGCGCACGCCGATGACTGCGGTAAAGGGCTCGGCGCTTTCGCCCTGGGTCGGGTGGAACACGCCGGCGATGTAGCCGTCGGTATCCCAGGGCCGGGCGTAGGCGCCATCGTCACAGCCCAGCACGTAGGAGGCCAGGGTCCGCACCTGCTTGCCGCCGCGTCCACGCTGGGTGGTTTCGTCCTGTCCGGGGTTGTAGTTGAACAGGTTGTCGTGGGCGGCGGTCATCAGGGTTTGCAGGGCATCGGCGGCGGTGGTCTTGCCCGAGCCGTTGCCGCCGGAAAACAGGTTGACCGGGCCGTACTCCAGTTCCTCGACCGGCAGATTGCCCCAGTTCACGGTGATTGAGCGTTTCAGATACATCAGGGCGCGTCCTCGTCCAGGTCGTCGGCCTCGGGGCTGGCCAGTTGATTCAGGGCGCTGTCGGTGACCAGGCTGAGAATGCCGGGGCGGATCAGCAGCCAGGCATCTTCTTCACTGCTGTTGTCACCGGGGCTGCGGATCAGTCGCAGTTGACGCAGGCGGCGCAACAGCGCCTGGCGCTCGCTGAGGCTTTCCGGCAGCGGCTTGCCCAGCAGGTTGCGGCTGCTGAGGTTGAGGGCTTCCAGGGTCAGCAGCACCTGACCCTGCTCGTCGACCTGACCTTCGCGCAGGGCCTTGTCGTATTCGGCGCGCAGCACCAGGATCAGGGCCACTTCCTGCTGGTTCAGGCGCTGGCGCAGGCCGGTGCGAAAATCGTCGTCGCTGTCAGCCAGGCCGGGCACTTCGGCACCGGGTGGGAACAGCCGCAGCAGGTTGAAGCGCGGCTCGTGCAGCAGGCGGATGCGCAGTATCTCAAGGTAATCCTCGACCAGTTCGCGTACCTGCAGGAAGCGGTCATAGAGCTCGGCCTCACGCTTGCTGTCGTCACGGCACAGCACTCCGCGATCAAGCAGGCGGATCATCAGCTCGGAAAACTCCTCACTGCTCAGGCCGCGTTCGGCCAGTTGGGCGTTCAGGGCTTCACGCATGGTCGTCGTGTTCCAGTTCGATAATGAAGCCGTCGCGGCGGCTGAAATAGGTTTCGTCGGTAATCGTCTGGCCACTGGGCTCGATGCGTACCTGCAGGCCGCGGGCGGCATGTTCGGCGCCGGCCAGTTCGATCAGGTGACTGAGTGCCAGCAGATCGCTGGCGCTGGTGATCGGCAGGTCACGGCTGTCGATTCGCTGGCGCCCGGCCAGGGCGTTGCGCAGGTAGTCGCGCAGGCCGCTGGCGTTGATGTTGAAGGCCTTGTCCAGGCGCTGCTGGGCGGCCAGTTCGTGCAGGGTGTCGTCATCCGGGGCGCCGGGGTCGCTCATCAGACTTTGCACCGGTGGCCGCTCGCGGCGCTCGCGCAGGCGCAATTGGCCGGGGTCGAGCAGGCCCAGACCGACGCCGGCCATGAGCTCGCCGGCGGCTTGCAGGCGGGCGCTTTGCTCGGCTTCGGGCAGATGGGACAACTCCCGGCACAGGCCAACGATGTCGCTGTGCTGCTGGCTGTGCAGGTAGCTGAGCTGACGGATGATCAGGTCGGCGCGCTGGGTAAAGCTCTGCAAGGTCTTGCGCAGGGCTGGCAGCATGATGTCCGAGGCATTGCGCAGGCGGCTGTCGATCGCATCGAGTAATTGCCACAGCACCGAGCTGCGCTCGTCGCTCAGCAGGTCGGGGGCCAGGCGTCGCAGTTCGCGTTCGGCATGGGCTTTCCAGTCCCTGGGTTTGCGCCGAATCCGTTCGAGCAGCTCAAGGATACGCTCGCGGTGGCGTTCGACACTGTCGGCCGACAGGCGAATGGCCAGGTCGGGCTGAAAGCGTCGCTCCATGAATTCGAAGAACTGGTCGCTGGCCTGCTGTACCAGTTGCTGGGCTTCGACCTCGCGCACCAGTTCGCGCTTGCGCTCTTCCAGCTCGGCAATGATGTCGCTGAAGTCGGCGATGATCCGCTCGGAGTATTCATGGGCATCGAGCAGGTCGTAGACCTCGCCATGCTCGGCGAAGGCGCTCAGGGCGTTGAGGGTGTTGCGGGTATTGCGGTGGCGGGTGCGTACACTGCGACCGTCGGCTTCGACCAGCGGCAGGGTGAACAACCGGCCCAGGCGGCTGAACGGGTAGCTGGACTGAAAGCTGGCCTGGTCGACCTGGCGCTCCAGCCAGCCATGCTCGATCAGGCTGTTGAGAATCCAGTTGGCCTGCTCGCGGTTGTTCTTGAACCGGCCGCTGTCCTGGTCGTCGCCATCGAGCAAGGGCGCACGCTCCAGGGCCTCGCAGAAGATATCCAGTACCTGTTCGCGGCGGGGTGATTCGCCATAGTCGGCGCGGGCGCTGTACAGCCGCTCATGCAGCAGGCGCAGGCATTCGACGATCTGTTCGCGGTATTTGCTGGTGAGCGGGCGGAAGAAGTGCTGGCGCTCGTCGGTGAAGAACATGCGGCATCCGATGCGATGAAAACCAAACGCGCATTATGCCTTAACTGGTGCTTGGCGCGGCAAGCCGCAGGCGACCAACTGACGACCCGAGTCAGATCGGGCCGTCAGTTGCAGGGTGGTTACAGCTGCGGGGTCCAGGTCACGGCCAGCAGGGCGCTGCGACCCTGTTCGCGGTAGGGGTGGTCAATTGACGGTGCCGGCCAGAAACCGGTGGGACGTGAGTAGGTGCCCAGGTGGTAGTCGCGGTCCAGCAGATTGCTCAGTTTCAGGTCCCAGCGCAGCGCCGGGCTGGCTCGCCAACTGGCGCGCAGGTCCAGGGTGCCGTAACCGGCCAGGGTGTCGCTGTTGGCCGGATCAGTATAACGCTGGCTGAACAGCTGCCAGGTGCCGCCAAAGGACAGGTCGCCAAAGCTGCGATCCAAATCCAGGCTCAGGTGCCGGCGGGCGCGCAGTTGCAAGGTTTTGCCGGTGGCCCGGTCGCGTGGGTCGATGAAGCTGATGGCGGTGCGGCTCGACCAGCCGAACAGGTCGCGGCTGATGGCGGCCTCGAAGCCGTTGACGCGGGCCTTGTTGATGTTGTCCATCTGGAAGGTGCTGCTATTCCAGGTGATCAGGTCCTTGATGTCGTTGCGATACAGCGAGGCTTCGAGCTGGCTATCGAGCACTTCGGCGCGCCATTGCAGTTCCCAGCTTTTTGACCGCTCGGGATCCAGGTCCGGGTTGCCGCCCCAGCCCGGAGGCGCATACAGGTCATTGAAGGTGGGGGCGCGGAAGCCTTCGGCGTAGCTTAGAATCCATTGCTGGCGGTCGCCAGCCGGTACGGCCAGCGCGGCGTTCCAGCTGTTGTGATTGCCGAAGTGCTGGTTGTCATCGTGGCGCACACCCAATTCGGTGGCAAAGTTCTGCTGGGTCCAGCTGTGCTGGATGAAGCCGGCCAGATTCTCCCGGCGCGTCTTGCTGTAGGCGTTGGTCGAGGACAGGCGGTCGCGGTGCCAGTCGCTGCCAACGCTCAGGCGCTGTTCCGGGCTGAGTTGCAGGTGGTTGAGCCAACTGGCTGAATCCCGGGTGGTTTCGATGCGGCCATCGTTCCAGGGACTGCCGGAGCCAGCCGTCTTGTTGCGGTCATAGCTTTGGCCGAGCTCCAGGCGGCTTTGCCAGATCTCGGTCAACTGACCTTGCAGGTGGCCGTTATAGCTGCTGACCCGGAACTGGTCTTCGGGAAAGCCGGGGAACAATTCATAGGCATCGTCGAATTCGTTCTTGCCACGCTGGTCGTTGAGGCTGAGCCCGGCTTGCCAGTCAGCATTGAAACTGTGGTCCAGACGCAGCATCAGCGCCTTGTTGCGTTGGCCGTCGCGGTCACGGTCATTGCCCTGCTTGTCGGTGGTGCGGTCGAAGCCACGGCTTTCATCCAGGGTGGCGCCAAGCAGGTAGCGGGTCTGCTGGTCACCGCCGCTGAGGGTCAGGTTGCGCTCAATCGTATGGTTGCTGCCAAAGCCCAGGCGCACGCTGGGGTTGAGACCGGGCTCGCCCTGGCGGGTGAAGATCTGAATAACGCCGCCGATGGCGTCGGCACCATATAGCGAGGAGCGTGGGCCACGAATGACCTCGACCCGCTCGATATTGTCGATATTCAGGTAGTCCAGGCGGGCAATGCCGCTGGTCGTGGAGGCAATGCGCTGACCGTCGACCAGAACCAGCGTTTGCGCGGTGTTGCTGCCGCGCAGGAAGTAGGCCGGAATCCCGCCATTGTTGTTCTGCTGCAGGCCCGGTACCCGGCTGAGCAATTCCGGAACGCTGCGGGCCTGCAGGCGCTCGATATCGGTACGGGTAAACACGCTGTTGGCCGCCAGGGCGGCTTCGCGAGGCTGCTCAATCCGCGAAGCAGTGATCACGGTATCCGGCAGGTCGATGGCGGTATTGGCCTGGACAATGCTGGCGGCCAGCAGGGCAGGAGTCAGGGGCAGAAATTTTTTCATTATCGGTCCTCAAAAGGTCAGGCTTTTGAGGAGGGCGGGAAGTCAGGAGGGCTGTCGGCGCAATGCACCGGGGGCGGCCGCACGCTGACCAGTGCCGCCCTCCGCGGCACCTCAGCAGTGGAACGCCATAAGGGCGTTCCCTGGAATACTGGGCCGGTCTCCGGGCTCAGGATGTGAAGAAACCGCCTTCCCATGCCGTAAAAGCACAGTGGCGTTGTGGTTTCCCTGCAGGTGTTGGCCTGCGATCCTTTACCGTTGCGGGGGCAGCGTCGGGGTTGCACCGACTTCCCGTTTCACCCGGCGGCTTGATCAAGCCAGGCCGGGCACCCAGTACTTCTGGAAGCGGGGGGACTCTATGACTTTGCGCTGACCGGGTCAAGCGCAGCCGATGGCTGGTCGTGGCTGGTCAGGGTGCTCAGGCGTTGGCGGATGCGCTGTTCGATACCTTCGGCATCCAGTCCGCACTCGGCCAGCATTTGCCGGGGTTTGGCATGCTCGACGTAACTGTCCGGCAGGCCCAGGTTGAGCATCGGGATGTTGAGGCCTTCGGCGTGCAGCCACTCGTTGACGGCGCTGCCGGCGCCACCCATCACGGCGTTCTCTTCGACCGTAACCAGCAGTTCATGGCTGTTGGCGAGTTGGCGGATCAGTTCGCCGTCCAGCGGTTTGACGAAGCGCATGTTGGCGACGCTGGCATCCAGTGATTCGGCGGCCTGCAGCGCGTTGGCGTGCAGGGTGCCAAAGCACAGAATGGCGACCCGGCTGCCCTGGCGGGTGATCACGCCCTTGCCGATCGGCAGGGGTTTGAGCTCCGGGTCAATCGCCACGCCGGGGCCGGTGCCGCGCGGGTAACGTACCGCCGCCGGGCCGTTGTGCAGATAACCGGTGGTCAGCATCTGCCGGGTTTCATTCTCGTCGGCCGGGGCCATGACCAGCATGTTGGGCAGGCAGCGCAGATATGACAGATCGAAGCTGCCGGCGTGGGTGGGGCCGTCTTCGCCAACCAGACCGGCGCGGTCGATGGCGAACAGTACGTCCAGATCCTGCACGGCGACATCATGGATCAGTTGATCATAGGCCCGCTGCAGGAAGGTCGAATAAATCGCTACCACCGGCTTGGCGCCTTCGCAGGCCATGCCGGCGGCCAGGGTCACGGCGTGCTGTTCGGCAATCGCTACATCGAAGTAGCGCTCGGGGAAGCGCTCGCTGAAGGCAATCAGGTCCGAGCCTTCCTTCATGGCTGGCGTGATGCCAATCAGTCGCGGGTCCTCGGCGGCCATGTCGCACAGCCATTGGCCGAACACGTTGGAGAACTTTGGCTTGCTCACGCCGTTACTGGCCGGTTTGGGCTCGAGCTTGGTAATGGCGTGGTAACCGATCGGATCGGCTTCGGCTGGCGAGAAGCCCTTGCCCTTCTTGGTGATCACATGCAGGAACTGCGGGCCCTTGAGGCCACGCATGTTGCGCAGGGTGGTGACCAGGGTCGGCAGGTCGTGGCCATCAATCGGGCCGATATAGTTCCAGCCCAGTTCCTCGAACAGGGTGCCGGGCACCAGCATGCCCTTGGCGTGTTCCTCGGTGCGCCGCGCCAGCTCCCAGGCCTTGGGAATCTTCGACAGGACCTTCTTGCTGCCTTCACGCATGTGCGCGTAGGTGCTGCTGGACAGGATCTTGGCCAGGTAGTTGGACATGCCGCCGACATTGCGCGAGATCGACATGTCGTTGTCGTTGAGCACGACCAGCATGTCGGGTTCGACGTCGGAGGCATGGTTGAGCGCCTCGAAGGCCATGCCGGCGGTCAGTGCGCCATCGCCGATCACCGCCACAGTCCGCCGGTCAAGACCTTGCAGGCGGGCGGCAAGAGCCATGCCCAGCCCGGCGCTGATCGAGGTGCTGGAGTGACCGACGCCGAAGGTGTCGTAAGGGCTTTCGCAGCGGCGCGGGAAGGCCGCCAGACCGTCCTTTTGACGCAGGGTCGCCATCTGCTCGCGCCGACCGGTCAGGATCTTGTGTGGATAGGCCTGATGGCCAACGTCCCAGATCAGCCGGTCTTCCGGGGTCTGGTAGACATAATGCAGAGCAACGGTGAGTTCGACCACGCCAAGTCCCGCGCCGAAATGCCCGCCAGTCTGGCTCACGGTCCAGAGCAGGAACGCCCGCAGCTCGTCGGCCAGTACCGGCAGCAGTTCTTCGTCCAGCTCACGCAGGCGTGCGGTGTCGTCAATGCTGTCCAGCAAGGGCGTGCTGGGGCGTTCACGGGGTATTTCGTGGAAGGTGCTAGGCATTAAACAGTGCTCTGGGTGCCACTCGGCATGGCGGGAAATCAAGCGCACAGTTTAACCGATTGGCTGGCGATGCCCAACTGCCCGGCAGAATCGGCAGGCTGGGCGATATGCGGCTATCTTGATCTGTATCAAGGGCCCGACAGTGCAAGGCTGTAGAGTGAATCTGTACTAAGCCGCGAGACGCCTATGTCCATGTCTTTGGATGTCTTCAGCACTACCCGTTCACCCTGTCCGGCATGGGTTGGTAGGGTGTTGCTATGGTTGATATTGCTGCTGGCGTCGCCGATGACCTTGGCCCATGTCGGCTCCCACGCCGATGTGCCTCGCTTGTCCGAGACCGCCGGGCTCGAGTCCGGGGCGGCGCTGTGGCTGAGCGATGAGCGGCCCGCCTGCCATCATCAAGACACGGAGCATTTAGCTCCTGCGCTGTTGTCGCGTGCCGAACGTACCGAGCCTGGCGCGGGGCACTACTTCCCAGTGGCTAACCCGGTCTGTCAATGGTCGGTGATGCCCGTACTGCCAACTGCGCGCCAATCCCCTCACGTCGCCAGGCGGCCCCTTTACCTGTTGACCCAGCGCCTGCGGCCTTGAGTGGCGTAGCGGGACCGGCTGGCCCCGTCTGGGGCATTTTCACACATAGGTAATTGAGCAGGCGCAGGCCTGTGGGGAGCGCGATCATGATGAGTTTGCAACGTAAGCGTATGGTTGGCCTGAGCTTGGCTATCGGGCTGGCGGGAGCGTCGTTCATGGCCTTGGCCCAAGGCATGATGAACCAGATGCACGACAAGCACGGCGGGATGATGAAGCAGGGTATGGGGCCCTGCATGATGATGGGCGAGATGCCGATGGAAGGCGGGATGGCCGGTGCGGCCATGCCAGAACAGCATCGGGCCCGGATGCAGGAGATGCGGGAGCTCAAGGGCCAGATGCAGGCCTTGCTGGCGCAGGATAGCCCTGATCCAGAGCAGGTCGGGGCGCTGCATGACCGGATGGCGGCAGCGCATCGCGACATGCTGGTCGATTGTGTGCGCGAGCGTGGCGGCAGTCCGGTAACGGCTGTTGAGCCGGCGGCTGAGACGTCAGAAGACGACGAACACGCCGGGCATCACTGACCGTACACCGCATGGCAGGGCCTGCTGGGCTCTGCCTGTCGGTGTTCCCTACCCGTGTCTGGAGTGCCCGTCATGAGCACCATTGAAAGCGATATCAGCGAGTATGAGTTGACAGTACCTGGCATGGGTAGCGACCACTGTGCCGGGATCGTCAGGCAAACCCTGCAGCGGCTTGAGGGGGTTGCTGAGGTTAGGACCAATATAGCCAGCCACCACGTTAGCGTCAGTGTCCGCTCGGGGACTGACGACTCACAGCGGCTGCGGCAGGCGGTGGAGCGCGCCGGCTATGATGTGGCTGTCGTGCGCCGAGGCTCTGCGGCCGATGAAGCGGATGCGGCTGAGGTTGAGGCGCAATATCTGGCGCAGGTGCGTCGGCGGCTGTGGATTGCCGGGGTTCCCGCCACCCTGATCATGTTGCTGATGGTGCCGCACATGTTCTGGCAGCCGGTACCGGGCTATTTGGCCATGGTGGCCGTGCTGGCCTTTCCGGTGGTGTTTCTGTTCGGTGGCGCGGCTACGCACAAGGCGGCGTGGCGCTCGCTGACCAACCGTACCCTGAACATGGATGTTCTGATTTCGCTGGGTAGCCTGCCGCCCTACTTCATAGGGCTGGTGGGATTCATCTTTCCCATGACCTCGTTCATGGAGATGGCGGCGACCATCATGACCTTTCACCTGCTCGGACGTTATCTGGAGGCCAAGGCCAAGGGCCGCGCCTCGCAGGCGATTCGCCGGTTGCTGACCCTGGGCGCCAAGACTGCCCGGGTCGAGCGCGACGGCACCGAGCTGGAGCTGCCGGTCGGAGAGCTGCAACCTGGCGACATCATGGTGATCCGGCCGGGCGACAAAGTCCCCACCGACGGTGAGGTGGTCGAAGGCGAAAGCCATGTCGACGAATCCATTGCAACGGGCGAGTCGGTTCCGGTCTACAAGGAAGTTGGCAGCCCGGTAATTGGTGCAACCATCAACAAAGAGGGGCGCTTGCGAGTCAGGGCTACCCGGGTAGGACGCGATACCTTCCTGGCTCAGGTGATTCGTCTGGTAGATCAGGCCCAGGGCTCGCGTGTGCCGATCCAGGAGTTCGCCGACCGCATGACCGGACGTTTTGTGCCTCTGGTAGTGCTGATCTCGCTGCTCAGCCTGGCCGCCTGGCTACTGTTTCCCGAAACTCTGCGGCCGATCCTGTACTGGGGTGCCCAATTCCTGCCCTGGGTCAACCCGCAAGCCGACGGCCCGGTGCTGGCCATCCTCGCCGCCGTTGCGGTGCTGGTCATTGCCTGCCCCTGTGCGCTTGGCCTGGCTACGCCGACTGCACTGATGGTCGGTTCCGGGATCGGGGCCGAGCGCGGCATCCTGATTCGCTCCGGTGAAGCGATCCAGACCTTCAAGGACATCAAGGTCATGGTGCTGGACAAGACCGGCACCATTACCCGTGGTGAGCCTCGTCTGACCGAGGTTGTGGCGGCGGCAGGGGTTTCCGAACAGCATCTTTTGCACTTGGCCGCCAGTGTGGAAAACGCCTCTGAACATCCGATTGCCCGGGCCATCGTCGATGGCGCCAGTGAGCGTGGGGTGGCGGTCGCCGGGGTGACCGGGTTTCGCTCCATTGGCGCGCGGGGCGTAGCAGGCCGGGTCGGCGACGCAGAGGTTCTGATCGGCAACCGTCGGCTGCTCGCGGAGCAGGGCATAACCGCGCTTGAGAGCCTGGATGAGTCGCTGCAACGGCTGGAGGCGCGAGGGTGCACGGTGGTGATTGTGGCCTGTGATGGCGCGGCCCTGGGGTTGGTAGCCGTGGCCGATACCATCAAAGCCGAGTCGGCTGAAGCGGTCAGGGGTATGCACAAGCTGGGATTGCATGTGGTGATGATCACCGGCGATAACGAACGTGCCGCCCGGGCGGTAGCCGAGGAGGTAGGCATCGATGAGGTGCAGGCCGGTGTGCTGCCCGAGGGCAAGGTCGATGCCATCCGCCAGTTGCAGGCCCGCTATGGCAACCATGTCGCCATGGTCGGAGATGGCATCAATGATGCGCCGGCGCTCAAACAGGCCAATGTCGGTATTGCCATTGGGGCCGGCGCGGACGTGGCCATCGAGGCCGCTGATGTAACCCTGGTGCGTGGTGAGCTGACCGGCGTGGTTGAAGCCATGCAGTTGTCCCGTTCGACCTTCGACAAGATCGTACAGAACCTGATCTGGGCCAGTGCCTACAACGTCGCAGCCATTCCGATGGCCGCGGTCGGATTGTTGCACCCAATGATCGGGGTGATTGCGATGACCGCCAGCTCGTTGTCGGTCATCGGTAACTCGTTGCTGCTCAAGCGGCGCTTTGCACGCATCGGGCAGGCCGGAGGTGTTCATGAAGCATAAGCCTGTTAGTCGTCAGCAGTCCGAGCTCGGAGCGCTGTCCGGCCTTCCTCGTCCCAGGCGTTACTGGCTGGCGTTTGCCGGATTTGCACTGATCGCCGGGTTCTTTTTATGGCAGGAACATCGCGCCCATCTATTGGGTGCGCTGCCCTGGCTGATTCTGCTGGCCTGTCCGCTGATGCATATTTTCATGCATCGCGGCCACGGCCACTCGGGTCATGATACCCACAAGCCCAGGGAGAAGTGACATGCACTCTGATGCGTCTGGATATGGGTTGTGGGGGCTGGTGATTATCAACTCGGCAATCTTTATCTTTTTTGCCTTCAGTTTCTTCAAGCCGAAAACGCGGCGTGACTGGCGATCCTTTGGCGCGTTCAGTGCGTTCCTAGTCGCGCTGTTTGCAGAGATGTATGGTTTTCCCCTGACTCTGTTCTTCCTGGCGGGTTGGTTGCAAAGCCGCTATCCGGGGATCGACTGGTTCGCCCATGACAGCGGGCATTTGCTGGAAATGCTGTTCGGGTTGCAAAGCGCTCCCCATTTCGGCCCATTTCATCTGCTCAGTCTGCTCTTGATTGGCCTGGGCTTCTACCTGATTGCCCAGGGATGGCGGGCTCTTTATGCCGCTCAACAGCAGCAGGCGTTGGCCACCAGTGGGCTGTATGCCCATGTTCGCCACCCCCAGTACCTGGGGTTTATGCTGATCATGTTGGGCTTCCTGCTGCAGTGGCCAACACTGCTTACTTTGGCGATGTTCCCGGTCCTGGCCTGGATGTATGCCCGTTTGGCCGTGGCTGAAGAAGCGGAAATAGCGGCCCAGTTCGGGGATGAATGGCGTGACTACGCGGCGCGTACGCCCCGCTTCCTGCCGCGTTGGCAGCTCGGTCGGCGTGGGGAGGGCAAGCCCTGAAGCGATGACGAGGATTTCGGCTAAGCTCAGGACATGCTCTTGTGTCGCCAGGAGGGTAGATGAAACGCGCTGACTCGACGTTTGTCCCGGCTTTGGGGTTTCATCGCTTGACGCCACTTTATGATGCTGTGGTGGGACTTACAACGCGTGAGAAGCGCGTCAAACAGGCGCTGATCGCACAAGCCGGTCTGGCTCCCGGATTGGAGGTGCTGGACCTGGCCTGTGGCACCGGAACCTTGGCGGTCTGGGTCAAGCGGCAGTATCCGAGGCTCAGCATGAGCGCAGTGGATGCCGACCCGGCGATTCTAACCTTGGCCAGACGCAAGGCCGACAAGGCGGGGATCAGTGTCGACTTTGCTCAGGCCATGTCCCAGGCCTTGCCCTATGCCAATTCCCGGTTTGATCGGGTGCTCTCCAGTCTGTTCTTTCATCACTTGAGCTGGGAGGTAAAACAGCGCACTGCGCGGGAGCTGTTTCGGATCATCAAGCCGGGCGGCCAGTTGCATGTCGCGGACTGGGGCAAGCCCGAAAACCCGCTGATGCGTAGCCTGTTCCTGTTCATCCAGTTGCTTGATGGTTTTGACAATACCGGGGACAACCTGGCCGGCCGGCTGGTACCACTGTTTGAAGCAGCGGGCTTTGTCGAGGTAACACAGGCCAGGACCTTCAATACCCTGTTCGGCACCATGGCGCTTTATAGCGCCGTCAAGCCTGGCTGACTGAGTAGCGATGGCTGAGAATCTTGTGACAGCACCAGCCAAACGTCGGCGCTGGCGCCGCTGGCTGATGGTTGCGGCGCTGTTTCAGATTATGGGCTTGGTTTCATCGGTGGATGCGATGATGTCGACCCGCACGGCGCCGGGGGCGGTGGCCTGGATTGTCTCGCTTAATGCGATGCCTTATGTCGCGGTCCCGGCCTACTGGGTGTTTGGCCGGACCAAATTTCAGGGGTACGTCAACGCCCGGCGCGATGAGGATTCTGAGCTGAGCCAGGCCTTGATGGCGAAAATGACCGAGTTGCGAAGTCAGCGGGCGACGCTGGCCTACGACAATAAACATCTGGCGGGTGTTGAGCGGTTGGCCAAACTGCCGTTTCTTGAAGCCAATCAGGTGTCATTGCTGGTTGACGGCGAAGCCACGTTCGCCAGTCTGTTTGCCGGCATCGAGGCGGCCGAGCGCTACCTTCTGGTGCAGTTTTACATCGTGCGCGCCGATGACCTGGGTATGGCCCTGCAGGCCCGCCTGATTGACAAGGCCCGGCAAGGGGTTGAGGTGTTTTTTCTCTATGATGAAATCGGCAGTTATGCGTTGCCGGCCGACTACCTGCAGGCTTTGCGTGAGGCCGGGGTGCAGGTGCATCACTTTCACTCGACCCGAGGACGTGGCAACCGTCTGCAGTTGAACTTTCGCAACCACCGCAAGATTGTCGTCGCCGACGGTGCACGGGCCTGGGTTGGCGGCCTCAATGTCGGAGATGAGTATTTGCAAGGGCATGCCCGGCTCGGCCCTTGGCGGGATACCCATTTGTTGATCGAGGGTCCGGCCGCGCTGGCGTTGCAACTGGTTTTCTGTGAGGACTGGCACTGGGCAACCGAGGATATTCTCGATTTGCCCTGGGAGCCGAGCATACCCAGTCATCATGCGGCGCCGGTGCTGATTCTGCCATCGGGTCCGGCGGACAGTTTTGAAACGGCCAGTCTGATGGTTCAGCAGGCGATTCACTCGGCCCATCAGCGGATCTGGATTTCCAGCCCCTATTTCGTACCCGATGAGAGCGTCCAGTCGATGCTCAAGCTGGCGGCGATCAATGGGGTGGATGTCCGCATTCTGATCCCCCAGCGTCCAGACAACCCCCTGCTGTATTATGCCGCCTACGCCTTCCTTGGCCCCTTGCTGGAGGCCGGGGTCAAGGTCTACCGCTATGAGGGTGGCTTTTTGCACGGCAAGAGCTTTTTGGTCGATGATGTCGGCGCCGGGGTGGGCACGGTCAATCTGGACAATCGCTCGTTCCGGCTTAACTTCGAGGTCACCGCGCTGGTTATTGATGCGGCGTTTGTCCGCGAGGTCGAGGCGATGTTCGAGCAGGACTTTGCTCGCTCCCGCTTGATGCACCGCGACGATCTGGATTCGCTGTCGTTGTGGTACCGGGTAGCGGCCCGGGCAGCCTATCTGTTTGCGCCAGTGTTGTGAGCGCCTTGGCGTTGATCCTGATCAAACCATTGATTGATGGAGGTGCTAGTCTTTACCGTATGAAACTCAATCCCGAATGGTCGGACTGCTGATGCCTGCCTTGCGTGCTTGCCTGGGTGCTCTGCTGGTGACTTTGCTGCTGTCGTTCAATACGCTGGCGGCGACGTTGCTTGCGGCTGAGGCGTGCCTGATTGACGAGCCGGTCATGATGCACGGTTTGCATGAAGACTGTGCCGACCTGGGTACTGCTGACTGGCTGAGCAGTACCGCCGAGTTGCTGTGTGACAGCGGGCTGGACTGCCAGTTGAGTGCCGCTGCCCTGGTGGGCGGAGGCCAGTTGTCCGGCATCCTGCCCAAGAACACACTTGTTCCCGCTACCCATGCCGGCGCCAGCCCGGCCATGAACTACCCGCTCTGGCGTCCCCCGCGCCACTGACTCCTGTGTGAGCCCCGGACCAACGGCTTGACCGTTGAGGTTCTGCCGTGCCTTGTCACGGCGATCACCAGAGAGTTGCGATCATGTTGAATCCCTTTTTTTGTCGCCGGAGTCTGCTTGTTGGCAGTGCCCTGGCGTTCTGTCTGAGCCTGCCGCTGCAGGCCATGACCCTGGAACAGGCCCTGAGCCTGGCTGAGCAGCAGGCCCCCAGTCTGCAGGCCTGGCGTCTGAACGAACTGGCCGTGCGTAGCGAGGCCCAGGCCGCCGGCCAGTTGCCGGATCCGAAGCTGGCGCTGGGTCTGCAGAATGTGCCGATCGAAGGCGATCAGCGCGGTCGTCTCAACGCCGACGGCATGACCATGCAGATGATTGGCTTGATGCAGGAGGTGCCCAATAGCGCCCGCCGCCAGGCCCAGCGCGAACTGGCTGGCGCCGCCGTGGAAAGAGTGCAGGCCGAGTATCAGGTGGAGCGCCTGAATGTCCGTCTGGAGGTGGCTGAAGCCTGGCTGCGCCTGCACGCCTTGCAGCGCCAACTGGCGCTATTTGACGAGTTTTATGCTCAGAACGATGTGCTCGCGGCATCCATCGCCGCACGCCTGGCGGGCGGTCTTGGTCCCTTGGCCGTACAACCCCTGGCGGCTCTGGAACGGGCCCGGCTGGACCAGCGGCGAGACCTGTTGTTGAGCGAGCAGGAGGTGTGGCGTGCGCAGTTGCGGCGCTGGCTGGGGGCGCAGGCACCGGCACAGACACTGGGCAACTGGCCGCAGTGGCCACTCGACCTCAATGGTTATCGGGCGCGTCTGGCCCTGCAGCCGGAACTGGCGCAGTACCGACCGCTGGCGCGTGAGCGCGAGGCGGCCGTGCGGCTGGCTGAGGCGGATCGGCGACCGGACTGGGGTTGGGAGTTGGCGTACCAGCGACGTGGCATGGGGCTGGATGACATGTTCAGTGTCCAGGTCAGCGTTGGCTTGCCACTGTTTTCCGGTCGACGGCAACAGCCCCGTATTGCCGCTCGCGAAGCCGAGTTGGCGGCGTTGGATCGCGAACGTGACAGCGCTTGGTTGCGGCTGGAAAACGAGCTGGAGGTTGAGCTGAGCCAATACCGGCGACTTGAGCTGGCCCAGGCGCGTAGCACGCAGCAGATGCTGCCGTTGGCCGAGCAGCGCGCTGAGCTGGCGCTGGCGGACTATCGCGGCGGCCGCGCTGAGCTGGACGGTCTGATCGACGCGCGTCGTGAACTTATCGAAACCCGTTTGCAGCATGTCGAGCTGGAGGCCGCACGGGCCATCAGTCACACCCGCCTGCACCTGACCTGGGGAGAGCACTGACATGTCTGGTCGTCATCTGATGATTGCTCAACTACTGATTCTGCTGGTGCCGGGCTTGGCGCTGGCATCTGCCGAACGGCATGGCGAGCATGCCACGGCTGCTGTCGAGTCCGAGCGACGGATTCTCTACTGGTATGACCCGATGTATCCGCAGCAGCACTTCGATGCGCCGGGTCGCTCTCCGTTCATGGACATGGATCTGGTGCCGCGTTATGCCGATGCCGGCGATGATGGCAGCAGCATTCGTATCGACCCCTCACTGACCCGCAACCTTGGGATGCGCCTGACCCAGGTCGAGCGAGGCCGGCTTGAGCCGGTCCTGCAAGCCAGCGCGGTGCTGGGCTATGACCAGCGTCAGGTCAGCGTGCTGCAAACCCGGGCTGAGGCCTGGGTTGAGTCGGTCGCGGCGCTGGCACCGGAAGATGTGCTGGTGGCTGGGGCGCCCTTGGCCGAACTGCTGGTGCCGGACTGGGTGGCTGCCCAGGAAGAATATCTGGCCTTGCGGCGGCTTGGGGATGCCCAGCTAAGCGAGGCCGCCTGGCAACGTCTGCGCCTGAGCGGTATGCCCGAGGATCTGATGCGGGCCGTGCGCACGACCGGGCGTGTGCAGATGCGCTGGACGCTGCGCAGTCCCGTGGCCGGAGTGCTGACCGAATGGCCGGTGCGTGCCGGGATGAGCCTGCCCGCCGGCAGTACGGTGGCGCGAATCAACGGGATCGAACGCATCTGGCTGGAGGCCGCGGTACCAGAGGTGCAGGCCGCCAGCTTGCGGGCCGGGCAGCCGCTTGAGGTGTATCTGCCGGCCTGGCCAGGGGAAGTCTGGCAAGCCAAGGTCGAGCAGCTATTGCCTGAAGCTGATGAGCGTGCCCGGGTGGTGCGGGTGCGTGCGGTGCTGGATAACGCCGATGCCCGTTTACGCCCAGGCATGAGTGCACGGGTGCAGTTGCTGGATGGGGTTGCCAGCGAGCAGTTGCTGGTCGCGGCCAGTGCGGTGATCCGGGGTGGTCAGGAGGATCTGGTCATGCTGGCCGAGGGCGATGGCCGGTTTCGACCACAACGGGTCCGGCTCGGGCGGGAAAGTGGTGAGCGCATCGAGGTGCTGGATGGACTTGAGGAAGGGCAGCAGGTGGTTATCGCCGCCCAGTTCCTGATCGACTCCGAAGCCAGTTTGCGGGGTATTGTCGCCCGTGGCAGCGCTGAGGCTGAGGTCTTGCACCCGGCGGATGCGGTGGTGCTGTACTTTGACGAGGACGGGCTGATGCTTGAACACGGCCCGTTCGAGACTCTGGGTATGGCTGGCATGAGCATGCAGTTTGCGGTTGATCCGGCACTGGATCTGAGTGATATCGCCGAGGGCGATGCGGTACGGGTCTGGGTCCGCCAGGATTCGGACGGCCTGCCGATTGTGCGGATCGAGAAGCGTGAGGTGCAGCCATGATTGCCGCCATTATTCGCTGGGCTGTGGATAATCGCCTGCTGGTGCTGCTGGCCACCCTGTTCGGTCTGGCCTGGGGTATCTGGTCCATGCAGCGGATGCCGATCGACGCCCTGCCTGACCTGTCTGACACTCAGGTGATCATTCGTACCAGTTGGCCAGGACAGGCCCCGCAGATCGTCGAGAACCAGATCACCTATCCGCTGGCCACGACCATGATGGCTGTGCCTGGGGCCAGCACGGTACGCGGCTTCTCGTTCTTTGGCGACAGCTTCCTGTACGTGCTGTTCGAGGATGGCACTGATTTGTATTGGGCCCGCTCACGGGTACTGGAGTACCTCAATCAGGTTCAGGGGCGGCTACCGGAAGGGGTTGCGCCGGCGCTCGGTCCGGATGCCACAGGGGTTGGCTGGATTTACCAGTATGCCCTGGTGGATCGCAGTGGCCGGCATGATCTGGCTGAGCTGCGCAGCCTGCAGGACTGGTTTTTGAAGTTTGAGCTGCAGGCCCTGGCGGAAGTGGCGGAAGTGGCCACCGTTGGCGGCATGGTCAAACAGTATCAGGTCATTCTTGATCCTGTGCGCATGGCGACCCTGGGGGTAACTCAGCAGCAGGTGCAGGCGGCCATCGGGCGTGCCAACCAGGAAACCGGCGGGAGTGTGCTGGAGTTGGCCGAAGCGGAATACATGGTGCGCGCCAGCGGCTATCTGCAGACGCTGGAGGACTTCCGGCAGATTCCGTTGCGTCTGGATAATGCCCGGGTTCCAGTCTTGCTGGGCGATGTGGCGCGTATCCAGTTGGGGCCGGAGATGCGCAGAGGGATCGCCGAGCTGGATGGTCAGGGCGAGGTCGTGGGTGGCGTGGTGGTGCTGCGCAGCGGCGGCAATGCCCGGGCAGCCATCGACCGGGTGCGCCAACGCCTTGCTGAACTGGGTGCCAGCTTGCCGGAAGGGGTGGAGATTTTAACCACCTACGACCGGGCCGAGCTGATCGACAGCGCCATTGCCAATCTCAGCCGCAAGCTGATCGAGGAGTTCCTGGTTGTCGCTCTGGTGTGCGCGGCCTTTCTCTGGCACCTGCGTTCATCGCTGGTGGCGATCATTTCCCTGCCGCTGGGGGTGCTGCTGGCCTTTATCATCATGCAGGCCCAGGGTATCAACGCCAACATCATGTCGCTCGGCGGGATTGCCATTGCGGTTGGTGCCATGGTCGATGCCGCCGTGGTGATGATCGAGAATGCGCACAAAAAGCTCGAAGCCTGGCAACAGGCCCACGGCGGACGTGAACCAGACCAGGGCGAGCACCGGCGCCTGATTCTCGAGGCTACCACTGAAGTGGGTCCGGCGCTGTTCTTCAGTCTGTTGATCATTACCCTGTCGTTCATCCCGGTATTTACCCTGCAAGCGCAGGAAGGGCGTCTGTTCAGCCCGCTGGCCTGGACCAAAACCTGGGCCATGGCCGCCGCGGCAGGGCTCTCGATTACCCTGATCCCGGTGCTGATGCTGTATGCCGTGCGTGGACGCATTCGTCCCGAACAGCATAACCCGCTCAATCGTGGTCTGATCTGGTTGTATCGACCCTGGTTGCAGGCGGTGTTGCGCTGGCCGAAAACCACCCTGCTGGTTGCTCTACTGGTGTTTCTGACCAGCCTGTGGCCCTTGTCGCGCCTGGGTGGGGAGTTCCTGCCGCCGCTGGATGAGGGTGATCTGCTCTACATGCCGACCGCTCTGCCGGGCTTGTCGGCCCAGCGCGCAGCAGAACTGCTACAGCAGACGGATCGAATGATCATGACTGTGCCCGAGGTCAAACGGGTGTTTGGCAAGGCTGGGCGGGCTGACACTGCTACCGACCCGGCGCCGCTGGAAATGTTCGAGACCACCATCAGGCTCAAACCGCGCGCCGAATGGCGAGCGGGGATGACCACGGAAAAGCTGATTGAGGAGCTTGACCGGGCGGTGCAGGTACCGGGGCTGGCCAACCTCTGGATTCCACCGATCCGCAATCGTATCGATATGCTGGCCACCGGGGTCAAAAGTCCGATTGGCATCAAACTGGCCGGTTCTGATTTGGCGCGCATCGATGTGCTGACCCGCGAAATCGAGCAGGTGGCCAGAACGGTGCCCGGCGTCACCTCGGCGATTGCCGAGCGGCTTACCGGTGGACGCTATCTGGATGTTGAGATTGATCGCTTTGCCGCCGCGCGCTACGGCCTGAATATCGCCGATGTGCAGGATCTGGTGGCCGGCGCGGTAGGTGGGATGAACATCGGTGAGACGGTTGAAGGGTTGGCTCGCTACCCGATCAGTCTGCGTTACGGCCGCGACTGGCGTGACTCGCCACAAGCCCTCCAGCAACTCCCGATCCTGACACCGGATGGTGCGCAGATCACCCTGGGTAGTGTTGCCCGGATCGGTATCAGTGAAGGGCCACCGATGCTGCGCAGTGAAAATGCCCGCCCCTCGGGCTGGGTCTATCTTGATGCGCGTGGGCGCGACATGGGCTCACTGGTACGCGACTTGCGCCAGCGGATTGCGGCCGAGGTCACTCTGGACCCCGGCATGAGCCTGAGTTACTCGGGGCAGTTCGAGTTCATGCAGCGGGCCAATCAGCGCTTGATGCTGGTAGTGCCTGCCACCCTGATGATTATCTTCGTGCTGCTGTATCTGACCTTCACCCGGGTTGATGAGGCCTTGCTGATCATGGTGACCATGCCGTTCGCGCTGACTGGCGGGCTGTGGTTTATGTACCTGCTGGGTTACAACCTGTCGGTGGCTTCAGCGGTTGGTTTCATTGCCCTGGCCGGGGTGGCTGCCGAGTTTGGGGTGATCATGTTGCTGTATCTGCGTAATGCCTGGCAGCAACGGCTGGCGCAGGGTCAGCAGGCTGAGACCGTGCTGCTGGAGGCGATCCACGAGGGTGCCTTGCAGCGGGTTCGGCCCAAGGCCATGACGGTCCTGGTTCTGGTCATCGGTTTGCTGCCGATTCTGCTGGGCTCCGGGACTGGCAGCGAGATCATGAGTCGTATCGCCGCGCCGATGATCGGCGGCATGGTGACCGCACCGTTGCTATCGATGCTGGTGCTGCCGCCAGCCTGGTGGTTGTTGCGACGCAGGCAGCTGAAGGCGAGCTGACAGACTCGCCCGATTCAGAAGCGGCGCTGGACGATATAGTCAGCCAACTGGCGCAGGCGCTCGGCGCCAGCGCCAAACCCGCTCAGGCTGTCCAGGGCCTGATCGCGTAGCTGGTTGGCCAGCTCGCGGGCGCCCTGCAGTCCAAGCAGTGCTGGGTAGGTGGGTTTGTCGCGAGCCAGATCGGCGCCCTGGCGCTTGCCCAGCACGCTGGTATCGCTTTCGATATCGAGAATGTCGTCCTGAACCTGGAAGGCCAGACCGATGGCCTCGGCATATTGGGCCAGGGCCTTGAGCTGGGGTTCGCTGGCCTGGCCGCTGGCCAGGGCGCCGAGCTGGACGCTGGCGCTGATCAACGCTCCAGTCTTGTGCCGGTGCATGTTTTCCAGGGTGGCCAGATCGAGCTTTTCCCCGACAGCGCCCAGATCGATGGCCTGACCGCCGACCATGCCCAGCGGGCCGGCGGCGTGCGCCAGTATCTGCACCATGTGCAGCCGGGTGGCTGGGGCATACTCGCCCAGGCTGGCCAGCCAGCCGAACGCCAGGGCTTGCAGGGCGTCACCGGCGAGAATGGCGGTGGCCTCGTCAAAGGCTTTGTGACAGGTCGGCTGGCCACGGCGCAGATCGTCATCGTCCATGGCCGGCAGATCATCATGAATCAGTGAGTAGGCATGAATCAGCTCAACCGCGCCGGCTACTGCATCGGCCTGGGCCGGCTGACCGTTCAGCGCTTCACAGGCGGCATAGGCCAATAGCGGACGCACCCGTTTGCCGCCGATGGTGACGCTGTAACGCATGGCGCTGAACAGCCGTTCCAGGCGCGCCTGATCATTGTTCAACTGGTCAGTCAGGAAGCTGTTGATGCGTTGCTGGCAGGCGCTCAGGTACTGGTTGAAATCGCTCATTCGGGCTGGTCGTCACGCTCGGCGTCAAAAGGTACGGTGTCGGCCTGGCCATTGCGCTCGATCAGCTGCTGGACCTTCTGCTCGGCCTGGGTCAGTGCCTGCTGGCAGTCGCGGGTCAGGGCCACTCCTTGCTCAAAGGCGGTCAAGGACTCTTCCAGGCTCATTTCGCCACTTTCCAGGCGCTCGACCAGCGCTTGCAGGTCAGTCAGCGACTGCTCGAAATCAATGGTGGTCTTTTTCCGGGCCATGAGGCTACCTCGGTCGGGGGCGGAACGGGAATCGGCTGAACATTACCCAAGGGCCTGTGCAGGGTCAATCAATGATACACCTCGTAGAAGTAGAACAGAGTCAGCCCCCAGCCAATCAGGATCACCAGCGCGCGTAGCCAGGCGTCCGGCAGGGCGCGGGCGAACAGCCCGCCGCAGTAACCGCCCAGCAGGGTGCCGCCGAGCATAATTGCCAGCGCTGGCCAGTGCACCGCGCCGGCAATGATGAAGGTCAGGGCCGCCACACTGTAGATCACCGACGACATCAGACTTTTGATCGCGTTGATTTCGACCACCTGGGTGCGCCCGGCAATCGCCAGGCTGGCAATCATCATGATGCCCATGCCGGCACCAAAGAAACCGCCGTACACAGAGACCAGCCACTGGCAGATAAAGCCGACCGGCCCCAGCCGGCCTGGCTCGCGCGGGCGCCGGGCCAGACGCTCAACGGCCTGACCGATAACACGGCTGAAGCTGAACAGCAGGGTGGCGATCAGCAGTAGCCAGGGAATCAGGGTAAAGAAGGCCTGATCACTGGTCAGCAGCAATAGCAGCCCACCAAGCAAGCCGCCGACAGCGGCAGCGATCAGTAGCGGGCGCAGGTAATCGCGCCAGGGCAGGCGTCGCAGTTCCGGACGCAGGGCCCAGGCCGTGGCCAGACTGGCGGGCCAAAGAGCCACCGCGTTGGTGGCGTTGGCGCTGACCGGAGTGACCCCGGCGGCCAGCAGTGCGGGAAAGGAAAAGAAAGTGCCGCCACCGGCCAGGGCGTTCATCGCGCCACCGGCGAAGCCGCCCAGGGCGATCAGGGCGATGTGCCAGAGTTCCATTGTCAGTACCGCCATCGCTGTCCAGAAAAGCGGGCAGTATACGTCAGTCAGGGGGGAGGGCGGGCCAGCGCCGGGCAATCCAGTAGTCAAGGCTGAGCCAGCGGCCGCCGCCAACCATCAACAGCACCAGCAGCATGATGAAATAGGTGGCGGCGTATTCGATGCCGTTGTTGAGTATCACGAAACGCCCTTTTTCGGTCAGCCAGGGGTAGTTGCCGTGCTCCTGCAGGATTCCCCGTGCGGCACGCAGGCGCTGACCAACCTCGCGGCTGTTGTCCAGGCTGGCCTGAGCGGCTGGAATGCCGATGGCGGCCAAAGGTAGCGCTGCGCTGGTGGAAGGGTCAGACGGTGCGATAGCGAACCAGCCATTGTCCCAGTGTACGCTGAGTGCTGCGACCAGCATGGTAATCATCAGCGGTATCGCCACATAACGGGTCGCCAGTCCCAGCAGCAGGAAAATACCGCCGACCAGTTCGGCAGCAATCGCCAGTCCCGCCATCACCGCCGGCAACGGCATACCCAGGCCCCAGTCCGGATTACCGAACCAGGCCACGGTGCTGTCAAAGTTCATGACTTTGCTCCAGCCTGCGGTAATCATGATCGGGGCGAGAAACAGCCTTAGCAGCAGCGGGGCGAGAAAATCCAGTCGCTGTAAAAAAGCGAAGGTTCTGTGGTGCAGGTGTGACAGTTGGCTTGGGGTCATGGATTACTCCGGATGTTGGAACGCGGGCGGGTGCCCAGGATGAAGCCGCGTTGGCGCCAGTCACTCAACAAGGGCAGAACCATGGCGCAGAGCCGTTGCTCGTCGAAGCCAGGGAGCTGCGGGAGTAGCGCGCGGACGTGTTCGTAGCCGTTGGCCTCGGGCTGGGCGATCAGCTGCTCAATCAGTTGTCGGGTAGCCTGGTTGATCACCAGAAAGCTCACGCGCAGTTCACGATTGCGAAACAGCAGCAGGGTTTGCGGCTGTGTGAGCGGAGCTTCGGGTTGGTGTTCCGGGCCGATCAGTTGCACCGGCCAGTGGTAATCGGGCATGGCAAATACCGGTGTCAGCACCGGGCAGTCGGCCAGCAGGTCGACGTCGGGCTCGCAGTCCAGCAGTTCCTCGCACTCGGTTGCAGTTTCCAGTGCCAGCTCCAGCCATTCGTAGTGCGCCAGTTCGGCGAGAAACGCCGGGTAGTGCGGGGGCAGAGGCGCAGCTAGCAGGTAGTCAAGAAACTGCCTGGGGATATCGACAAAATGCGGGCTGTGGCAGGTGTGTTCGGCAAAGAAGCGCCGTACCAGTGGTTGCCAGTGTTGCTGTCGGGCCAGCAGTTGCTGGCAGACCGGAAAGCTCTGGCGCAGAAAACCTTCGATATTGTTGAAGAACAGGTCGCGGTAGATGCGCAAGCGCCGCTCCTCGATCGCGGCAGGCGCTGGCTGCTGCGGGTCACGCAGGTGGGCGGCGAACTGCCGCTGCAGTTGGGCGAAGTCCTGACTCATACGGCACCTGCACAGGCCGCCTGCAGGCGGCGAATCTGGGCCACTTCTTCCAGCAGTTCGGGCAGTGGCGGCAGGTTGAAGTCACGCTCAAGCAGGGTAGGGGCCGGGCCAAAGTGCTGGTAGGCGTGCTTGAGCAGGGCCCAGACCGGGTCGATGACCGCTGTGCCATGGGTGTCGACCTTGAGGTCTTCAGCTTCGTCGAAATGTCCAGCGACGTGCAGGTAGCAGACCGGGTAGCCGGCCAGCGTGTCGATAAACGCCTGTGGGTCATAGCCATGGTTGATGCTGTTGACGTAGACATTGTTGACGTCGAGCATCAGGTCGCAATCGGCCTGATCCAGTACCGCGCGCAAAAAGGCACTTTCGCTCATGTCGCTGGCGGGCGCGGCGTAGTAGCTGACATTTTCAATGCCAATGCGCCGCTCCAGAATGTCCTGAGCCCGGCGGATACGGGCGGCAACATGCTCGACCGCTGCCTCGGTGAACGGGATGGGCATAAGGTCATACAGATGACCCTGATCACTGCAGTAACTCAAATGTTCGCTGAAGCAATGCACCCGATGCTGGTCGAGAAACGTGCGCAGTTCGGTCAGGAAGGTTTCGTCCAAGGGATCGGTGCTGCCCAGCGACAATGACAGTCCGTGGGCGACCAGCGGATACTGCTCACCGATCTCGCGCAACTGGCGGGCATAGCGTCCGCCCACATGCATCCAGTTTTCCGGCGCCAGCTCCAGAAACGCCGGGCGCTGCGCGTCGGAGGCGGTCAGCAGTGGCTGCACCAGACTGCGGCGCAGACCCAGGCCAGCCCCGACAGGGGCCAGCACTGGCGCTTGGTGGGGGCTTAACCGCCGCACCGGCCTTCTCCGCACTTGCCTTCGGTGTCTTTGTCTTCTTCCCCGGCCTCACCGCAGCGGCCTTCGCCACATTTGCCTTCGGCCAGCTGCACCTGATAACCATGACCCAGGTCTTCGATAACGAAGGGGTTTTCGGTGGCCAGGCTTGGCATAGCTGCTGCCAGCGAGGAGGAGACCAGAGCGATACCGGCTGAGCGCTTGAGCAGGTTGAGGGTTTTGTCGTTCATGTTGAATTCCTGTGTAAGCAAAGGAGTTGTGCCTATTGGCCTGGTACTGATGCGCTGTGGTTTTATTTGTTACGGCGTGGCAGCGAAGTAATTGTGAAAACGACAGTCTGTGTATGGCTGTAACAACAGCGAAGTGCTGACCTCAAAGCTGAGGTATGGTCTTCAGTCGGACACAGCTGGTATTGAATGCACTAGCAGTTGGCGATTTGCTCGCGGACTATACTGAGCAACCTAAAACTGGATTAGCGGGGCGCGGATGGCGGGAGACGAACAGTTGATTGCAGACCTACAGGCTGGACGCGTTGGTGCGGTGGATGAAGTTGTACGTCTGCACCATGGTTTCCTGCTGGCTATGGTCAGACCTCTCGTGGGCGATGACCAGGCTCAGGATGCAGTCCAGAATACCTGGGTTAACGCCTTGGCGGCGATTAACAGCTTCGAGGGCCGCAGCAGCCTGCGTACCTGGCTGGCGCGTATCGCCTTGAACGAGGCGCGTTCGGTCAAACGCAAACTCTGGCGTGAAACCTCTCTGGAGGGACTGGCCGACAGCGGCTCACCGATTTCCGAGTGGTTTACTCCCAGGGGTGGCTGGAGCGTGCCGCCAGCTCTGTGGCATCACGATACGCCGGACGCTCTGCTGACCGAGGCTGAGTTGCACGAATGCATCAAAAAGCATCTGCACAAGTTGCCGGAGGCCCAGCGAGGTGTGGTGCTGTTCCGTGAGTTGGGGGGGTTGGAGTTCGAGGAAATTGCCTCAGAGCTGGGACTTAGCGAGGGCAATGTACGGGTCTTGCTGCACCGGGCTCGGCAACGAATGCATGCCATGCTCAACCACTTTGAGGAGGAAGGGACATGCTGAGTTGTCGTGACGTCACTGAGCTGGGTTCCGACATCATTGATCATCGACTGGGTCTGCGAACCCGTTTGGCGGTGATGCTGCATCTACGTATATGTCCGAGCTGCCCTCGCTATATCGAACAACTGAAATTGACTTCCGACGTGCTCAAAGCCTTGCCTATGCCAGCTGAGGAAATTGAGCTGGAGCGCTTGCTGCGCAGACTCGAGAAGTCACCCAAGTGAGAATGTAATGTCGCCTCGATGTGCCGGTCACTGGCTGAGACCTCAGTGTTCTTGACAGCTTTAATGCTGGCGCTGAAGTAGGGGGCTGTGTAGGATAATTGACCATTATCAATATTCCGGGCCGGCCAATGCTGTTACCCCAGACGCGCACAATCATGCTGTGGTTGCTGATGCTGCTCCTGCCGACGCAGGCGCTGGCCAACGCGCTGCTGCCGTTGTGTCTGGCTAGTCAGGCACATGAGCAAAACCTGGATCGGGCTGATCATGCGCCTGCTCATGCGGCAGGGCATGGCATGCATGCCGGGCATGACGCTGGTGATGCAGCGCCAGCGCTGCATCTCGACTGCCCGCTGTGTGCCGGTAGTTGCCATGCCACCGGGGCTTTGACTTCACCTTCTGAACTGGGCTTGTCCCTGTCTCCGGTGGCGCCCACTGCGCTGCTGTACGCCTACTTCGCCGGTCATGTCGGCGATACTCCGCGACGACCTCCCCGCAACCACCTGCTCTGATGGTGCCGGCCCGTTGGTGGCCGAGCTGTTGCCCGTAAAACGGGCGTTCAACCATTGAGAGGTGACCATGTTCACTCGTTATTTGTTGACCACAGCCCTGGGCTGCGGTTGGCTCGTGCTTTCAGCGCAGTCACTCGCCCAGGCTGAGCCCTGGGCCGATATATCGGTCCCAGCGCAGAACTATCATTCCCCCCTGAGCCAGTATCACGGCTGGAAGCCCCAGGCTCCGGGCGACTGGCGTCAGGCCAATGATGAGGTGGGCCGCATTGGCGGCTGGCAAGCTTATGCCGCTGAAGTCTGGGAGGCGAGTCAGTCCCAGTCTGAGGACGCTGCCGCCCCTGCGCCCCACCCCGGTCACCAGCATCACGCCCATTGAGGAGTCGAGATCATGTCTATACGCATGTCTGGCTCCGTGCTACGCGTGGGGTCACTGCTGGCTGGGCTGCTGATGCTGGCCGGCTGTGCCAGTCTGGCGCCGCAGCAGGCATTGCAGGCGGTCGAGCAGAACAGTGTCGAGGTGACTGGACAGGCGCAACTGCACTGGGCCAGGAGCGAGCAAGCTGACCCTGCGATTCGTCAGCGGGTCGATGAATTGCTGGCCGAGCCGCTGAGTCTGGAGGCGGCTGTGGAAGTGGCGTTGCTGAATAACCCTGGCTTGCAGGCTCGACTGTTCGATCTGGGCATTGCCGATGCTGAGCGGGTTCAGGCCAGTCGCGTACCCAATCCCGGGTTTTCGATCGGTCGGGTCAGCCGGGGCAATGAGGTGGAATGGGAGCGGGGTCTGCATCTGAACCTGGCCCGGCTGATTGCCCTGCCGATGACTCGACGGATTGCCGAAGGCCAGTCCGAACAGGTGCAGCAGGAGGTCAGCCTGGAGGTTATCCGGCTGGCGACCCAAACCCGCATTGCCTGGTATCGGGCGGTAGCGGCCGAGCAGAGCCTGGCCTATAGCAAGCAGGTCATGGAGGCTGCCGAAGCCGCCGCTGAGCTGGCCCGGCGCATGGCTGCTGTCGGCAACTACAACACTCTGCAGCAGGCCCGCGAGCAGAGCTTCTATGCCGAGGCGGCGTTGGGCCAACTGCAAGCTGAGCGGGAACGGATGGCCAGTCGCGAAGCCCTGATCCGCCAGCTCGGCGTATGGGGTGAACAACTGGCGTTCAGCTTGCCCGCGCGAATGCCGGAACTGCCAGGTTCCCCGCTCGATCAACCAGAGATCGAGCGTCTGGCCATGCTCAGCCGGCTGGATGTGCAGGCGGCCAGGCTGGCAGCCGAGCGCATGGCCGACAACCTCAAGCTGGGCCGCGCGACCCGCTTTATCAATGTGCTGGAACTGGGGCTGGAACATAACAGCTCGAACCAGGACCCGGTCCAGCGTGGGGTCGAGATCAGCGTTGAACTGCCCCTGTTTGACTGGAGTGGTGCGCGCATGGCTCGCAACGAGGCGTTGTACATGCAGACCGTACAGCGTACCGCCGAGGTGGCGGTCAATGCCCGCTCGCAGGTGCGTGAAAGCTACCTGAGCTACCGCAATGCCTGGGATGTCGCAGCGCACTATCGTGACGAAATAGTGCCGCTGCGCCAGCGTATCAGCGAAGAACAGCTGCTGCGTTACAACGGCATGTTTATCGGGGTCTTTGATCTGTTGGCCGATGCTCGTGAGCAGATCGCCACGGTCAACCGCTATCTCCAGGCCCAGCGTGATTTCTGGGTGGCCCAGGCCGAGCTGGATCTGGTGCGCTTTGGGCCGGTCAGCCCCAGTGCCCCCGGTCTTGCCGCCGCTCCTGCTAGTACGCCTGCCAAAGGACACTGAATATGGTTTCACGACGTGATTTTTTTCTGGGTGCCGGGGCGCTGACCGCCGCCGTCGCCAGCTCGGCCGTCAGCCGGGTCGCCCTAGCCGGTTTGCCGGAGCCTGTGATTCAAACCCGCCCGGATACCGCGCCACCGCTTGAACCGGCTAATGGTCGGCCGTACCGCCCGGTGGTCACCCTCAATGGCTGGACGCTGCCTTGGCGGATGAACAATGGGGTCAAGGAGTTCCATCTGGTAGCCGAGCCGGTGGTCCGTGAACTGGCGCCCGGTATGCAGGCGCACCTGTGGGGTTACAACGGCCAGTCGCCAGGGCCAACCATCGAGGTGGTGGAGGGGGACCGGGTGCGGATCTTCGTCACCAACAAGCTGCCGGAGCACACCAGTATCCACTGGCACGGTCAGCGCCTGCCCAACGGTATGGACGGGGTTGCCGGCCTCAACCAGCCAGCGATTCCGGCCGGCAAGACGTTCGTTTATGAGTTCGAGGCCAAACGGCCCGGCACCTTCATGTATCACCCGCATGCCGACGAAATGGTACAGATGGCTATGGGCATGATGGGTTTCTGGATTACTCATCCACGCCAGCCGCACCCGGATATCGACGAGGCCGACCGGGATTACTGCTTTTTGCTCAACGCCTATGAAATCGAGCCGGGCAGCTATACCCCGAAGATCATGGAAATGCTCGACTTCAATTTGTGGACCTTCAACAGCCGGGTCTTCCCCGGCATCGACCCGTTGGTGGCGCGCAAGGGTGACCGGGTTCGGGTGCGAATCGGCAACCTGACCATGACCAATCACCCGATCCATCTGCATGGTCATGAGTTCGAGGTAGCCGGTACCGACGGTGGCCCGGTGCCAAAGTCGGCGCGCTGGCCGGAAGTGACCACCGATATCGCCGTCGGGCAGATGCGCCAGATCGAGTTCATCGCCGATGAGCCGGGCGACTGGGCGTTCCATTGCCACAAGAGTCACCACGTGATGAACCCCATGGGGCATGACGTGCCGACCATGATCGGCGTTGACCACCGCAAGGTGGTTACCCAGATCAGCCGGCTGATTCCGGATTACATGGTCATGGGTGAGCGCGGTATGGCCGATATGACCGAAATGGAAATGCCGCTACCGGACAACACCTTGCCGATGATGAGCGGCGATGGCCCCTATGGTTCGGTGGAAATGGGCGGCATGTTCACCATGCTCAAGGTGCGTGAGGGGCTGGCCGCCGACGATTATCGCGATCCGGGCTGGTATCGCCAGCCAGTGGGCACCCAGGCCTATGAATGGACCGGGCCGCTCCCGGAGCCTGCACGTTTCAAGGCTGAAACTGCCGCCCCGGCGGTCGATGTGCAAGTGCGTAAACCTTCCGGCCATGCTGGCCATTGAACCGAACAGGAGACTTATATGCACAATTCTCTGCTGAGCACTGGTCTGGCCATGGCGATCAGTCTGGCCAGTCTGAACGTCTTGGCTCACGGCCCGGCCCACCATGGCGAGCGACCGCAGTTGCCGCCCGAACAAACCGCCTGGGGTATCGCTGGAGATGAGTCTGCAGTTGATCGTGAAGTGGTGATACGCATGGATGATCGCATGCGTTTTTATCCCGACCACCTGGAGGTCCGTGAAGGTGAAACCCTGCGCTTGGTCATTCGCAATGAGGGCCAGTTGCTACATGAGTTGGTGCTGGGGAGCGCCGAGGAACTGGCCAAACATGCCGAGATGATGGCCCAGTTCCCGGACATGGAGCATGACGAGCCGTGGATGGCGCATGTCGACCCAGGCCAGAGTCAGACTTTGATCTGGACCTTCAACCGCAGCGGACGCTTTGAATTCGCCTGTCTGCTGCCTGGCCATTACCAGGCCGGCATGCTGGGAGCGCTTCAAGTCAGCGAGCCAAAACTGGCTCGACACAACCATTAACTACAACGAGGAACATTCCCATGAAACTGATCAAAACCATCGTACTTGGCCTGGGTTTGCTGCTGGGCTCCAGCGCATTTGCCACTAGCCACGACTTCAGCGAGGGCGAAGTGCGCCGCATCGATCAGGCCGGTCAGCGCATCACTCTGCGCCACGGCCCGATCGACAACCTCAAGATGCCGCCGATGACCATGGTGTTTCGCGTCACTGTGGCCGAGCAGTTGGAGTCACTGGCCCCAGGTGACAAGGTGCGCTTCAGGGCCGAGCAGCAGGATAGTGGCTATGTAGTGACAGAGTTGGAAAAAGTGGAGTGAATTTCAGGCGGTTGTCTATCTCTGGGAAGACTATAAAGCCATGATAAATGTGTGGTTTAATGTGATATCAAATGAATGCCACATTGGTTCTTTCTTCATGAGCAAACCGCTGAAAGTTGTCGTTAGTGCCGATAACCGGCAACGCCAGGTCATTGCCCGGTTGCTGGATGAGGCGGCGCTCGATTGTGAGCTGCTATGCCAGCCCGAAGACTGTGCCCAGGCGCCGTTGTGCCGGTGGCTGGCGCCTGAGCGGCTGAACGATGTGGGCCGCATCGCCAGTGAGCTGCTTGAGGCTATTCATACCCTTGAGCAGACCCGTCACGCCTTTCGCTCGAAACAGTTGGGTGGTTTGCGCAAGCGCCTTCAGCTATTGCTGGAAAGCTTGCCAGTATCGGCACGCTAGGCTAGCTTAAAGCTCTATGAAATGCTGACGGCTTTGCCGGTCAGGACATAAGGGCCTGAAAGACAAAGCGCCATCCCCGAGGATTTATATTCTCCTCGGGGGTGGCGCTTTTTTTATTGCCTGAAATTCAGCAGTCAACAATAACGACAAGCGGTTATATCCACGAGGTAATACGGACATGGAAGCAGTAGTCGTGCTCACCCAGTTGCTCGACCGCTTGGGGCTCGAGGGTGCCGGACTTCAGCAGCGCTTGGACTACCTTGACTGGAGTGAGCAGGACGGTGAGCGTCTGCGTGCCCTTGCCGGCGCAGCAGAAGTAGTCAGCGCTGGATTCGTCGAGGAACTGTACGAGCGTCTGGGGCGTTATGCTGAGCCGGCAGCGATCTTGCGTGATGCCGAGGTTGTGGGGCGACTCAAGGGGCGGCAGCGGGCCTACTACCGAGGCTTGTTTGAGGGGCGTATCAGCATTGATTACTTGCGCGAACGAGTGCAGATCGGGCAGGTGCATGAGCGGGTCGGGGTCGAGCTGAAGTGGTATCTCGGAGCTTACCGGTTATTCCTTAGCCGGGTGCTTGAAGCCTGGCTGGATGACCCTCGTGAGCCAGTTCGGCAGGAGCTTCTGGCAGCCTTTGACAGTCTGTTGAAGATTGTGTTCTTCGATATGAGCCTGGCCGCCGAGGCCTATATCGCTGCCGAACACCGTGCGCTGGAGTCCAGCGAAGCGCGCTATGCGCATGCACTCAGAGGAGCCAATGACGGCATCTGGGACTGGGATCTTGAGCATGACTTGCTGTACGTATCCGAGCGCTGGGCCAATATGCTCGGCCTTGCCCAGCAACAGGTTGGCCAACGTTCGGCACACTGGTTTGAGCGGGTTCACCCTGATGATCTGCCGGGGTTGCGGCGGGCTATCGATGAACATGTCCAGGGACGTCAGCCCTGGATCCATCATGAATATCGAATTCGTCAGTTCGACGACGATTACCTTTGGGTTCTGACCCGTGGTGTTATGGAGCGCGATGCCGAAGGCAGACGGCGCATTGCCGGGTCGCAGACTGATATCAGCGAACGTCAGCATTTTCAGCGACAGCTGGAATATGCCGCGCGACACGACCCTTTGACCGGGCTGATAAATCGTCAGCAATTGAACCTGCAGTTGCTGGCTGCTGCACGTCGTTTGAGCCGCCCAGGGGCCCGTCATGCGGCTTTGCTGTTCATTGATCTGGACCGCTTCAAGCTGATCAACGATAGTCTCGGCCATGCCGCTGGTGATCGGGTGTTGGTACATGTGGCAGAGCGTCTGCGCGGCTGCCTGCGCGGTGGTGATCATCTGGCCCGGTTTGGTGGTGACGAGTTTGTCATGTTGCTCGATGACCTGGCCTGCATTGAGGATGCCGAGGAGGTTGCCGCACGGGTGCTGGTTGCTCTGCGCCAGCCGCTGTGTCTTGGGGAACGGAGTCTGGTGGTCAGCGCCAGTATCGGTGTGGCGCCAATACTCCCCGAGCAAGGGCTGGAAGATGCCCTTCAGGCGGCGGACTTGGCTCTATACAGTGCCAAGGAAGCCGGCAAGGCTCGTTTCAAACGCTTTGACCAGAGCATGCAAGATCGTGTGCGTCAGCGCCTGAAGGTTGAAAGTAATGTACTGCAGGCGTTGCAGCGCAATGAGTTCACGCTGCATTTTCAGCCGGTGTTCGACCTGCGGCCTGACCGGAGCGAGCAGCCAGTAGCGGTCGAAGTATTGCTACGCTGGCAGCATGGAGAGGAAGTGGTCGCTCCGGCTGCATTCATTCCAGTGCTGGAAGAGTCGGGTGAAATTATTCCGGTAGGTTATTGGGTGCTTGAGCAGGCCTGCCTCCAGGTCCGTCAGTGGCAGGCGAGTGCGCCCAACCTGTATTGTTCGGTCAACCTGTCTGGTCTGCAGTTACAGGAGCCAGACTTTGTCGAGCGTTTGCGGCAGATCCTGCAAAAGACCGCAATGCCCGCCCGGAAACTGGTGCTGGAAATTACCGAGAGCCTGCTGATCGATCAGGCGGGCAGCACACTGGCCAGTTTGCGCGAGCTGGCTGCCATGGGCGTCAAGATTGCCCTGGATGATTTTGGTACGGGCTACTGTTCCCTGGGTTATCTCAACCGCTTTCCGCTGCACGTGATCAAGCTCGATCGCAGCTTTCTTAACGAAGTCCACAGCAATCCAAAGCAGCAGAGTCTGTGCCGGGCCATTATCGGTCTGAGTCGCAGTCTGGGGCTCAAGGTAGTGGCCGAGGGTATTGAGCGACAGGATCAGATTGAGCTGCTGCTGGGCGAGGGGTGCTGTCTTGGGCAAGGATTTCTGCTCGGACGGCCCATGTCCGGAAAAGCACTGGAGCAGTTGCTGCAGGGATGCCTAGGGGCTGAATAACAATAAACTGCACTCGAGAGACAGCATGAAAATCAACTTGCCGATTACTGATCGTGAAGTGCTGTTGCAGGAAGGGGACAACCTTCTGACCACCACGGATCTGAAAGGCGCTATTACGTATGCCAACCCAACCTTTGTTCATATCAGCGGATATGCCGCCGAGGAATTGATAGGCAAGAACCACAATATCATTCGCCATCCGCATATGCCGCCCGAGGCGTTCCGGCAGATGTGGGAAACCTTGAAGCGCGGAAGCAGTTGGATGGGGCTGGTGAAGAACCGCAGTAAGTCGGGTGATTGCTACTGGGTCAGCGCCTACGTTACCCCGGTCCACGAGAATGGTCAGGTGGTGGAGTATCAGTCGGTACGTACGCGGCCGACACGCCAACAGGTTGCGGCGGCGGAGGATTGCTACGCCGCCCTGCAGGCCGGCAAAGCGCCCAGGGCCATGCGTCTGCCGGTGCTGGGTCTGTTCGGTCGGCTGGCGTTGGGCGGTGCCGGACTGCTGGGCGGAGCCGGGCTGGCGGCGCTGGCGCTGGGGCTGGCCTCTGCCGGTCTGCTGGCTATGCTGGGCCTGGTCTACCTGCTGCTGTTGGCGGGTCTGTGGCAACAGCTTGGACCGTTGCGGGCGCTGGTCCAGCGTGCCCGTCAGGTGGGCGACAATCCGCTCAGTCAGTGGCTTTACAGTGGTCGCCGGGATGAGTTCGGGCAGCTGGAGTTTGCCTTCACGATGCAGGAGGCTGAGGCTGCAGCGCTGGTCGGGCGTATCAGTGATGCGGCCCGGCGATTGGCCGAACAGAGCTGCGAGATGGTCGAGGCGGTGCGTCAGTGCAATCAGGTCAATCGCTGTCAGCAGGATGAAACCGATCAGGTGGCCGCCGCCGTTGAGCAAATGGCCACCAGCGTTCAGGAGGTGGCGCACAGCGCCCAGCAGGCTGCCAATGATGCCGAGGGGGTAGAGCGGGCCACCAGTGACGGGCATCGGGTGGTCGAGCAGACCGGCCAGCAAATGCAGCAGCTGACGGTCGCGATCGGAGAGGCCAGTGAACGCCTGCAACGGCTGGCCGCGCAGAGTGAGCGGATCAGCGAAGTGGTCGGGGTGATCAATGCGATTGCCGAACAGACCAATCTGCTGGCGCTCAATGCTGCCATCGAGGCGGCGCGGGCCGGTGAGCTGGGACGCGGCTTTGCCGTGGTTGCCGATGAGGTACGGGCATTGGCCGGGCGCACCCAGCAGTCGACCGCCAGCATTCGCGAGTCAGTCGAAACGCTTCAGCAGGGCAGTCGCGAAGCGGTCAGCGCCATGCAGGCCAGTTTGGTTCAGGTCGACCAATGTGTTGAGGGGGTGACCGAGGCAACCCGGGCGCTGGATGGCATCGAGCGGCGCATTGCTAGTATTAGTCAGGCCAGCGTACAGATTGCCGCGGCGGTTGAGCAGCAGAGTCAGGTCAGCGAGCAGATCAGTTGCAGTCTGCAGCGGATTCGCCAGAGTAGCGAGCAGAGTGCTGAGGCGATGCAGCGTAACGATGCCCATGCCGGGCAGTTGGCCGAGTTGGTTTTGCGTCTGGAGTTGTTGGCCAGCGAGTTCTGGCTTGCTCACCGAGGTTCGTCAGAAGTCGCCCCACAGATGCTGACAAACGCTCAGGGCAACCACCGGAGCGGTCTCTGTGCGCAAAACCCTTGGACCAAAGCTGGCCGCAATGAAGCCACGGGTTTCGGCCTGGGTAATTTCGCCGCTACTGAGCCCGCCTTCAGGGCCGATCAGTAGCGCCAGGCTTGCCGGTTTATCCAGGCTGGTCAGGCTCTGTTCGGTACGATGATGCAGAACCAGCTTGAGCTCGGCGGCAAGCCCGTCGAGCCAGGCCTCCAGGGGCTGCGGGGCGTGTACCACCGGAACCCGGCTGCGTCCGCACTGCTCACAGGCGCTGATTGCCACCTGTTGCCAGTGGCTCTGGCGCTTGTCGGCGCGTTCACCCTGCAGCTTGACCTCGCAACGCTCGCTGAGTAGCGGAGTGATTTCGTTGACGCCCAGTTCGACCGCTTTCTGTATCGCCCAGTCCATGCGCTCGCCGCGTGACATTACCTGGCCCAGGTGGGTATGCAGCGGCGACTCGGGCTGGCCGTCCAGCGGCTTGTCCAGGCGCAGGCAAACCTGGCGCTTGCCTGCTTCCAACACCGTGCCTGGCCACTCTTGGCCGCTGCCATCGAACAATTGCACTGGCGCTCCCGCCCCTAGACGCAGCACCCGGCTGATGTAGTGGGCCAGGTCGCCGTCGAGCGTTAGTTCGCCGCTGGCCAGCGGCTGGTTGCAGTAGAAGCGCGAGACCCGCACGGCTCAGTCCCGGGTCGCCAGTTGAATACCTTCCCAGGCGACACTGGCCAGATGGTCAATCTGTTCCGGAGTGATCACGTAGGGCGGCATGAAATACACTACGCTGCCGAGCGGGCGCAGCAGCGCTTGGTGTTTCAGCGCATGCTGGTAGACCCGGATGCCGCGGCGCTCCTGCCAGGGGTAGGCTTCACGGCTGGTCTTGTCCTTGACCATCTCGACTGCCAGGACCATACCGGTCTGGCGCACTTCGGCGACGTGCGGGTGCTCGGCGAAGTGCGCGGTGGCTTTGGTCATATGTGCGGCGAGCGCGCGGTTGGCCTCGATCACGTTGTTCTGTTCGAACAGTTCCAGGGTGGCCAGTGCGGCAGCACAAGCCAGCGGGTTGCCGGTATAACTGTGCGAGTGCAGGAATGCGCGCAGGGTTTCGTAGTCGTCGTAGAAGGCCTGGTAGATGCGGTCGTTGGTCAGGCATACGGCCATCGGCAGGTAGCCGCCGGTCAGCGCCTTGGACAGGCACAGAAAGTCCGGAGCAATGCCGGCCTGCTCGCAGGCGAACAGTGAGCCGGTGCGACCGAAGCCGACGGCAATCTCGTCGTGGATCAGGTGTACGCCATAACGATCGCAGGCTTCACGCAGCAGTTTCAGGTAGACCGGGTGATACATGCGCATGCCACCGGCGCACTGGATCAGCGGCTCGACGATCACTGCTGCGACTTCTTCATGGTGCTCGGCCAGGGTCTGCTCCATATGCGCGAACATGGCGCGGCTGTGGTCTTCCCAGCTTTGCCCTGACTCGCGGAAATAGCAGTCCGGCGAGGGGACGGTAATCACATCCATCAGCAGTGGCTGGTAGGTTTCCTTGTACAGCCCGACATCGCCGACCGCCAATGCCGCCAGGGTCTCGCCGTGGTAGCTGTTGCTCAGGGTGATGAAGCGCTTTTTCTGCGGTTTGCCGCTGTTGAGCCAATAATGGAAGCTCATTTTCAGCGCCACTTCGATGCATGAGGAGCCGTTGTCGGCGTAGAAGCAGCGAGTCAGCGGCGCGGGGGTCATGGCTACCAGCTTTTCCGATAACTCGATTACCGGGGTATGGCTGAAGCCAGCCAGGATCACGTGTTCGAGCTGATCGAGCTGATCCTTGACCTTCTGATTGATATAAGGGTTGGCGTGGCCGAAGATGTTGACCCACCAGGAGCTGACCGCATCGATGTAGCGGTTACCTTCGAAGTCATGCAGCCACACCCCGTCGCCGCGCTGGATCGGGATGATCGGCATGTGTTCATGGTCTTTCATCTGGGTGCAGGGATGCCACAGTACCGACAGGTCACGCTGCATCCACTGGTTGTTCAGGCCCATGTTCACCTCGCAGGCAGGAAAATGTCCGGCGATTGTACCTGAGGCCATGGGCCGCCGTCAGGCGGCCCCATCAATGACAGCCCGATCTCAGCGGGTACCGTAGACCACCATGGTCTTGCCTTTGACCTCGATCAGGCCCTGATCCTCCAGGCCCTTGAGTACCCGCCCGACCATTTCCCGTGAACAGCCGACAATGCGGCCGATTTCCTGGCGGGTGATCTTGATCTGCATGCCGTCGGGATGGGTCATGGCGTCAGGCTGTTTGCACAGGTCCAGCAGGGTGCGGGCAACCCGCCCAGTGACGTCGAGAAAGGCCAGGTCGCCGACCTTGCGAGTGGTGTTGCGCAGCCGCTCAGCCATCTGCCGGCCTACCGAGTACAGTAGTTCCGGATCGTGCTGGGTAATTTCCCGGAATTTGCTGTAACCGATTTCTGCGACTTCGCACTCGGTCTTGGTGCGCACCCAGGCACTGCGGTCCTGCTGGCTTTGCTCCAGATCGAACAGCCCCATTTCCCCGAAGAAGTCACCCTGGTTGAGGTAGGCAATGATCATTTCGCGGCCCTGATCATCTTCGATCAGGATCGTGACTGAGCCCTTGACGATATAGAACAGGCTGTCAGAACTGTCTCCGGCATGGATGATGGTGCTGCGGGCGGCGAAGCGACGGCGGTGGCAGTGGGTCAGGAATGCATCGAGATTTTTTATTTTAGGGGTCAAGGTGATAGGAACCATTAGCTATATCCTGGCCGATTCTTGTGTCGGGTATGTTGTGATGGCAGAGTGGTATTAAAAGCCTCGTGCTGAGACCAATCGCGATTATGTCCAGTTTTGCCGGTGATGGCCAGTATGCCATGGTGGGGTCGACGACTGTGGTATTCTGCGCAACCTCGAACAATGGGTGTCTGGCGGGAGAAATACGATGAAAGCGCATATCAAATGGGTTGACGGAGCCATGTTCCTTGGTGAGTCCGGCAGTGGTCATACCGTGGTCATGGACGGGCCGGAAGAAGCCGGTGGCCGCAACATGGGCGTTCGTCCGATGGAGACCGTGCTGATCGGTCTGGGCGGTTGCGCCAGTTACGATGTGGTCAGCATCCTGAAAAAGTCCCGCCAGGACATTCGCGATGTGCATGCCCTGCTCGACGCCGAGCGTGCCGATAGTGAACCCAAGGTGTTCACCCGTATTCACGTGCATTTCGTGGTTCGTGGCAAGGGGCTCAAGGAAGCCCATGTCAAGCGTGCGGTCGAGTTGTCGGCGGAAAAGTACTGCTCGGCTTCGATCATGCTCGGGCGTGGCGGCGTCGAGATCAGCCACGACTACGAAATCGTCGAGGTCGACTGAGCGCACCTACCGGACTCAGGTCCGGTAGGTGGCCTTGGTCATGACTTTGGACAGCAGTACCATGGCCGCCTTGACCGGAGGCGGGAACACGACCCCTCCGGCATCCAGGGCTTGATTGCCGTGCTCAATTTCGTCTTCGCGCATTTGTTCGAGGATCGCCCGCGACTTGATGTCTTCTTCCGGCAACTGGGCCAGGTGATCGTCCAGATGACGCTCAACCAGTTGCTCAGTGGCGGCGACAAAGCCGAGGCTGACCCGGTCACTGATCAATCCGGCAGCTGCGCCAATACCGAATGACAGTCCATAGAACAGTGGGTTGAAGACGCTGGGCTGACTGTTGAGTTCGCGCAGGCGCTGCTCGCACCAGGCCAGGTGGTCGATTTCCTCGGCCGCAGCATGCTCCATCTTTTCCCGAACATCCGGCAATTTGGCCGTCAACGCCTGGCCCTGATAGAGCGCCTGAGCACAGACCTCGCCGGTGTGATTGATGCGCATCAGGCCGGCGATATGGCGGCGCTCTTCATCATCCATGGGTACATTGGCCAGTTGGGCGGCGGGCGATGGCCGCTGAGCCTGGGCAGCACCGGGAACCAGGGTGCGCAGGGACTGATCGGCCTGGGTCAGCAGGCGGTCGAGCAAACTGTAATGGCGGCTGTTCATGGAGTACTCCTGAAAATGCCCGGTCAGTATACCTGCAGCCGGGCCATTCGGGGGTTGAGGAACCTCTGAAAAACTACCTGCGTTGGCAATACTGCGTTAAAAACAGCCTCAAAATGCTCATTTACACCGAGTAAACTGCGCTTTTTCGGCTGTTTTTGCCTTGTCTTGCCTGCCTCGCCTACGTTTTTCAGAGGTTCCTTGATTGAGATCAACCTGGCGGCCAGGTCATCTGGCGCTGACCGAGGACATGCAGGTGGATATGGTAGACGGTCTGCCCGCCCTGTTCATTGCAGTTGAATACGGTACGAAAGCCCGCTTCACAACCCAGTTCCCGGGCTAGGCGCTGAGCGGTGAAGACCATATGACCCACTAGGGCGTTGTCGGCCTCAGTCAGTTCGGCGAGCGTGGCGATATGCTTTTTCGGAATCACCAGGAAGTGTACCGGGGCCTGCGGATTGATGTCGTGAAAGGCCACTACCTGATCATCTTCATGGATTTTTTTCGCCGGGATTTTGCCCTCGACGATCTTACAGAACAGACAATCCACTGTGTGCTCCTCATCATTGGCTATATAGTGCATCCAGTGTAACCGTCCGCGGCCGGAATGGCATCCGCCGCTCACAGGGAGGCTCCGTTGAAGAACGATATACATGATCTCGGGCTGGTGCTGGATTCGAAGGTCAAACTGGTGGTGATCGAGTCCTGGGAAGAGCGCCGGGTGCTGGAAACCATTGGTTCACTGGCGATCAAGCGGGCGTTGAGCTGGTACACCTGGAATCAGGTCGATGGGTTGTCGCGCCTGGGGTTTGGGGCGGATGTCGATCCGGGGCAGAAGACCTGTGACCCGGAGGTTGCGTTGGAGCAGATTCGGCGTGATGCCGCTCCCGGCCTTTACGTATTCTGCGACCTGCATCCGTTTCTGGATTCTTCGCGCCTGGTACGCCAGCTCAAGGCGCTGGCCATGGAGACTGGCGAGCAAGCACCGACCATCATTCTGGTCAGTCATGCATTGAACCTGCCGGCCGAGCTTAGCCGTCTGGCGGCCCGCTTCAGCCTCCGTATGCCGTCCGATGACCAGTTGGCCGCCATCGTGCGGGAAGAGGCGGCGCTCTGGAGTCAGCAGAACCAGGGGCGTAGGGTGCGGACCGATAACCGGACCCTGGAACAGGTCGTGCGTAACCTGCGCGGTACCACCCAGGCTGAGGCGCGGCGGCTGGCGCGTAACCTGATCGTCGACGATGGGGCGATTACCCAGGAAGATCTGCCGGCTCTGAATCAGGCCAAGTTCGAGCTGCTCGACATGCAGGGCGTCCTCAGTTTCGAGCAGGATACTGCGCGGTTCGCCGACGTTGGTGGTCTGGGGCGCTTCAAGCAGTGGCTGGCGGACCGGCAGGTAGCTTTCACCCAGTCCGGGGCGCTCAAGGATGTGCCCAAGGGGGTCATGCTGGTTGGTGTGCAGGGTTCCGGTAAGAGCCTTGCGGCCAAGGCGGTAGCCGGGCTCTGGGGTTTGCCGCTGCTGCGCCTGGACTTTGCGGCGTTGTACAACAAGTACATTGGTGAAACCGAGAAGAACCTGCGCGAAGCATTGCAGATGGCCGACGCCATGGAGCCGTGCGTGCTGTGGATTGACGAAATCGAGAAGGGCATTGCTCCGGATTCGGCAGATCAGGGCGTTTCCCGGCGCCTGCTTGGCAGTCTGCTGACCTGGATGGCCGAGCGTCAGACCCGGGTATTTCTGGTGGCGACTTCCAACGATGTCAGTCAGTTACCACCAGAGCTGATTCGCAAGGGCCGGCTGGATGAAATGTTCTTCGTCGATTTGCCCGACTCGGCGGTGCGTGGCGATATTTTCCGTATTCATCTAGCTCGGCGAGAATTGCTGCCCGAGCAGTTCGACCTGCCGGCCCTGGCGGCGGCCAGCGAGGGCTTTTCCGGGGCGGAAATCGAGCAGGCAGTGGTCACGGCCGTCTATGCCGGGGCCGCACGTCAGCAGCCGGTCGGCAATGAGCATGTGCTGGAAGCGCTTGGCCAGACCTCGCCGCTATCGGTAGTCATGGCCGAGCGCTTGCACGCGCTGCGCGAATGGGCGCGTGAGCGGGCGGTGATGGCCGGTTAGAACGGTTTGACTACCACCAGAATGACGGCTGCAACCAAGACCAGTACCGGCGCTTCATTGAACCAGCGATAGAACACATGGGAGCGGCGATTGGCGTCATTGGCAAAGCGCCGGACCATGGCGCCGCAGGCGTGGTGGTAGCCGATCAGGGCGACCACCAGTGCCAGCTTGGCGTGCATCCAGCCCTGCTGCAGCCAGGCTGGCACCAGGTACAGCATCCAGATACCCAGCCCTACCGCGACCAGCATCGAAGGTATCATGATGCCGCGGTACAGTTTGCGCTCCATGACCTTGAACCGTTCCTGGCTGGCGTGGTCTTCACTCATGGCGTGATAAACGAACAGGCGCGGGAGGTAGAACAGCCCGGCGAACCAGGTGACGACGGCGATGATGTGAAAGGCTTTGATCCATAGATACACGGACAGGCTCCAGACAGGTCGATAGGTATTCCCGGGGATGCGCGCTGGTAATTTTCGCTAGCGCTCTTATCATAAACCATTCACCTTCAACTCAAGTTTCGGAAATAGGCGGGTAAGCAGTCATGATCAAGGTCGGCATTGTCGGAGGTACCGGTTACACCGGAGTGGAGTTGCTGAGACTGTTGGCGCAGCATCCGCAGGCTCGGGTTGAGGTCATTACCTCGCGCTCCGAGGACGGGGTCAAGGTGGCCGACCTGTATCCGAACCTGCGTGGTCACTATGACGGGCTGGCTTTCAGCGTACCGGATGTGAACCGCCTCGGTGCCTGCGATGTGGTGTTTTTCGCCACGCCGCACGGTGTTGCCCATGCGCTGGCGGGTGAACTGCTGGCGACCGGGACGCGGATCATCGACCTGTCGGCGGATTTTCGTCTGCGCGATGCCGAGGAGTGGAGCCGCTGGTACGGCCAGCCGCACGGGGCGCCGCAACTGCTGGAGCAGGCAGTTTATGGTTTGCCGGAGGTCAATCGCGAGGCAATTCGCAGTGCCCAGCTGATAGCAGTACCGGGCTGTTACCCAACTGCCACGCAGCTTGGCCTGATTCCGCTATTGGAGGCAGGGTTGGCGGATCCGGCTCAACTGATTGCTGACTGCAAGTCCGGCGTCAGTGGCGCAGGACGCGGCGCCAGCGTCGGCTCGCTGCTGTGCGAAGCCTCCGAGAGCATGAAGGCCTACGCCGTGGCTGGGCATCGCCACTTGCCGGAAATTCGTCAGGGCCTGAATCTGGCAGCGGGTCAGCCGGTAGGGCTGACCTTTGTCCCGCATTTGACTCCGATGATTCGTGGCATCCATGCCACTCTCTATGCCAACGTCAAGGATCGCTCGGTCGATCTGCAGGCGCTGTTCGAGCAGCGTTATGCCGCTGAGCCGTTCGTGGACGTGATGCCGGCAGGCAGCCACCCCGAAACACGAAGCGTCAAGGGTGCCAACACCTGTCGAATTGCTGTGCATCGCCCGCAAGGGGGCGATCTGGTGGTCGTACTGTCGGTGATTGATAACCTGGTCAAGGGCGCATCTGGTCAGGCTGTGCAGAACATGAACATCGCCATGGGGCTGGAAGAAACCCTGGGATTGTCGCATCCGGCGCTGATGCCCTGATGGTCAACTTCAAGAAACGGGCGCCGCTGCGTGAACAGGACGTGGTGTTCATGCCACGTAATGGCAAGTACGCCCGGCTGTGGCGCGGGATTCTGCTTGCGCTGCTGTTTCTCGCGGTACCGATTAGCGGTTTGCTGGGCTGGCGTCTGGCGCTGGAAACCCAGCGCGAACTGCTCAAGGATCATGCCGAACTGCTGCAGCGCCAGTCCGAGTTGTTGCAGGAGCTGGACGGCAACCGGCAGCGTTACCAGCAGCTCGAAGTCGATTTGTTGGTGGCCCGCGAATCGGTCAGCGAGGGGCGAGAAGTCATTCATGACCTTGAGCAACAACTGTTTCGCCTGCAGCAGGATCTGGCTCAGTATCAGGGCGCGCTGGCGCCCAGTGCTCTGACTCCTGGGTTGCGGATTCAAGCATTTGAGCTGCACGCCACAGAATCGCCACAGGTTTTCCGGTACAAAGTCATGGTCAGCAGGGTGGGCAGCGAAAGCGATACCGTGCAGGCACGGTTGTTGGTGCGCCTGCAAGGAAAGCAGGGCGGCAGGAGTGTTACCTTGCCGTTATCGGCCCTGAGTGAGCTTGAGAATGATGAAGGGCTAGAGTTGGATTTTCGGTACTTTCAGGTAGTACCTGGCAACAGCCGTGCGGCGGAACTGACGCTGCCCGAAGACTTTGAGCCTGAGCGCGTGCTGTTGAGTGCGCAGCAGAATGGCAAGACCCTGGTTGAGCAGACTTTTGATTGGACAGTGACAGGAGTACGACCCTGATGTGGGGAGCTGACAAGCACAAGAAAGCCGATCTCAGCCAATTCAATGGCAAGACCACGATTATCGCTCAGGACGCTGAGATTCGAGGTGATCTGCGGTTTACCGGCGCGCTGCAGGTGGATGGTCGGGTGATTGGCAATATCCATGCGGAGCAGGGCCTGGTGCGAATCAGTGAGCACGGCTATGTCGAGGGCGTCATTCGCGCTCCCAATGTGCTGGTCAACGGCGAAGTGGTTGGCGATGTGCATGCCCCGGAACATTTGGAACTGGACGCCAAAGCGCGTATCAGTGGTGATGTGTACTACCGGTTTATGGAAATGGTGATGGGGGCGCAGGTTTGTGGCCAGTTGCATTTTCAGTCCGACCCTGTGGTGGCTTCGACGCCCTTGCCTGCTCCGGCGTTTGCCTCGGAGGAGTCCGAGCCCGCGGACAATAGTTGACCAAAAGACTCGGGGAAAACGATAATACATCCTTGATGTGCGCGGCATCCGGCCGCCGGAGGTTGTATGTCCACTGCTGAAGTCTTTATCCCCACCCCCCTGGCCTTTACCGACAGCGCCGTGAGCAAGGTGCGCTCGCTGATCGAGGAGGAAGGCAACGAGCGTTTGAGCCTGCGGGTCTTTGTTACTGGTGGCGGCTGTTCCGGCTTTCAGTATGGCTTCACGTTTGATGATGAGCTGGCCGAGGATGACACCGTGGTCGAGCGTGACGGTGTGCGGCTGGTGGTTGATCCGATGAGTTTCCAGTATCTGGCGGGCTCGGAGGTCGATTACCAAGAGGGGCTTGAGGGCTCGCGGTTCGTCATCAACAACCCCAACGCCACCACGACCTGTGGGTGCGGTTCCTCCTTCTCGATTTGAACTGTCCGGCCGTTCAGGCCGGATAGATTGCCCCTAAAATGCGTGGCCCCTTGGCGCCGGTGACATCCGGCAGGTTGCCTGGCAGTCCTTGCTGGCAGCGCCAGGCTAGCCAGGCAAACGCGATCGCTTCCATCCAGTCCGGATGGACCCCGAGGCTGGCGGTCGTACTCACTGTGATGGGAGCCAGCAGGTTCTGCAGGCGTTCCAGTAGGCGAGTGTTGTTAGCGCCGCCGCCACAAATGAATACGCCTTCACTATCGGCGGCATGGGTGCGCACGGCATGGGTAATGGATTGTGCAGTCAGCTCCAGTAGCGTGGCTTGCACGTCCTGGGGCTCTGGCACGTGGTCAAGCTGTTTGAGCTGAGCGCTTAGCCAGGGACGATGGAAGTATTCGCGGCCGGTACTCTTGGGGCCTTGGCGATGAAAGTAAGGGTCATCAAGCATGCTGCGCAGCAGTTCTGCCTGGATTTGTCCGCTGCGCGCCCAATCACCATTGTTGTCGAAGCTTTTTCCCAGGTGCAGGTTGATCCAGTCGTCGAGTAATACGTTGCCGGGGCCGCTGTCAAAGCCTACGGCCGGCTCGCCTGGGCGCATGATCGTCAGGTTGGCGAAGCCGCCAATATTGACCAATGTCCGGCAGGTTTTGTCGTCACGTAGCAGCCAGTCATGAAAGGCCGGAACCAGGGGAGCGCCTTCACCGCCAGCGGCCAGGTCGCGGCTGCGAAAATCGCTGATCACGCGGATGCCGCTCAGTTCGGCCAAGAGAGCTGGGGCGCCAACCTGCCAGCTGAAGCCTAGTTCGGGGTGATGTCGCAGGGTTTGACCGTGGCTGCCAATGGCTTCAATCTGGTCGGCTGTCAGTTGGTTGCGCCGCAGTAAGCGCAGGATGCCATCGGCTGCCAGTCGAGCCCAGGCTTGGCCCGCCAGGCCCGCGCGGCGTAGTTCATCGTCGCCGGGTTGACACAGGCTAAGCAGTTCTTCACGGAGTTGAGCGGGGAAAGGCAGGCACAGGGCGTCGACTAGTTCGGCTTGACGCCCTACGTTGAAGCGGGTCAAAGCGATGTCGATACCATCCAGGCTGGTGCCTGACATGATACCGACATACAGATTGCTCATTACTGGTCCAGCAGCGCGACTTGGGTTTCGCGATTCTGATCCATGCTGGCCATGAGTTGGTTACTGATGCTCATGAAGGCCGCACGTTCGCTTTGCGGGATAGGATCGGCAACCGGCAGGTCGACTCGCAGTGGGTCAACATGGCGGCCGTTGACCAAAAACTCATAGTGCAGATGCGGGCCGGTAGCCAGGCCGGTCATGCCAACGTAGCCAATCACTTGGCCCTGAGAGACAGTGCTGCCATTGCGCAGACCATTGGCGTAACGGCTCATGTGAGCGTACAGGGTTTTGTACTTCTGTCCGTGTTGTACGATGATTGTGTTGCCGTAGCCGCCCTTGCGGCCGATATGAACAATTCGACCGTCACCGGTGGCCTTGATTGGCGTGCCGGTCGGGGCTGCATAGTCGACGCCATTATGAGCGCGGATCTTGTTGAGTACCGGGTGTCGGCGGTTGGGATTGAAGCGTGAGCTGATCCGGGCAAACTCTACTGGCGTGCGGATGAACGCCTTGCGCATGCTAGTGCCGTCTGCGCGGTAATAGCTGGTATGACCCTGGCGATCGGTATAACGCACGGCGGTGAAGGTTTTGCCGCGGTTGGTGAAGCGTGCGGCAAGAATGTTGTTGGTGCCGACACGCTTGTCGCCGACATGCAGTTCCTCGAACAGCACCTCGAAGTTGTCGCCGGTGCGAATGTCCCGGGCAAAGTCCACGTCATAGCCAAAGATGTTGGCCATCTGCATGGTCAGGTTATGCGACATGCCGGCCTGCTGCGCTGCCAGAAACAGCGAGCTGCTGATCTCGCCGTGGGCGAAGCGCGTGCGCACCTCTGGCTCGATCACATCCTTGCTGAAGGCGTAGCCCTGCTCGGCGCGATCGACTCGGATGGTTTCCAGGTCGCTGATCTTGCTGCGCAGGCTGAGCAGCTCGCCCTGGTCGTCCAGTTTGAACTCAAGGACCTGGCCGACATTGAGGCGGGTGAAGCGCTTGGCGTCCTTGCTGCTGTTCAATACGGAATGCATGATACCGGCCGACAGGCCGACCTGGCTGAACAGTACTGACAGTGTATTGCCGCTGGCCACGGTGATGCTTAGCCAGTCGCTTTTGGCTGGCTGGCTGGCGGTATCGCTACTGTAGTCTTGACTCATGTCCCCGCCAGAAGTCGCCTCAACGGTAACCAGTGGCTCGTTGCGCTTGCGTACCTCAAGCGGTGCGGCGGGGAGTGTGACGGTTTCGTTGATCAGCGCGTCCAACTGGTCAGAGAAGCGCGAACCGCTGACATTGGCGTCAAGCGTTGGCGGCACCTCCAGCTCCAGAGGGATTAATGTCTTTTTGGCTTCAACGTCGGTGGTGGGAATGACGAGCAGGAAAATGCTCAGCGCTGCTGCGATACCGCTGGCCGCCACGAGGTGACTCTTCGGGTAGCGCGGTGCTTTTGACTTGTGGTTACCCATAAGCGCTCTTATGCTCGAATCTGAAAAAAGTGAACTAACTTGCTAAATTATAACCGAAAGTGCCTCATGGCAAGCTTTCGGTGTTGCCGCCCGTCAGTTTTACAGCGTTGTGCTCGTCAGCTTTATGGCACGACGGCGCTCTGCCCCCAGTGGCGGCCAAACTTGTAATTGGTCCGCAATGTTGTATGTTTGGTTCCCTTTCGTGAGACCCCGATAACAGGATTCCTTGAGTTATGAAGCCGGTTGATGAACAGTTGGCGCTGATTGCGCGCGGAGTGGATGAAATTCTTGTCGAGAGTGAGTTGCGAACCAAGCTTGAGCGCGGGACGCCGCTGCGCATCAAGGCTGGCTTCGATCCGACCGCTCCCGATTTGCACCTGGGACATACCGTGCTTATTAATAAGCTGCGTCAGTTTCAGGATCTGGGGCATGAGGTGCTGTTCCTGATTGGTGACTTCACCGGCATGATCGGTGATCCCTCGGGCAAGAACATTACTCGCCAGCCGCTGACCCGCGAGCAGGTGTTGGCCAATGCCGAGACCTATAAAGAGCAGGTGTTCAAGATTCTCGATCCGGCCAGGACGCAGGTGATGTTCAATTCCACCTGGATGGACAAGCTGACCTCTGCTGACATGATTCAGTTGGCCGGCAAATACACTGTGGCTCGGATGCTTGAGCGCGATGATTTCGACAAGCGTTATAAGGGTGGGCAGTCAATTGCCATTCATGAGTTCCTCTACCCGCTGGTTCAGGGCTACGACTCCGTGGCGATGCGTGCCGACGTCGAGCTGGGTGGTACCGATCAGAAGTTCAACCTGTTGATGGGGCGAGAGTTGCAGCGTCAGTATGGTCAGGAGTCTCAGGTCATCATCACCATGCCGCTGCTGGTAGGGTTGGATGGTGAGAAGAAAATGTCCAAGTCGCTGGGTAACTACGTCGGTATCGATGATCGTCCTGGCGAGATGTACAACAAGATCGTTTCCATGCCAGATAGTTTGATGTGGCGCTATTTCGAGCTGCTCAGCTTCCGTAGTCTGGAAGAGATCGAGACGTTCAAGGCTGATGTTGAGGCGGGGGCCAATCCGCGTGACATCAAGATTAAGTTGGCCGAAGAGTTGGTGGCGCGCTTCCATGGCGAAGAAGCTGCAGCAACGGCGCACAAATCGGCAGGCAATCGTTTGCAGGATGGTGAGCTGCCAGAGGATCTGCCGGAGATCGAGCTGGAGTCGACTGAGGATCTGCCGGTGTCGGCGGTGCTGAACCGTGCGGGCATGACCAAGAATGCCGCGGCGGCGCGGGATCTGTTGAACGCGGGCTCGGTCAAGGTCGATGGTCAGGTAGTGGACAAGGATTTTGTATTCGCTCTGGGGAGTGAGCATGTCTGCCAGGCGGGCAAGAAAAAATTTGCCCGTATTCGTTTGGAAAAGCCTTGACGGTGTTTTGAAAGTGCCTATAATGCGCCTCTCGCTGATCGCGGTGCTTTGTTTAAAGTGCTTTAGGATCAATGGGTTACGAGTCTCTCGGGGCGAAATAACCGGTTGACAGATCAGCGAAACGGCGT
>WPCG01030896.1_pt1 | contig 97720 bp, 92 predicted proteins | sample 5403311 | NCBI WGS metagenome assembly WPCG01 (sample SAMN12869467, study PRJNA574797) | sludge metagenome | isolation source: wastewater treatment of Control | place: China:Beijing | collected 2019-05-17 | reverse complement strand
CCTGGATGGACCTCGGACTGCATCTGGTCGCACGCCACGTGCCGCCCTCCGTGGTGCAGTCGCTGGGCCGCTTCCTGGTCATCGACACCGGCGAGCGCCAGCAGCGCTACTACCGCGCCTTTACTCCCGAGATGGCCCACGGCGACCGGGCAATCCTGCGGCTCCAGCACCACCTGCACACACATTTCACTCGCCGCCAGACCACCGCCGAGATGGCCGCCACCGCGGGCCTCGGCGAGCGCACCCTGATGCGCCGCTTCCGCCAGGCCACCGGGTTCGGCCCCGGCGAATACCTCCAGCAGCTGCGACTGCAGCGCGCCAGGGAGCTGCTGGAAAACCGCCGGGACAGCGTGGAGCAGATCGCGCTGGCGGTGGGCTACGAGGACACCAGCGCCTTTCGCAAGATGTTCATCAAGCACACCGGGCTTTCACCCAGCCAGCATCGGGCCCGGTTCGGAAGCGGCGGGACAAGAGACTAGCGTTTTGCCTGCCGACGGCCCCTGGGCGCAGCCCCACTGCCAAGGGCCGACTTGATTCCCTCCGCAGGGCATGGCGAACTGACGGATTCACTGTATCGGCAGCGCCGAACGATCGGGCACAAGGGAGCACGACATGACGACCAGGGAAACGAGCCCATACCGCCTGGACCGGGCACTGGTGTGGGCAGGGTTCAAGACGCTGCTGCCGCTCTCGCTGTTCGTGATCGTGTTCGGCATCGCCTTCGGCCTGGCGGCGACCCAGGTGGGGCTCGGCGACCTGGAGATCGTCCTGATGAGCACCCTGGTCTTCGCCGGTGCCTCCCAGTTCGCCGCCCTCGAGCTCTGGGGGCCGCAGATTCCCGTCTTCACCCTGCTGGTGACGGTCTTTGCCATCAATGCTCGCCACCTGCTGATGGGCGCCACCCTCTACCCCTGGCTTAAGCCGCTCTCGCCGGCCAGACGCTACGGCATCATGGTGGTCGCCTCCGACGCCAACTGGGCCATGGCCATGCAGGCCTTCGGCCGCGGCCAGCCCGGGCTGGGGCTGCTGTTGGGCGGTGGCATGGCCCTTTGGAGCTTCTGGGTGCTCGGCACCTGGCTGGGCCTGCACGTCGGCGGGGCGGTGCAGGACCCCGCGAGCCTGGGGCTCGACATGGTAATGGGGTGCTTCCTGCTCGCCATGGTGGTGGGCGGCGAGAAGAACCTGCGGATGCTGCTGATCTGGGCGGTGGCCGCCGGCGCCTCCCTGCTCGCCTTCTACCATTTGCCGGAGAACAGCCACGTGGTGGTAGGCGCCCTTGCCGGGGGCCTGGTCGGTCTGGTGTGGGGGAAGCGCGAATGAACCTGGAGACAGGCGGCCTGGGGGCGCTCCTTATCATTCTGGCCATGGGGGTGGTGACCCTGGCGACCCGCTGGGGCGGTGTCTTCGTGATGTCCTTCGTGCCCATCGGCTACCGGGTACGGCAGTTCATCCACGCCAGGTCCGGCTCGGTGCTGGTGGCCCTGCTCGCCCCCCTGGCGGTGGCCGGCGATAACGCCGCCCGCCTGGCCCTTTTCACCACCGCCGTGATCATGCTGACGCTCAGGAAACCCCTGCCGGCCATCGCCGGCGGGGTACTGGCAGCCGCGCTGTTTCGCCACTTCGTGTGAAGCCCGCGCCGCCAGGCCACCGGATTCGGCCCCAGCGAGTACCTGCAGCAGCTGCGCCTGCAGCGCGCCAGAGAGCTGTCGGAGAACCGTCGGGACTCTGTCGAACAGGTCGCCCTCTCGGTGGGCTACGAGGATGCCACCGCCTTTCGCAAGATGTTCATCAAGCACACCGGGCTTTCGCCGGGGCAGCATCGCGCCCTGTTCGGGAATCCGGCACCGGAAAACGGCCTCCCCCCCCCTTTGACAGATAACGTCGAGGGAAAACCCTCTCTTTCCAAGGAGAAAAATTCGGCCAACTTGCTTTTTATTTTTCCTGGGGTATGGTCATGTAAACCCGAACACAAACAGCAGAGAAACTGCTGGCTACCGCCATGATTTATTGTGAGGCATGCAATTGGCTCGCAGACGTTTTATCCTGAAAAAAACAGGGTACCTTGATCGCCTCTTCACCAGAGGCATGCGCCATCCCCTCTTCTTCCGCGGACGCCCCATCGACTATGCCAGCGTCATCAACCGCCTGGATAACCTGGCGGACGGCACCGATGCAGGCCAGCCACGGGCAGCCATCAACTGCACGATCAGATACCTGGACCTCTCCTCGGGAAGGCGCCAGATCGTTACCCTTGCCCACCCCACCGACGCCAACCCCTCGGCCGGGCTCGTTTCCATCTTCTCCCCCCTGGGGTCTGCCCTGCTCTCCTCAGCCGAGCAGGAGGTGGTAGGCGTCCGGATTCTCGGCATGGAGCGCAAGCTCCGCGTCCTCGACGTGCACCGCTGATACTCAATTTCATTGCCGCGCATGCTGGATAACCCAGCCTTGAAAGCTTCCCGGAAAAGGCGGCAGTTTTCCGGAACCTGACCAGGAGGAGTGATCAGATGAGCAAGGAAAAGGCCAAGAAGGCTCCCCAGAAGACGCTCAAGGAAAAGCGCAAGGAGAAGCAGCAGAAAAGGAATCGCAACAGCGACGAATAACTCTCACCGATATTCCGACAACATGGCCGCCACTGGGGCGGCCATTTCCGTTAAAGGCTCGCATCACGGCGTCACATGTTCTCCTGCGAAGTATCGACAGCCAGACCTGGGGAAAGCTCACTCCCCGGTTGTCACGCGAGTGAAGCGCCGCTCAGGCGGTGGCGATCAGGCCGTTCTTGCGAAGGGCCGCCACGACCTTTCGAGCGAGCCTCTCCAGCCGCGCCAGATCGCCGAAGCGGGGTACCTCGCCCTCCTCGAGCCGGCCCTCCCACCCCTCGAGTTCGGTATCGAGGAACTCCAGCAGCTTCTTCGAGCACCCCTTGCAGGGGCCCCGGCAGAGGCTCGCCTCCGGCGTATCGAAGGGCACCTGCGTGCGTACCTCCCGGATCAGGCGCTGCATGGCCGTGCTGAGATCAGGGTGAGTGCGCCGGGACATGGTCTGCGTCTCCTCTGACATGGCGGGGCGTGAACCTGCGGGCGCGGTAGTATCGCACCACGGCATCGCAGGCCAGTTGCGCTGGATCAGGGGGGCGTTATTCGAGCATGACCCAGGTTTCTACTGTCCCTCAGGTGAGATGACTACAGAGAAAGATCAAATGTTAACAGTATTTACAAACGTCGTTTCTCAACTAGCCTGAGGCATAAGGGGAGCATGCCGACGGCGCGTCACCACCCTGACCCGCCAAGCATCACCGAGAGCCGCAGGCCCCCTGGTACTTCGAGCAGCAGGGAGGGGCCGATGATGCATCAGGCCTGGCGATTACCTCACACCCCTTTCGCGAAGTCGTCATCCTTCACGTCCAGCCTCGTGCTCAAGGAGGGACAGCCATCATGAATATCTCCTTTGGCGCCCCGCTCATCCCCCATTGGCAACACATCCACGCCGACTGGTGGCAGGACGACCAGGGCAACGACATCCATCGTGTCGAGATCGACGACGACGCTCTCTACCACTGCCACCTCGCCGGCTCGCCGCTGCCCTGGGACGCGGTGGCCACCAGCCTGGACGAGGCCATGCTCCTCTGCGGCACCAGGCCACAAGAGCGTCGCGAGCCAGAACCAGAGCCCCTGCCGGGCCGCAGGAGCCGACACAAACAGCGCTGATCCGGGAGAATGGCACGCCCCCGTACCCATGGCAGGTCGAGGCCGTCAGGTATCGGGGCTGGTAGCTGCCAAGAAGTCATCTTGGCCGCTGCCGCCGTCTCCATCCCTACCGCGCTGCCCTCACCTCTCTCCCCGCCAACAGCTTCAGGATCAACAGCGCAAACCGCCTCCCCGTCTCCTCATCCTCCAGCAGCGGCATACTGAGCTTCTCGTGGTCGCTCAGGGCGTCGAGCACGGCGTCGGTGACCTTCTTGGGGAAGAGGCCGTGCATCACCTGGTCCTCACCGTGGCTACGCACCTGGGCCATCACCGCTTCGTCGCGCTCGATGCGGTCGGCGATGCCGTTGGCGAAGTGCAGCTTGTCGTCGTCGCTGACCTCGGCGCCGTAGAGGTCGTTGAGCCGGTCGATGATCTCGGCCAGGCGCTGCTTCTCTGGGTCGTGGGGCTTACCGGAGCCAACGTCACTGACCGGCTTGAGCGGGCTGCCTTCGGCCACTTCGAGCTGCAGGCGTTTCTCCTCGCGCTTGGTGAGGCGGTAGTGGGTCAGCTCCAGCTCGCTGACGTCGATGCTCTCTTCCTCCAGCAGCCGGTCGGTGCGCAGCAGCGGGTAGAGGTGGCGGGCGTAGACGCACAGCTGCTCCAGCTCGGGGTCGTCGAAGGTGACGATCTGGCTGAGGAACTCGTAGGTGCGCACGAAGCTCTGCAGGTTCTTGCGGAACAGGTCGAGTTCGTCCCGGGTGGTGCCGGCCTCCTTGAGTTCCTGCTCCGCGCGCTTGAGGCCCTTGTCGTCACCATTCTGCTCGGCAAGCTGGCGGGCCTCCTTCCAGGTCTGCAGCTGTTCGAGAGTCAGTTTGTAGCGCTGCTTGAAGCGGTCCTGGGCGGGGCGGCAGTAATAGCTGAGGCTCGACGCCGGTGCCTTGGGGTCGAAGAAGGCCTTGGCGAAGCCCTCCACCTCGGGCCAGTGGTAGATACCGCTGGCGTCCAGGCTGCGCTGCAGGTCGTAGACCACGTTGGGATCGGAGACGTCGGCCAGCTCCGCCTTGCGGTAGTAGGGGGCGAAGGCGTCGAGGATCTCCTGCTCGTCGTTGTAGAAGTCGAGGATAAAGGTCTGCTTGCCGGGGAACAGCCGGTTGAGCCGCGACAGCGTCTGCACGCAGTCCACGCCCTGGAGCTTCTTGTCCACGTACATGGCGCACAGCTTGGGCTGGTCGAAGCCGGTCTGGAACTTGTTGGCGGCGATCATCACGTTGAAGTCGTCGGTGTCGAAGGCCTCGGCCAGGCCGCGCCCCTTGAGCCCGGGGTTGAGCAGCCGGCTGGTCTCGGTGACCTCCTCGGGGATCACCTCATCCGCCGGCACGCTGCCGGAGAAGGCCACCATGGGGTGCACGTCGTCGTAGCCCTGGGCCTGGATATAGGCCTGCATGGCCAGCTGGTAGCGCACCGCCTCCTGGCGGCTGGCGGTGACCACCATGGCCTTGGCCTGGCCATCGAGCAGGTGGCGGACGTTATCGCGGTAGTGCTCGACGATCACCTCCACCCGCTGGGCGATGTTGTAGGGGTGCAGGCGCACCCACTTGGCCAGCGTCCGCGAGGCCTTCTTGGAATCGACCTCCTGCTCCTCACCCTCGGGGTGGGCGAGCTTCCAGGCGGTGCTGTAGGTGACGTAGTTGGTGAGCACGTCGAGGATGAAGCCCTCCTCGATGGCCTGGCGCATGGAGTAGAGGTGGAACGGCTCGGGCTTGTTGTCGGCGCTGGCCGGCAGGTCGGGGTCTGGCGGCCGACCGAACAGTTCCAGGGTCTTGGCCTTGGGCGTGGCGGTGAAGGCGTAGTAGCTGATGCGCTCGCTGGGGCGGCGTGAGGCCACGGCGGCGTCGAGCATCATCTCCGCACTGATTTCATCCGTATCACCCTCTGCGGCCTCTCCCGCGGCCGCCAGCAGCGCCTTGAGCTTGCTGGCCGAGCTGCCGGTCTGGGAGGAGTGGGCTTCGTCGGCGATCACCGCGTAGTTGCCCTCGGCGAGCTGCGGGCGCTTGTCCAGGGCATCGAACAGCGCCGGGAAGGTCTGGATGGTGACGATGATGATGCGGGTGTTGCTGGCCAGGGCCTCGGCGAGCTGCTCGGACTTGCTCTGGTTGCCGACGTCGCGAGTGATCGGACAGACCACGCCGTGGGCGTGCTCGAACTGATAGATGGTGTCCTGGAGCTGGCTGTCGAGCACCGTGCGGTCGGTGACCACGATCACCGAGTTGAATAGCTTCTTCCCGTCCTCGGCGTAGAGGTTCGCCAGCTGATGGGCACACCAGGCGATAGAGTTGGACTTGCCGGAACCGGCGCTGTGCTGCACCAGGTAGCGCCGCCCCGGCCCCTCGGCCAGGGTGGCCTGCACCAGGCGGTTGACCACCTCCCACTGGTGGTAGCGCGGGAAGATCAGCGTCTCCTTGGTAGTGCGGCGGCCGTGGAAGTCCTCGACGGTCTTCTGCTCGAGGTGCAGGAAGCGGCCGAGCACCTTCAGCCAAGCGTCGGGGGCGAACACCTGCTCCCACAGGTAGGCGGTGGCGTAGCTCTGCTCATCCGGCGCGGGCGGGTTACCGGCGCCGCCCTCCTCGGTGCCGCGATTGAAGGGCAGGAAATAGGTGCTCTTGCTGGCCAGCCGGGTGGTCATGGCCACCTCGGCCTGGCTCACCGCGAAGTGGACCAGGGCGCCGCGCTTGAAGGTCAGCAGCGGCTCTGGCTTGCGGGTGACGGGATCCTTTATCGGGCGGTCCTGACGATACTGTCGCTTGGCGTTCTCCACCGTCTGCTTGAACTGGCTCTTGAGCTCCAGGGTTGCGGTGGGGATGCCGTTGACGAACAGCACCAGGTCGAGGCGGGGGTTGTAGTTCTGGCCGGCGCTCTCTCCGCCCTTGCCCTTCTCCCGGGCGTGAGGCGAGTAGGAGACCTCCGGCACCACCCGCAGGCGGTTGGCGCGGTAGCGGGCCAGGGAGTCCGGGTTCATGCCGTGGTCAGGCTGGAAGCTGCAGAGGTCGAACTTCACCCCCGGCACCTTGAAGCCGTGGCGCAGCACCTCCAGGGTGCCGGCCCGCTCCAGCTCGCGCACCACCTTCTGCACGAAGACCTGCTCAGGTGCCTGGGGGTTGGCCTTGCAGAACTTCTCCCAGCGCTCCGGCCAGGCCTCGCGCACATAGCCGAGCAGATCCTCGGTGTAGAGCGCCGAGGCGCGATCATAGCCGCTGGCCGGGCCGGTCTTCCAGCCGCGGGCCGTCATGGCCTCGATGATGTCCTGCTGGAACCGGGCTTCCCTGCTGTCCGCCATGATCTCTCCCTGCGAATCAGGCTTTATTTCCCCTTAGCCTACGACGCCCGTGCTCAGCACACAAAAAGTACCCCCCCAAGGTGCGCTTCGGTGAGAGGCGTGGGGGGTGTTGTTACCGGACATCCACAGCTAAGTCGATACTGGTTCCAGCCTTACACAAGGCGAGCCATATGTAAAGATAAAGACTCCTCCCTTACACAAGGGAAGGCATGCCTCAATTTTAGCCCCAGTGCCTTACACGCAAGCCGAGCGATGAGGCTCATGTCCGGAATAGACGCAGGTATCGATCGAAAACGAAGATCCGGTTGCGCTGGTAGCCGGTGATCTCATTCAGCATGTTGTCCTCGACCATCTTGTTGAGCAGAGCAGAGGCGGTCTGGTGGGTCACGCCGAGCAAATCACTGACCTGGCTGGCCGTAACTGCCGGGCGCCTGTAGAGGTGCTTGAGCAGCTTCTGCACGTTCTCCGCACGCTTGCCATAGCCGAAAGCCAGGCGGTCCATCTCTTGTCGTAGCGCCAGGATGCCCTCGAAGGTGGCCTTGCCCTTGCCAGCCGTCTCAATGATGGCCGACAGGAAGAACTTGACCCAATGCACCATGTCATTCGACATCCTTACCCGAGTCAAGGCGTCGTAGTAGCTGGCGCGGTTGCGCTCGAAGAAGTCAGACAGGTACAGCGAAGGCTTGCGCAGCAGCCCCTTGCTGACCAGATAAAGTGCGATCAGCAGCCGGCCAATGCGGCCGTTACCGTCGAGGAAGGGGTGGATGGTCTCGAACTGGTAGTGGCTGATGGCGATCCTGATCAGTTCAGGAACGCTGACATTGTCGTTGTGCCAGAAGAGCTCTAAATCCCCCATCAACGCCGGCACTTCATCGGGATGAGGCGGAATGAAGGCGGCATCGGCCAGGCTGCTGCCGCCGATCCAGTTCTGGCTGATACGAAATTCACCTGGCGACTTGTGCTCACCACGCACCCCCTGCATCAGGATGGCATGGGTGTGCTTGAGCAGCCGGTTGGACAGCGGCAGATGCTCCAGCTCTTCGACCGCCTCGTTGATCGCCTGAACGTAGTTCTGCACCTCCTGCCAGTCATCCCGCTTTTCGGGGGCCAGTTGGCTGCTGTCCAGCACTGCCTCGTCCATCTCGGTCTGGGTACCCTCGATGCGGGATGAGTTGTTGGCCTCCTTAGTGATGTGCATCTGGATGAACAGGTCCACATCCGGCACGATCAGTGTGAAGGCATCGAGCTCGGCCAAGGCTCGAGAAGCCCGCTCCAGAAGAGTGTTGATCTGCGGGTCTTCCCAGCTCCATTCGTGGTTCACGGTGACCGGGCTGAAGCTCTTGTACTGGTACTGCGGCACCCAGCGCCCGGCATCAAAGGTTTCAAACTTCATCGCTAGGCTCCTTACCATAGACGTAGGCGGCCCGCTCTTCAGCGGCCAACAATACCTCGGCCTGTTCGGCATGTTGGCTGGCCTGCCAGCCGCGCACGTCGATCTTGCCGGTAACGGCGGCTGAAATCAGGGCGGAGCGGCGCTCCTGCAAGAGGGTGACGCCTTGCTCTGCTTGCTTTATCAGCTTGTTATTCCTTGAGACAATTTCATCCAGATAATCTACTATACTTTCCTGCTCTTCTTTGGGAGGAATAGCAATTATCAACCCTTTTGTTTTATCTTGATTCATTATCCCAATGGTTGACGCGTTGGACGCCACCTTCATGGCCTCTTTCTTTTCTGACATAGAGTAAGCCAAAAAATAGCCATCAATCCTCGAGCTTGGCACCAGAACATTAATCTGCTGATTAGCAGATGCTGCCTGAGCTGCATACCCAACTTTTCCTAGGGTGGCGCCGATTCCCACTACGTATACGGAACCACTTGGGAAAATTTTCACATCTTCTGATATGCCAGTAGAAAACCTCACCTTCCTCGTTGAACTACCAAGAACAAGGTTCTCCCCAAAATCCCCTGGCGTAAACCAGTCCAGGCCGCCATCGATTTCCTCTGAAGGAGGATGCATGGATGGTGTGCCGCCTGTCTGAATGAAGTCAGTGACTCTCCGAAGCGAGAGCACTGCCCAATGCGCCGGCACCTCGCCCAGCCACTCCACCCCGGAATCCTTCATCGGTACATCAGGGTCCAGCCCCTTGGTGACGGCATGGGAGATCACCGCCTGGCGCTTTTCCTTGAGCAGCTCGATCAGGCGTTGCTGCTCTTCCACCAAGGCGTCGATGCGGGAGGTTTCGTGGTCGAGGAAAGCGGCGATATGCGCCGACTCATCAGCCGGGGGCATAACGGCGGGTACATTTCCCAACCGCTCTGCGTTCAAAATTCTTAGGACGTTGCCAGTGGCGCGCAGATCAAGTTCAGGCTTTGATGCGTAAACTAGATAGAAGAGGTGGCGAGGATCATAAAAAGGCTGAATTGCAGTAACTTGCTGATTGGTGCATGCCAGCTCTTGGGTATATCCAAGCTTTCCGATGCTTCCTATGCAACACACTAAAGTGGACCCTACACCTATAGGCCGACAATATGCCCACCCTTGTTCGGTCAGAAACCTAGATGCTTGTACTGGCTTACCCTGATCATCTAAATCATCAGGCCTAATCCAAGGCCAGCCTGCCTCAGCGTAATTGGTTAAGTCTTCACTAGGAGGCGTGATGCCGGTTATCAAGTCCCCGAAAAACTTCAGGCGAGACACCTCCCAATGCGCCGGCACCTCCCCCAGCCACTCGACGCCGGAGTCCTTGTATTCGGGGTACTGCGGGAAGCTCATGCCGACAGCTCCTCGATCATCTGCTTGATCCGGTCGGTGCAGGCCTTGAGGTCGGCGTCGATCTCCTCCAGCGGGCGCGGCGGGGTGAACTTGTAGAAATGGCGGTTGAAGGGAATCTCGAAGCCGACGATGCCGATGCGGTCATCCAGCGGGTCGCGTTTCTCCTCGTCGATCCAGGCATCGGGGACGTGGGGCTTCACCTCACGCTCGAAGTAGTCGAACACCGACTCGCCCAGCGGCACGTTCTCGTTATCGCGCAGGCCGCTGTCGGGCTCGGGGTTGCCCTTCTTGTCGAGGCAGATGTCCGCCTCCGGGTCGCGCTCGGAGAGGGCACTCAGGATCGCCTTCTGCACCGGGGCGCCGATCTTGATGCCAGCCGCCTTGAGCGCGGCCTTCAGCGCCTTGGTGAAGGCGTCGCGGTTGGTGAAGCGCTGCTCGGGGTCCAGGGTGGCGCAGGCGGCCTTGATCGCCTCGCGCTCGCCCTCATCGAGCTTCTGCAGCGGCTTCTCGTCGTCGAGCCGAGCCAGACGCTCGGGGGAGGCCTGGAAGTTGAGGCGCAGCGGGCGCTCCACGGTGATGCGCCGGTAGCCGAAGGCCTCCACCGGGAACAGCTTGCTCTCCTCGCTCTCCTGGCAGGCGCCGTAGAGACGCACGACCTCCTCGATGTCGCGGTCGGCGACGAACTGGCGCTTGCTGCCCAGCGACTTGCGCATCTTGCTGGCCCGGCCGGTGGCGTTGATCAACTGCACCTGGCCGCGGCGCTCCTCGGGCTTGTGGTTGGAGAGGATCCACACATAGGTGGCGATGCCGGTGTTGTAAAAGAGATCCGTGGGCAGGCCGACGATGGCCTCCACCAGGTCGTGCTGCAGCAGGTAGCGGCGGATCTCTGATTCGCCGCTGCCGGCGCCACCGGTGAAGAGCGGCGAGCCGTTGAGGATGATGCCGATGCGCGAGCCCCCCTCCTGGCGGGGGCGCATCTTGCTAACCAGGTGCATCAGGAAGAGCAGCGAGCCGTCGGAGACCCGCGGCAGGCCGGGGCCGAAGCGGCCCTCGTAGCCCTTGTGGTTATGCTCGTCGGTGATCACCTTCTGAACCTTCTTCCACTCCACCCCGAAGGGCGGGTTGGAGAGCATGAAGTCGAAGTGCTCACCGGCCAGCTGATCATCGGAGAGGGTGTTGCCGAGCTTGATCTGCTCCACCGCCTGGCCCTTGATCAGCATGTCGGCCTTGCAGATGGCGTAGGACTCGGGGTTGAGCTCCTGGCCGTGCAGCGAGACGGTCACGTCCTGGCTGACCTCTTGGATGTACTCCTCGCTTTCCGAAAGGAAGCCACCGGTGCCCGCCGTCGGGTCATAGACGGTGACGATGCGGTGGGGGCGCAACTTGTCGTCCTGGCCGGTGAGCACCAGCGAGGTGGTCAGGTGGACGATGTCCCGCGGGGTGAAGTGCTCCCCCGCCGTCTCGTTGGAGCTCTCGGCAAACTTGCGGATCAGCTCCTCGAACACCAGGCCCATGCCGAAGTTGGTCAGCCGCTGCGGGCTGAGGTCCATGGCGGCGAAGCGCTGCACCACCTGGTAGAGCAGGTTGTTGGCGCCGAGCTGTTGTACGAAGCCCTCGAACTCGAAGTGCTCGAAGATCTCCCGGGCGTCCTGGCTGAACGACTGCACGTAGCTCATCAGGTCGTCGGCGGTCTGGGTATCGGAGAGGGTGCCCAGGGTCAGCGGCGAGGCGTTGAAGAAGGGCTCGGCCGCGGCGCGCAGCAGCAGCTTCTCGCGCACCGCCTCGGGCTTGGCCTGGTGTTCCTGGGCAGCGCGAAGCACCTCGGCCTTGGTCGGCTCCAGCACGCACTCCAGGCGCCGCAGCAGGGTGAAGGGCAGGATGATGCGGCCATACTGGGACTGCTTGAAATCGCCGCGCAGCAGATCCGCCACGGACCAGATGAAGGCCGCCAGCTGAGAGTGACTCTCCGTGTTCACGATGCTTCCCCGCGTGTTGGTTCTGATGATGATTGAGGGCCATCATACACAGCGAGGCAGATCAAGGCAGGCGATCCGCACGGCGGCTTTCTGGCAAACTCGACGCGCAGAGACTTTAGGATAGGTTCATTGAAGAGGAGCGCTCAGATCACTAAGGTGATTTAGTAAGCGAAGCACTCCACGCGGGCAGACCGCCCTCTCACGGAACCCCAGGACCATGGCCACGATCATTCCTGCGCTCACCACTATCTCACGGATGACCCGTGGCGAACGGCGTTTTGGGCGCCGGCTGGAAAGCCTGCTAGAAGAGGACTATCTCGTCTGGTACGACATCCCTCTGGGGCGCCAGCGCCGCTATCCTGATTTCATCATACTGCATCCCTCTCGCGGCTTGCTCTTTCTCGAGGTCAAGGACTGGAAGATCGAGACCATCCGCTCGATCACTCCCGAAAGCGTCGAGATCGATACTCAGGAGGGGCGCAAGACGGACAGCAACCCGCTGGCACAGGCTCGCCAGTGTGCCTTTGCCGCCATAGATCAACTGAAGCGCGATCCTCAGCTGACCCAGACTGATGAGCGCTACCTGGGTAAGTTGTGCTTTCCCTACGGCCACGGCGTGGTCTTTCCCAATATCACTCGCCGGCAGTGGAACCAGGCCGTTTCTGAGGCAGAGCAGGAGGCCCTGCTACCCGCGCATCGGCTGATCTGCAAGGACGAAATGCTTACCACGACAGATCCGGAGGCGTTCCAGCAGCGACTTTGGGACATGTTCGACTATCAGTTCGGTGGGCAGCTCAGCGTCCCGCAGATCGACAGAATTCGCTGGCAGCTCTTCCCCGAAGTACGCATCGATGCACCTACCTCGGATCTCTTTGATGACGATGAAGTAGAGGAGGATACGCAAGCAAGCGATCTCGTTCCTGATATTGTCCGCGTGATGGATATACATCAGGAGCAGCTGGCCAGAAGCATGGGCGATGGCCATCGGGTCATCCATGGCGTCGCCGGCTCAGGCAAAACACTGATCCTCGGCTACCGCTGCCTACACCTGGCCCAGGCCATCTGCAAGCCGATCCTGGTGCTGTGCTTCAACATCACGCTGGCGGCACGCCTGCGCTGCTTCATTGCCGAGAAGGGAATTACTGAGAAGGTCAAAGTTCATCATTTCCATGAGTGGTGCGGCCTGCAGCTAAAGACCTATCACGTCGACCTGCTACCGGGAACGCGTCCTATCTGGGAGCGCCAGGTGGAAAGCGTCATCCAGGCTGTCGATCAGTCACGCATCCCTCGTGCGCAATACGGTGCGGTGATGATTGACGAAGGCCATGACTTCGAGCAGGCATGGCTTCAGCTGGTGGTACAGATGATCGACCCCGACACTAACTCGCTGCTGCTGCTCTATGACGATGCCCAGTCTATTTACCAGAAGAGCTCGCTGAAATTCCCACTCTCCTCGGCCGGCGTTCAAGCTCGCGGGCGCACCACCATCCTCAAGTTGAACTATCGAAACACCCGGGAAATCCTGACGTTTGCCTACGATTTCGCCCAGGACTTCTTGAAGGCCCAGGACGCCGATGATGACCATATCCCACTGATCGCCCCCGAAGTAGCCGGAGTAAGTGGCCCCAAGCCAGCTTTTCGCCACTTCAGCAGCGCCCACGATGAGGCGCGCTACCTGCTGCACTGCATTCAGACATGGCGCGACCAGGGGAGCAGTCTGAACAGTATCGCAGTGGTCTATACCGGTAACTCCCATGGGCTCCTCGTCCATGACACCCTACGAGAAGCCGGCATTCCCAGCCGGTGTCTGCAGCAGTCCGCCGAGAAACGCAGCTACGACCCACAAGCCGACGAGGTGGTGCTGCTGAGTCGACAGAGCAGCAAGGGGTTGGAGTTCGACACCGTGTTGCTGTGCGGTCTCGGGGCATTGAGCAATGATGAGGAGAAGCTGGCCCAGGAAGCGCGCTTGCTTTATGTCGGCATGACCCGGGCTCGCCGCCGCCTGCTGGTGACCAGCTGCCAAGCAAACTGGTATACCCAGCGACTCGCAGCACTCGCCTCGGCCTGAAAAAGTCAATCATCAAAGGGGGTTGCGCAATTACGCCTGGCAAGGGTGGGTTGCGTGCCAAATGGCAGGAGGAATGACTTCAGCCAGGCATCTTGCGGCACCATCGCGCATTCAATTGCGTTCTTACTGATGGCATCAAACTTCCCACTATATATGCGTGGAGCCAATCTAACGAGGTGGTGGGCCCAGCAGGACTTGAACCTGCGACCAAGGGATTATGAGTTCGCTTTTAAAACAATAGGTTACTGATACTCAAGGAAAAGTAGCCGTAATCAAGAGAAAGGTACAGCTCTTTGGAATCAGTAGGTTAGCGAAGGTTGAGGATAGCATACGAAGCTGGTGTGTGTACCGGTGGCGTACCTATATGGCAGAATTAGAAGCTCTATAAGAAGACTTCGATCGTCAACGAAGATAGAGAACGAAGCGACGAAGCGACGAAGCGACGAAGCGACGAAGCGACGAAGCGACGAAGCGACGAAGCGACGAAGCGACGAAGCGACCATATTTTGGCAAGATGTTCTAGTAAAACAAGGAATCAGCATGGCGGAAACAGTAAACGTAGGGGAAATAGCAAACCGTCTTTCACATGAAATATTTAGGCATTTCAAGTGGAAATCTCACCCAATAAAAGATGAGAATTTTTCTTGCCACAACACAAAACACACAAGCGCCAAAGGTGCTCCTAAATCCACACACCCTGGGGATGTGGTTTTTTCTTATGATGACCCCTACCTAGGTACAACTATTTATTTACATACTGACCTAAAAAGTTATGGAGAAGGCTCCATAACCACTACCAAGCTAAGAAACGCTTTTAAATCTCTTTGCATGACGGTTGAATGCGCACGCGAATCTGAACACTGGCGTGAGATTTACTCTATAGACAGCGCAGAAGATTACGAAATTCGAGGTTTTCTTTTCATACATAACCATGACAACGGTTACGAAAAAGACTTCTACGAAGCCATAAAGAAAATTAACCTGCAAAACCTGCCCATACCTAGAAACACATATATCCACTTTGTAGGCCCTCACGATATCCAGCGCCTATACAGTATTGGAAATGATATAATACGCCTCAAAGATGCTGATGAGCTTCCAAAGCAATATTCATTTTACTATCCAGATTTAGTTATGTGGCGGAGGCATGGTGATGTTTGGGGACAGCCAGCAACAATTGAATCACTAACAAGCCCATTCTTAATTATCAAACATGGTGAAGCGGATCAAATCAAACCGGGCTACCTTGTTTACTATAACAGGCCAGGCGAATCAGTTTATGAGTTCGAGTATTTCCTCGACAGCTTGTCTCGATTCCAAATGTTAGACTCAGATGAAATTGTAAGGGTTAGAGTCACTCACAATAATCCTGATGAAAAAATGCGGAGCAATTTTCAGGCAGCCAAGAAAAAATATGCTCGATCTTGGGGATTTGACCCGTCAAGAGAAGAAATTTTAGACCGAATCAAAATAGATAAAATCACAGCTGTCACTTCCACTTATAACCCTGGTGACATGGGGTGGAGAGAATGATTAAAAAACTTTTTGGCCCGTCAATTTACTACGCTTCAGACAAAAACATTTTTGAAGCATTAACACAGCACAAAGTAGACTCAAAAACTATCTACAATCTTTTCGAAAGCAGAAACATTATTGTATCCAAAAACTCGGACCGAGATGAATTAGCAGCGTATTTCGCCAGACTGAATCATGATTACTTTGACCATAGGGATATTTCGGAAAAGCTAGGTGTGGTTCCGCGACGTGAGCGTGTAACCTCAATGGATATAGTAGGAGAAATATCCCTTGAAGCTGTTCAGCAAGCTATTGAGTCCTTAAAAAGCGATATGCGAGAAGTTGGGGACATAGTACAGATTAGCCGTGATGACGATAATATCAAAGTCAATATTCAATACTCACACATCAACTACAAGCTATCTGAGTTCAGTCAAGTAAAAGTAAGAGATGGAGAAATAGAGTTCGTTAAAACGGAAAATGGCTATCTCATCAGAAATACTCAAAATGAATTTATCAACAACGCTAGAGATACCATTATAAATAAAATCGAAAGCTCGCAAGAATCCGAAATAGAAAAAGAGACAGTATCATTATTCGAAATAACATCACATCAGCTTAGAAACAAGTTCTTTTACAATTTAATAACAAAAAACACGGGGTACCCTAAAGTCGATGTTACCGATGTTTATGTCTACAAAGCGAAACCTGAAGACAATATAGAAAGTGAATCCATTGAACAAGATACATCTGATGCACACATAGAAAGGGTGCTGCTCAGAGGAAATGACGTGACTCGATCAGAGTTGCTTAATGAGCTTGTAGATGAAGACACTTACTATATAATAAAAGCTGGCTGGCACATGCGAGACAGTTTATCAAGTGGCAATGTTTATGCTGTAGAAGCTGTGTTTTCAGATCCGAAAGAATGTACTGGCTTCTCTTTCTTACTAAGGGGGGTATACCCCTATGAAGAAGGCATGGTTAGTAAAAAAAGACGCAGCCCAACATCTAGTGAAATCAACAAAATATCACTTGCCATAGAAAACAAATCACGCGAACTAGTGAAAGAACTCCGTGATGAGTTTTTTAAACAACAGTCTTAGGTAGGTGCTACCATGATAGTTCGTTACCGGTGGTATAGGCTAAAATCACCAATAGGATACGCTTCATTACTTGATTCAATGAAGCAAGAGCCAATCACGCCTGATAAAGATCGAGGCTATTTTCTGCTGCAAAGCGACGACAAGGAGATTAAATTCAAATTCTTCTGGAGGGTGAAAATAACAGCCACAACGCTAGATAGCGAAGGAAACACCTTTAATGAAGAGCTATACTCTTTAAACTCTCAAGATTGCATATTGACAAAAATTTCGGACAAATACCTACTTAGGCTTGAGAATCCTGGACGCAGCTCTCGCGAGCTATTCAACTCACTAGAAGAGCTAACAGGAATGGGATTTTATGCCAAGGCTTTAGCTCTATCAAATGAAGACGTTAATGAAATATTAAAAAATATAGATGCGTTTAAGCTTACTAGCATAAAGCTAACTGGCGGCGTTGAGAACAATGAAATGATTGCCCGAATAGACTTGGCATCAAAAAAAGGAATCGTATTAGAAAATCTAGCAATGCTCGAAGGAGTAAAATACAAAACAGACTCTGCAGCTTATGAAATAATGACTAAAGGTATAAAAGGTAATCTATCATACACCCCTACGGGTCTTGTAAGACTAAGCGGGCAACTATCACCAATGCTCTTAGCATTAATAGAAAATAGCATGCTGGACAAGGTCTGAAGCCCCCAGCTAAAGGTTAAAAATGCGGCTTATAGAATATAAAAACATGGCAGCACATGTCATAAGCCGCATGACTCATACATTCATCCAACAAATAATTCCAGTTCAGCCGCGAAAGATTTCTGAAGCTGCTGTATAAACCCTTTCTTAATCTTCAGACAGCGGCCATCAAAACCAAAATTTAAGATCGTCAAATAGGCATGAGGATTTCGGTCATGCTCATATAGGGCTAGCACGTACTGATGGTTATGACTAAACTCCCGCTTAGCAAAATTATGAGCAGCTGCTTTAATTTTAACCGGTTCGATGCAAGTTGGCATTAATAGCACGAGGTTGGTGGTATAACGATGTTTCTTTCCAGATGCTGGCTTGGTTGCAGCCCAGTCTCTAGCTAAATCTCTCACCATTTCTTTCGTAAAAACAAATAGGCCTCGTTCGTCCTCAAGTTCCACATCACCATACTTACTAATGAAAAGCAGATCACTCTCTAATTGGTTCGCATTGCAGGCATAGCTAACAATCTTTACAGCAACTCCTAAATTATTCATCATCCCTCCATCTATTCATGCTCCTAGACAATAGGCTAGCCACTTGCCCCTTGTGCTGCTCAATTCGGTCAGATAGCGCCATAATGGCCTGCTGTTTAAGTTTGTCACTCTCGCGGAATTCGATATTTAAAACCTTGGAAATCTGGTTTAAGTTTTTACCTATCGCACGCAACTCTCGGTTCGATTCCCGCAAGGCGTTTACCTCTTCATCAGTCAGCACGGGTTCCTGATGTAGCTCAGCAAGAACCATTGCCGTGACCCAACTACTCCGGTTGGGGTAGCCCTCACTCCTGGCATGCTGTTGCAGACAACATGCTTGTGCCGGTGTCAGTCGAATAGTCACCTTACTGACACGTGTTGCGTATTCTTCCTGCTCATCCTCCTTCACTATATCGGTGCTGCCAGAAACCTGCCGAATCATTCGCCTCAGCATGTCAGACTCACTCTGACCATTAGCCTTACAGAACCTCACCCAAGCTTTCTTTTCAATGTCTGTAAGTCGAACTTCAACTCTTGGCATTTCCAGGTACTCCTTGATTTTTCACTGGGCTAGCAAACTGCCGGCATACGCCAGCACATTGCGAATCCTGCCCTAGCTCTAAATCCGCATATTTTTTCGTACGCACGAAATTCCTCAATCGCCATTGATCGGGAATATCGTTCCAAGCGCAGGGGCACTAGGCCTAGCTCAAAACCTACATTTTTCGTGCGCACGAAAAATGCCGTGTGACTTGGACGTTACAGCCATACTCAAGCTGTAGGGTACGCCGTTAGTAATACGCACGGACCTGTCTCATCCCATTCAACCAGTCTCGTCACAGCTGCTATTTCGTGCACACGAAATCCCTTGAATGTCATTGAACTGACATAGCAGCCCAAGAGTCGGGAGCCAGACGCCAGGCAGGCTCCTCATTGGGGGTCATTCTCCCCTGGTTGAGAAAGGCCCACGTCAGTAGAAAAGGGGTCCGGGTGCTGGACATCATTTTCAGCGGTTTCTACCCTATTACGCTCCAGTCGCCGCCTAGCAAGCTCGGCTTTACACCACTCCCCCGCTGCTCGCATCTCAGCCCGCAAATCTTCGATCTCCTGAGGAGTCAGTCGTCGATAAGTCATAGCGCCCCCAACAAAGCATTGATTAACCATGCAGCTAGCAGGAGGATAGCACTCAGTACCGTCACGACCTTAGCGAAGGCCCTGATCGCTCTTACACAAAGGGTGCGAATCTGTTCGGCATCATCGACCAGTTTTTGACCTGCAAGCCCGAGCACGAATAGCCCCCACTCGAGGCCGGTCAGATCTTGACCGGCTTTTGCTTTGACATGTGCTTCCAACCGTTTCCACCTAGCCTGAACCAAGCGATGTGCTAGCGACCGAATCGATGCCATGGCTTAGCCTCCCATTATGGTGTTGCCAGCGCCGAAACGTCTTTGGTAAGCGGCATGAGCTGCTTTACCTGCCCTGTATGGGCTAGCCATAGCACGGCCAGCAAACCGAGCGTCCCGGCGCATGCCCATATATTGACGACGCACAGTAGAGGGACGCATAGCATTCATGGCAGAGCCAATCGCACCTTGTGTCGCCAGGGCTAGACCACCACCGAGAGCGGAAGCCACACTAGGAACTTGCTTCACTACCAAAATGCACAGTGCATAGATGATGCATAACATAGCGGCATCGCCAAGATTCGCCATGGTGCCACTATCACCATTGGACATGGAGTCAATGTAATATCCTCCCAGTTCAACCATGAGTTGGCCTACAGCTGCACCTATCACCAAGATAAGCCCGTAGTTGACTACCATGCCTAGCCAGCTCTCGAACCAACGTTGAGTGGCATTGAACAAAAGCATGCTAATAAAAAGAGGTCCCAGTACTAAAAGAACCGCCGTCATGATTTTGCTAAGCAGTATTAGAAAGGCTACAACAACGGTCAGCATTCCACCGGCTATCAGGATGGCAGCGCCAATGATGTAAAGCCCGAAATTTCCGTTCATTACACCAGCTCTATTCCAGGCCGCCTCGGAAACTTCAAATATTTTTGAGAACAGGGTATCTAATGATGTTGCTACTGAACCGGGTGGAGCGCCGGTCACCACAGATGCCAATGTCTCAGGCCCATTCGAAAGAACGCCAACAACTACATCAGCATAAGTTCCAACTGTAAGGCCCAGTGTCAGGATGAAGCCAATTCTGAGTATACGAAACACACCTTCCTGCAAAGGTTCGCCGACTCTTCCAAACATCATTAAATATCCCCATATGGCAATCCAAATGATCATCAGGCTAGTGAATATAGGGGTAATGAAATCAATAACCTGTGTAGCGGATGTAATGATGTAATCATTAAGGGCATTATCTATACGCTCAAAAGCTCGTTGGAAAAGGTTTGTAGTTATCATGCTTTCCCCCTAATCATCAATGTGTTGGTCGCGCTGACCAAATCGGAGAGGCGGAATATCGATATCTCGAAGAGTACCAGAGCTATCCAGCCGAGATGCCTGTTCAGCATTGGCGCAGTTTGGTTCTCCTGCCAGTTCACCAGGGTTGTTCCAGCACTCCTTCAGTATCGCGTCGCGCTCCTCGGCATGCTCCTGAAACCACTCCACAGTCCTTGTAGCTCCGGTAGCGGTGGTGTCATCTTCCGTACAGGCGGATAGCGCAATACTTACCATCGTCACAAAAGCGATTTTTCGTGCGTACGAAATCATTGTTGGGTCTCCTTTCGCTGGGCCGCATTTGCTTCAATACGGCGCTTCTTTCGTTTGATGGTCAAAGACCGTTGCTCGAAATCTAAGCTCTTCAAATCGATTGATTCCATCACCTCCTTCATCTCCTCAATACATGTGAAGAAATCCTCTGGCAGCGCTTCTAGCCCTTCGACCAGGAAGTCTCTGGCATAACCAGCAGTAATCATCAATGTTTGAATCTCACTCTCGATTGCGAGTCGTTCAACAGCGTGTGATCGGCATAGCCGAGACAAGCTAATATCAGTGAGAGTACGTGTGGTATCCTGTTTGATAGCCATGGTTGCCTCCTATGCAGGCAGACTTGGTTAGGCGCGGTCGGGGCCATCACCCCCGCTCCGCGCCGCTTAGATCTTATGTGCGAAGGGTTCTGCGCATTTCCTCTACAGCTGGAGCTCCAACTTTATCGCTGCCGTAGTTTCTGGCTATAAGGTCTGCTCTTTGCTGGCCCAGCAACTCAGCCATCTCGGCCCGCGTCAATTTTGATTCGGATCCAGGATGACTCTCATTTTTGACTGACGTGTTTTTATTTTTTGATGTAATCTTTGTTGTATTCTCTGTAATAGATTTGACCTTTGGTAGAATCAAGGCTTGACCATCATGATCACCAGATTGGCCAGATGGGATAGTAGAATCTACCAAAGGTAAAAACTGAGAATTACAACCACTTCCAGAAGGCTCTTCGTCGAGCTTCTCCGCCAGAAGATCAAGCAAGCGATCGCAGTTCACCCGATACCAAATTTTGGCAGGAATATCTCTCCTCTCTTCTTCGAGGACACCAATTTCTACTAGCGATCTTCTAGCATTGGCCTGTTGCTTTGGCGTTAACCCAGTTTCTGATTCCCAACTATCTTCGCCTCGTTGATTTTTATAAAACCATCCATTACGAGCTTTTGTCTTAGAATTTTTACTCCAGTAAAAAGCTTGGCTGAGAAAAACTGCACCTGGAACCGAAACTCCAGGAAGAAGTGTGAATGCCGTATGGTAGGCAATAACTCTTCCCAAAATTTCTTTCACTACCGACGAGCTATTACGCATCATATTCAGAAGACTCCAAACATAATGCGTCTTTTACTTGGAGCGTACGAAAGTAGACTCGACGCCCCACCTTTACCATCGTCGGCTTCAGCTTTCTTGAGACTTCTGTATCTGAATAAAGAGAAACCCGTACGCCATCGGGCGAACGACCAAGAAGATCCGCCAAGTCTGATATGCTCATCAGCAGGCCGAACCGCTCAACAAGATAATCTTCGACTTTCATAGCTAGCACCCCATCAATCATACATCGACGTAATCAATGCTAACCAAGAAAAATCAAAGCTCAAGTTCGAGCCTTACCCCACAACAATCAATGTGCCAAATATTGATGATCAATATGTATTATCTTGAAAAAGAGAATTTCGAAAAACCATTTAGCATCAACAGGATAGAAGGTTGACAATTTTTAACAAATCTTACTAAAAGCACGCAGCGCGGCAGCAGAAACCCATAATAAGAATAATAATAATCTTATTATTCTTATTATGGGGTGGTGCGCCAGCGAGTAATCGTCGACCTCTGGCCAGCCAATTCAAAAGCCAGCCTTGAACACAATCATAGAAAAAGCTAGTACCGCATAGGCAAATCAAAATACTCACGAAGCATCATGTCCCGACCTCATTTACTTCGATAAGAAAGATATTTACGATAGATATGACGCCTTGCATTCGTTGCCTTCATCATTCTCAGCAATTCAAAATACGGGAGAAGCATTACTAATAATGCACCTATAGCTGGAATCAACAGAAATCTTTGGCTCTTTATTATTTCTTCAAGTTTAACCGCATCTTCTTCATTCACGAATGATGCGCACAAAATATCTACAGTCTCCCGCCTAAGACCTGAAGAAATCATTTTTTCTCTTACAGATTCAGCGTCTTCCTCACACTCCGAAGCAGTGATTAGCCATTCGTTCCTACCAAACAAAAGACTCCCTATCTTATTATTATAAGCCTCTTCGTAACTTAACCATATCCACTGCTCTTCACTGTGAAACTTCAGCAATGCTGAATTAGATAAAGCAATTGTAAAAAGCAACAAAGCTACAGTTAAAAAGGCACTAGCCAATGCTAAGAGCGCTGCTACTGCCCAGCACTCTGTACGACGAACGCACATTCTCTCAAAATTTATTCGACCTTTTAAATTTGTAAAAGCACGGACGTCAAGATTATATTTTTTTACCCAATCCTTGAATCCAACCACTTCATCAACAGATTTAGCGCCGACGTTGAAAAGAGCGTTAAACCTTTCGACATCCTGCCTTTCCTTCCAAAAACCATCGATATCCTTATTGTGAAACTCTGACCTACCAATCATTAAAGCATATATTTTACCGATAACACTAAAAGAGGAGCCAGCTCTAAGATGAAAGAAAAAGGCAAATGTCGCCAATAAACAAACCCCCAAAAAATACAACATTGGAATTTTTATGGCGATATCATGAAGAGAAGCAAACATTTAAAATCTCTTTTTAAAAAGTCAATAAAGATTGATGGCATCATCGTACTTTTCTTATTTCATCTAGCTTTATAACTAGATCTTCTGCTCGCAGATGCGTATATCGCCGCAGCATTTGCATTGACTTGTGGCCACTGATCGCAGCGACCTCCTGGTCAGACAGCCCCGCCTCCACCAGTCGGCTGACAGCCTCATGGCGTAGATCATGGAAGCGGAAGTCATCGAGCCCTGCCTTCTTCTTCGCCAGGTTCCAAAGCTTGGTATAGGCGTAGGGGCCGCGCCTGCCATCCCTGCCGGGCTCACCGAAGAACACCAAGTCACAGTCAAGCGGCCGCACCGGGTTGTTCAACGCCTGCTTGAACACCTCGTTAGCCGCCTGTGTCAGTGGTACCAAGCGGGCTTCGTTGTTCTTGGTGTCTGTAAGGCGCACCACGCGGCGTTTCAAATCGACCTGGGATCGGGTAAGGGTAAGGATCTCGGACGAGCGCATGCCCGTCTCTAGGGCGATTCTGGCGATCCAAGCCAGCATAGGGTTGCTGTGCTGTCGCAGCACGACGAAGAGCCGTTTTTCCTCGTCGCTACTGAGACGACGGTTGCGCCCTTCCCCTGGGCTTGGCTTACGGATGTTCTGAACAGGGTTGTAGGTCAGGCCCAGCCCCCACTCCTGGATAGCCACGGTGTAGAGATGGCCAAGCAGAGCCAGCTCCAGGCGCACGGTGTTAGGGCTAATAGGCTGCCCCCGACGCCCGAGTGTGTTGAGCCGTGTGTCGCGGTAGTTGGCGATCAGGTCCGGCGTGAGGGCTGCAAGGGAGTATTTGCCTAGATGCTCGATCAGCGTGTTGGCCTTCTGGCGTTCACTTTTCTGAGTACTGGGCTTCTTGGTGGGGGTAACGTCGGCCAGGTAGCGCTTGAGGGCGGCCTCAAGCGTCATGCGCTCCGAGGCGCTGCGCTGGATATAGACGCCGCGCACCATCTCATCTTCGGTGCGGCGTGCCCAGTCTTGGGCGTCGCGTTTGGTGCGGAAGGTCTTGGCGGTGGTAGGCCAGCCAGTCTTGCGGATGACGGCTTTCCAACTACCAGCGGGGGTCTTAACAATGGTGGCCATGAAAATCTCCAGGGGGCGGAAGGATCGGCACTGTACCGAAACTGTACCCTTGGACCATGGGACTCACCAGCAAGAATTGCTAACTAGCTGATTTTATTGGTGGGCCCAGCTGGACTCGAACCAGCGACCAAGGGATTATGAGTCCCCTGCTCTAACCAACTGAGCTATAGGCCCTTTCAGCGAAGGATGCGCGAACGCGCCGGCGTATGATAGCGAATGGCAGGGGAGCTGACCATAGCCCGATCGGTCTCCCCTGCGGTCCGCGGCACCTTCCCAGGCTGCTGAGGTCTTTCATGAGCCTGCCCCTTCTGGAGATCCGCCGGTGCAACGTTGCCCTCTTGTCAGTTTCGCTCTCCTTGGCCCTGTCCTGTGCGCCCTGCTGCTGGCCGTGCCGGCCGCCGCCTGGGAGCTGGACCCGGCCCAGTCGCGGGTCGCCGCCACCGTGGTGCAGATCGCCCCCGAGGGGCCGATTCCCCGCCAGCACGAGGTGCGCCGGCTCACCGGCACCGCCGAGGCGGATGGCACCCTGGTGCTGCCGCTGCGGCTGGCCCAGAGCGACGTGATCGAGCGGATGGGGCCACTGCCGCCCTGGCTCTCGGGCTTCACCGAGCGCCCCATGGCGACCCTGACCACCCGCTTCCCGCCGGAGCGCCTGGAGCGGCTTGCCGTGGGCGAGTCGCTGGTGGAGGTGCTCATGCTCTCGGTGCAGTCCGGCAACAGCACCCGCAGCGAGCCCCTGGCGGTGCGCTTCACCCGGGAGTCGCCGGCGCGGGTGCGGGTCACCAACGCCGAGCGGGTGGCCCTGGACGGCCGCGAGCTGAGGGCCGACCCCACCCTACGCTCTGTGATGCTGCTGCTCGGCTACGAGCAGATCGGCGACGAGGTGCCGGTGAGCCTGGATGCGGTGCTGGTGCGGCGCTGACTCCCTACTCCGCCTCCACCTCACGCTCCCTAAGGTACTCGGCCAGCGCCTGATAGGCGGGCAGCGAGGTGGCGTCATTGGCCGCGTTGCCCGCCACCGGGTGGGAGGCGAAACGTACGATCACCATGCGGGCAGTAGGGTCGATGTAGATCGTCTGGCCGTGCACGCCCCGAGCGGCGAAGGCCCCGTGATCGTTGTGCAGCACCCACCACATGCCGCGGTAGCTGCCGCCGGGCAGGTTCGCATAGCCGGCCCGGGCGAAGGCGTCGCGGTCGCCCCCCTGGTGGATGCGCTCGACCGCCGCTTTCGGAAAGAGCCGCTCGCCGCCGAGCTCGCCGCCATCCAGCACCAGCTGACCGAGGCGCGCCAGGTCGCGCAGGCCGGCACTCAGCCCGCCGCCGGCGAAGGGCGTGCCGATGGCGTCCACGGTGAAGTAGGCATCCTGCTCCGCCCCCATGGGCTGCCAGAAGCGCTCGCTGACCAGGTCCGCCACCGAGCGGCCGGCGGTGCGGGCGATGATCCACCCCAGGGCGTCAGAATTCACGGTGCGGTAGCCGAAGGCCTCGCCGTGGGTGCCCTCGGGCTGCACCGTGGCCAGGAACTCGTAGTAGCTGCGCGGCCCTTCATAGTCGTCGGGCTTGGGCAGCGGGCTTGCCGCCGCGTTGTAGGTCCAGATCTCCGCCTCGGGGTCGGCGTAGTCCTCGCTGAAATCGAGCCCGGTGGTCATCTCCATGACCTGCTGCACGGTCGCGTTGCCAAAGGCGCTCTCCTCGAGCTCCGGCAGGATCTCCGCCACCAGGGCCGTCTCGTCCAGCGCCCCTTCAGCCACCAGGATCTCGGCCAGAAGCCCCGTCACCGACTTGGTCACCGACATGGCGCCATGCACGCCGGCCTCGTCCAGGCAGCCCGCGTAGCGCTCGTGCACCACCCGCCCCTCGTGCAGCACCAGAAGGCCGTCGGTGTAGTTGGCGTCGAAGGCCGCCTGCCAGGTCATCGGCTCGCCGCCCCCCAGCGGGGTGAAGGTGACCGCGTCGATATTCGGGTCCAGGGCATAGGGAAGCGGTCGCGGCGCCTCGAGGCCGCGGCTCACTCGCCGTGTCGGCAGCAGCTCGCGAAAGTGGCACACCGTCCAGCGCAGCCTGGGAAAGCTGAAGAAGTCGCTTTCGGGCTGGCCGATGATCTTCTCAGGCGGCGGCGGGAAGCCCTGCATCCAGCCCAGCGCCACCGGATCGGACTCCGCCGCCGTGAGCCACGGTTCAGCCGCCGCCGGCAGCGCCATGCCCGCCGCTGCGAGGGCGACGACCAGCGCCCGGCGCCCTCGCCGTTCAGGCCGCTGCCACCCTGATATTCCAGCCCCCGCTTTAGCTGACATGACGCTCGCTCCTTTCTCGAGGTAATGGAGCGAGTCTTGTCCAGAACGGGGCCGCAAGCAACGCCGCCGTCACGGAGACGTTCACCCAGGCAACGCCTCAGCCGAGCGGCTCGCCTTCCATCAGCGCCCCGGTCTGCACCCGCCACTGGGCGGCGTAGCGGCCGTCGGCCTCGAGCAGGCGTTGGTGGGTGCCGCGCTCCGTCACCCGGCCGCCTTCGATCACCACGATCTCGTCGGCGTGGACGATGGTGGAGAGGCGGTGGGCGATCATGATCACGGTGCGGCCGTGGGCGATCTTGCGCAGGGAGCGCTGGATGGCGGCCTCGGTCTCGTTGTCCACGGCGCTGGTGGCCTCGTCAAGCACCAGGATGGGCGGGTCCTTGAGCAGCGCCCGGGCCAGCGAGAGCCGCTGGCGCTGGCCGCCGGAGAGGCGAATGCCGCGCTCCCCCACCGGGGTGTCGAGCCCCTGGGGCAGCGCCTGGATAAAGTCCCACGCCTCGGCGGTTCTGGCCGCCTCGATCACCTCGGCCTCGCTCGCCTCCGGCTTCCCGTAGGCGATGTTGTCGCGCACGCTGCCCTCGAAGAGGTAGACGTCCTGGCTGACGAGACCAATGGCGCCGCGCAGCGAGGCGAGGCTCACCTGGTCGATGGGCTGGCCGTCGATCAGCACCCGCCCGGCGCTGGGGTCGTAGAAGCGCAGCAGCAGCTTGATCAGGGTCGACTTGCCGGAGCCGGTGGCCCCCACCAGGGCCAGCGTATGGCCGGCGGGCACTCGGAGGCTGATGTTCTCCACCCCCACCTCGCTTGCCGCATAGCGAAAGCTCACCCCCTCGAAGCTCACTTCGCCGCGCAGCGGCTCGGCCAGGGGGGCGTCATGGTTGTCGCGAACGGTGATGGGCACCGCCAGCAGGTCGAGGATGCGCCGGGTGCTGGCCATGGCGCGCTCGAACAGATCGATCACCTCGGCCAGGCCCGTCAGCGGCCAGAGCAGGCGCTGGGTGAGGAACACCAGCACGCCGTAGGCGCCCACGTTGAGGTCGCCGCGCAGGGCGAGCATGCCACCCACGGTGAAGGTGGCCAGGAAGCCGGCGAGGATCGCCATGCGGATCACCGGGATAAAGGCCGAGCTGACCCGGATCGCCCGGCGGTTGGCCTCCACGTAAGCCTCGCTCACCTCGCGCAGCCGCGCCGCCTCCCGGGCCTCGCTGGTGAAGCTCTTGATGGTGGCGATTCCGGCCAGGTTGTTGGAGAGCCGGCTGGCGAGATCGCCCACCTTCTCGCGCACGTCGGCGTAGAGGGGCCCCGCCTTGCGCTGGAAGAAGAAGGCGCCCCAGATGATCAGCGGGATGGGGGTGAAGGCGAGCAGCGCGATCAGGGGCGAGATCACGAAGAACACCGCGCCCACCGCCACCACGGTGACGCCCACCTGGATCAGCGAGTTGGCGCCGCCGTCGAGGAAGCGCTCCAGCTGGTTGACGTCATCGTTCATGGTAGCGACGAGCTGGCCCGAACTCTTCGACTCGAAGTAGGCCATGTCGAGGCGCTGGGCGTGCTCGTAGGTGTCCAGGCGCATGTCGGCCTGGAGGCGCTGGGCGAGGTTGCGCCACAGGACCTTGTAGAGGTACTCGAAGATCGACTCGCCGGCCCAGATGAAGAAGGTCAGCACGGCGAGCATCAGGATCTGCTCCTGGGGCGTGGTGAAGCCGAGGCGCGCCACGAAGCTGCGCTCCTGGTTCACCACCACGTCGATGGCCACGCCGATCAGGATCTCCGGGGCGATATCGAAGATCTTGTTGATGATCGAGCAGCTGGTGGCGGCGATGATGCGCCGCCGATAGCCCCGGGCGTAGCGCAGCAGGCGCACCAGCGCCTGGAAGCTGTTGGGTGAGGCACTGGCGGATGAGACGGAGGTGGTCATGAGGCGTCCTTGTGCTTAGCCAGCGAAGCATAGCCGAGGGCGCCTGCCCCCGGCCAATGCCGGCTCGCTCAGGAATAGCGGCTCCCGTTAGCGGATTCACTCGAGGCTGTTCCGGCGACAGGTCTGCGAGGGGGCGCTGTGAATACTTCCCTGTACGCTACCGATGCCATCCCTGGCATAGGACCCCCTCTTCGACCTGTCCCCGGCGCCTTGCGCTTGATGCGACGCCGGGAGCGGGCGTTACTCGGCGAGGGCGGCCTCGGCCTCCTCGGCGGCGGTGCTGCCGCCGCAGCGGCCGGTGGCCACGTTGAAGTTGCCGCAGCGCATGGGCGCCTGCCAGTCGGCCATCAGGTCACGGGAGCCGGGCAGGAAGTCGGACCAGGCGTCGCCGACCACGGTGGAGGGGGTCTGCCAGACGATGTCGAACTGGCCGTTGTCCTGGACCTCGCCGATCAGCACCGGCTTGGTGATGTGGTGGTTGGGCATCATCGCCGCGTAGCTGCCGGAGAGGTTCGGCACCACCACGCCGATGATGGCGTCCTTGATGGCGTCGGGGTCGGTGGTGCCGGCCTTGCGCACCGCCTCGGCCCACATGTTGAAGCCGATGTAGTGGGCCTCCATGGGGTCGTTGGTGACCGCCTCCTCGTCGCCGGTCCACTCGATCCAGGCGTCGATGAAGTCGTAGTTGGCGTCGGTGTCGACGCTCATGAAGTAGTTCCAGGCGGCCAGGTGGCCCACCAGGGGGGCGGTGTCGATGCCGGTGAGCTCCTGCTCGCCCACCGAGAAGGCGATGACCGGGATGTCGCCGGCGTCCACCCCCTGGTTGCCCAGCTCCCGGTAGAAGGGCACGTTGGCATCGCCGTTGATGGTGGAGACCACCGCGGTGGGCTTGCCCTCGCTGCCGAAACGGCGCACCTCGGCGACGATGTTCTGCCAGTCGCTGTGCCCGAAGGGGGTGTAGTTGACCATGATGTCCTCGTCGGCGATGCCGTGCTCCTCCTTGAGGAAGGCTTCGAGGATGCGGTTGGTGGTGCGCGGATAGACGTAGTCGGTGCCGAGCAGCGCGAAGCGCTCGATGCCCATCTCGTTGATCAGGTACTCCACCGCGGGGATGGCCTGCTGGTTGGGCGCGGCGCCGGTGTAGAAGACGTTCTCGGAGGACTCCTCCCCCTCGTACTGCACCGGATAGAAGAGCAGGCCGTTGAGCTCCTCGAACACCGGCAGCACCGCCTTGCGCGACACCGAGGTCCAGTTGCCGAAGACCACGTCCACCTCATGCTGGGCGAGCAGCTCCCGGGCGCGCTCGGCGAACAGCGGCCAGTTGGAGGCCGGGTCCACCACGACCGCCTCGAGCTGGCGGCCGAGCAGACCTCCCTCCTCGTTCTGTTTGGCGATCAGCATCTCCACGGTGTCCTTGAGCACCGTCTCGCTGATCGCCATGGTGCCGGAGAGCGAGTGCAGGATGCCCACCTTGATGGGGTCGTCGTCGGCCAGGGCCTGGCCGCCGGCGCCCAGCAGGGAGGCGGTCAGCAGCGCGGCGGTCAGGGGACGAAGCGGCAGCGACTTGCGATGGGAAGGGGTCACGAGAATCTCCTTGCTCCCCGAAGGGGGTCGTTGTTATCGAACAAGGAGATTCAGCAATAGGTAGGCCAGTCGGAAAACTATTCAATAGCGTCAAGCGGTTACCGGTTGGCCTGCGCGGCTCTTCCGGCGATGGAGCGGACCAGTATGCACCCTGCCGGTGCAGGCTCCGGGGGTGAGCGCGTCGGTACTGCACCGGCTTGCCCCACCCGCTTGCACGCGGCCTGCCTCCTGCACCCGCCGGGTGCAAGACACTCTATGGCGGGCCGGCGCGGCGGCCGTTACCGGTCTCCCAGCCGCCGGCCCCGGCATGGGCGGGGTCGAACCAGGCGAGCCGATCATGCAGCCCTACCACCCCACCGACGATGATCAGGGTGGGCGGCCGGGGCGACACCTGGGCCAGTCGCGCCGGCAGGTCGGTGAGGGTCGCGCGATGCACCCGCTGGCGGGCCGTGGTGCCCTGCTCGATCAACGCCACCGGCGTCGTCGGCGCCAGGCCGTGGGCCACCAGCTGACGGCAGATCTCGGGCAGGCCGTGCAGCCCCATATAGAAGACCAGGGTCTGGCCGGGGCGGGCCAGGCAGGGCCAGTCGAGATCGGCGCTATCATCCTTGAGATGCCCGGTCACGAAGCGCACCGACTGGGCGTGGTCTCGATGGGTCAGCGGGATGCCGGCATAAGCGGCACAGCCCGAGGCCGCAGTGATGCCGGGAATGACCTCGAAGTGGACCCCGGCCTCCGCCAGGACCTCCAGCTCCTCGCCCCCCCGGCCGAAGATGAAGGGATCTCCCCCCTTCAGTCGCACGACCCGCTTCCCGGCCCGGGCCCAGTCGACCAGGGCCTGATTGATGGCCTCCTGGGGCAGGCTGTGGTCGGAGCGCGCCTTGCCCACGTAGAGGCGGCGGGCATCGGGATTGGCCAGGGCGAGGATCTCGCGACTGACCAGGCGGTCGTGCAGCAGCACCTCGGCCTCCCCAAGGCGCCTGAGTGCCCTGAGGGTCAGCAGCTCCGGGTCACCGGGGCCCGCCCCCACCAGGCTGACGCTGCCGGGCGGAAACTCGCTGGGGGCGATGGCGGATAAGAGAGGATCCTGCCGCATATTCCAATACCATTAAAATAAAGACGTTTTATATGCCTAAAGGTAATGAAATTGCCACCCGGATGCTACGACCGATCCGCTCCGAGCTTATAACGGGACGCCCCAACGCAGCGCGGCCCCGTCCCTCGGGGCGAGGCCGCCTCTGACATGGGCGCTCGCTTCGTTCAGCCCATCAGGGCACGGCGCAGCCGGGGGCTTGCCAGCTCACCCACCAGGGTGAGCAGCGCCAGCAGCCCGAGCAGCCACGGCCAGTGGAGGCCGAACTCGACCCGGGCGATGCCGAGTGCATCGACGAAGATCACCAGGATACCCAAGGGCGCCAGGTAGCGGACAGCAAAGAGCCACAGGGCATACCAGCGCGGCGACAGCCCCAGCTCGTCGCGCATCAGTTCGGACTTGAGCACGAAGCCCGCCAGCAGCGCGACGCCCAAGCCGCCCAGGGGCATCATCCAGCGCGAGGTGAGGTAGTCGAGCCAGTCGAAGAAGTGCCTCCCGGCCAGAGTCCAGTCGGCCGCCACATTGAAGGAGAGCATGGCCAGGGTGCTCACCATCCACAGCACGATGCCGGTGCCCCAGGCCGCCGTGCGCCGCGAGACCCCCTTGTTGTCGGTGAGCCAGGAGACGGTGGCCTCCACCATGGAGATCGAGGAGGTGAGCGCCGCCATGGAGAGCATCACGAAGAACAGGATGCCGAACAGGGTGCCCAGCGGCATCGCCTGGAAGGCCAGGGGCAGGCTCATGAAGATCAGCCCCGGCCCCTCCCCCGGGCTCATGCCGTTGGCGAAGATGATCGGGAAGATCGCCAGCCCCGCCATCAGGGCGACCAGGGTGTCCGCGGCGGCCACGCTCAGGGTGGTGCGGGCGATGGAGGCCCGGGCCGGCAGGTAGCTGCCGTAGGTGAGGATGGCGCCGGAGGCGAGCGACAGGGTGAAGAAGGCGTGCCCCAGGGCCGCCAGCATGCCCTCGCTGGAGAGGCTGCCGGCGTTGAAGGAGAACAGGAAGCGCCACGCCTCGCCGAACCCTCCCGAGAAGGCACCGTAGAGGATCAGGATCGCCAGCATCACCACCATGCCGGGCATCATCCAGCTGACGCTCCTCTCGATCCCGGCCTGCACCCCCTTGCCGACGATCAGCATGGTGACCACCACCACCAGGGTGCTCCAGAACCCCAGGTTCAGCGGGTTCGCGTTGTTGGCCATGAAGATGCCAACCATGTCGTCACCGGTCGCCCCGGCAAAGCCGCCAGTGAGCATCTTCCACAGGTAGGAGAAGGACCAGCCCGCGACCACGGCGTAGAAGCAGAGGATCATGAAGCCGCAGAGCATCGCCATCCAGCCCAGCAGCGACCAGGCAGAGCCGCCGCCCGACTCCTTCACCACGCGGCGCACCGCATCCACGGGGCTGCCGCGGCCGCGGCGTCCGAAGGCGATCTCGGTCATCATCACCGGAATACCGACCGCCAGGATGCAGGCCAGGTAGACCAGCACGAAGGCACCGCCGCCGAACTCGCCGGTGATGTAGGGAAACTTCCAGATATTGCCGAGGCCTACCGCAGAGCCGGTAGCCGCCAGCACGAACCCCCAGCGGCCTAGCCACTGGGCACGAGGTTGGGTATCGGTCGTCATATCAGGGCCCATCGCAGTATCAGCCGAGCCGCCAGGCCGGGTGGCGGCGACAAAATGCGCTATTCTGCCGGATTTTTCCCGGTCTGGCAGGTTTGGCTATGCTCAGGAGTGCCAATGCCTCCTCCGGCCCGGACGTACGCATGAACAGCAACGCCCCCAAGCCTCTCGCCGCCCTTCCGGATACCCGCGCCAGGCGGGTCATCGAGCAACTGCTGGAGGGCTCCGGGGTGGCCCTCAACGGCAGGGCCCCCCAGGATCTGCGTGTTCACCACCCCGACTTCTTCTCGCGCGTTCTGCGCCAGGGGACCCTGGGGCTCGGCGAGGCCTACATGGATGGCTGGTGGGAGTGCGACCGGCTCGACGAGATGGCCTGCCGGCTGCTTCACCACGGGCTGGATGAGCTCGCCCACTCCCCCTCCGAGCGGCTGATGTATCGGCTGCAGGCGGGTTTCTTCAACCTGCAGAGCAAGGCTCGCGCCCATATCGTCGGCGAGGCCCACTATGATCTGGGCAACGACCTCTTCGAGCGCATGCTCGATCCGACGATGTGCTACTCCTGCGGCTACTGGAAAGCGGCCGACACCCTGCATGAGGCGCAGCTCGCCAAGCTGGAGCTGGCCTGCCGCAAGCTCGAGCTCGAGCCCGGCATGCGCGTGCTGGACATTGGCTGCGGTTGGGGGAGCTTCGCCGAGCATGCGGCGCGCCACCACGGCGTCGAGGTCACCGGCATTACCATCTCGAAGGAGCAGGCCGAGCTGGCCCGGCAGCGCTGCGCGGGGCTGCCGGTGGCCATCGAGCTCAAGGACTATCGCGACCTTGAGGGTTGCTTCGACCGCATCGTCTCCATCGGCATGTTCGAGCACGTGGGGCACCGCAACTACCCCGCCTACTTCCGAACGGTCGAGCGGCTGCTCGACGCCGAGGGGCTGTTCCTGCTGCACACCATCGGCTCCAACAGCTCGGAGATCACCGCCGATCCCTGGATCAACCGCTACATCTTCCCCAATGGCGTGCTGCCCTCGGCGATGCATATCGCCCGGACCAGCGAGCCCCACCTGCTACTGGAGGACTGGCAGAACTTCGGTCCCGACTATGACCGCACCCTGATGGCCTGGCTGGCCAATTTCGATGCCCGCTGGGGCGAGGTTGCCGACCGCTACAACGAGCGAACCCGCCGCATGTTCCGCTACTACCTGTCGGTCTGTGCCGGCGCATTCCGCGCCCGCCATCTGCAGCTCTGGCAGGTGCTCTTCTCCCGGGGCCGCGAGCAGCGCTATGACGCGCCGCGCTGAGCGCGAGACCTCCAGTGGAGCAGCGACAGGCTCGGTCGGCTACACTGGACGGCCAGCCAGTCCTGACTCCGGAGCCCCCGATGATCCAGCAGACCCTTCAAGAGGTCTTCGGCTACGCCGACTTTCGCCCCGGCCAGCGCCCGGTGATCGAAGCGGTGACGGCCGGCCGCTCGGCGGCGGCCATCTTCCCCACCGGCTCGGGGAAGTCGCTCTGCTACCAGCTGCCCGCCCTGCACCTGCCCCACCTCACCCTGGTGATCTCGCCGCTGCTGGCGCTGATGCAGGACCAGCTCGCCTTCCTCGAGCGCCACGGCATCCGAGCCGCCAGCATCGACTCCGCCCAGAGCCGGGAGGAGGCCGCCGCGGTGATGGCCGGGGTCGAACGCGGCGAGATCCGCATCCTAATGATCTCGGTGGAGCGCCTCAAGAACGAGCGCTTCCGGGCCTTCATTCGCCGGGTGCCGATCTCCCTGATGGTAGTGGACGAGGCCCACTGCATCTCCGAGTGGGGGCACAACTTCCGCCCCGACTACCTCAAGCTTCCCGACTACCAGCGTGAATTCGGTATTCCCCAGGCGCTGCTGCTGACCGCCACGGCCACCCCCAGGGTCATCGACGATATGCGCAGCCGCTTCGGGATCGCCGCCGATGACATCACCGCCACCGGCTTCTATCGCGAGAACCTCGACCTCAGCGTGGCCCCGGTGGCCTCCGACGCCCGCCCCCGGGCCCTGGCCGCCTGGCTGAAGCAGCGCCAGGCCCAGGCGCCCTCTCCCACCATCGTCTACGTCACCCTCCAGCAGACCGCCGAGCGTCTGGCCGCCTACCTGAGCAAGGCCGGGCTCTCCGCCACCGCCTACCATGCCGGGCTCGAGGCCGAGAAACGCGAGGCGATCCAACGAGCCTTCATGACCGGACAGAGCGACTGCATCGTCGCGACCATCGCCTTCGGCATGGGCATCGACAAGGCCGATATCCGCGCCGTGGTGCACTTCGACCTGCCCAAGTCCATCGAGAACTACAGCCAGGAGATCGGCCGGGCGGGGCGCGACGGCAGGCCTTCCGAGTGCCTGATGCTGGCCGGGCGCGATACCCTGGGGGTGCTGGAGACCTTCGTCTACGGCGACACCCCGGAGCGCCACGGCATCCGCCGGGTGATCGACGAGCTGCGCGCCGCCGGGGCGCACTGGGAGCTGACCCTCAACGCTCTCTCCCAGCATGCCAACATCCGCCCGCTACCGCTCAAGACCCTGCTGGTCCAGCTGGAACTGCGTGGCATCCTCAAGCCCCGCCACGCCTATTTCGCCGACTACCGCTTCAAGCTGCTCCTCGACCCCGAGGCCCTGGTGGCCCGCTTCCAGGGCGAGCGCCAGGCCTTCGTCCAGGCCATTCTCGACGCCGCCAGGAAGGCGCGCACCTGGCACGAACTGGACTTCGCCACCCTGGAGGCGCTGGGTCGGGAGCGCGGCCTCGACACCTCCCGCCACCGCGTGATCACCGCCCTGGACTACTTCGTCGACAAGGGCTGGATCGAGCTGCAGAGCCGCCAGCTCACCGAGGTCTACGAGGTCATGGCGACCGACATCGACCCAGAGGCGCTGACCGGCGAGCTCCACGACTACTTTCGCGACAAGGAGGCCGCCGAGATCGCCAGGCTGCACGCCATGCTTGAGCTCTTCGAGAGCGAGCGCTGCCTGAGCCGGCGCCTGGCCGAGTGGTTCGGCGACGACCGCGCGCCCGAACGCTGCGGCCACTGCTCCGCCTGCCGGGGCCAGCCCGCCCGGCTGCCCCGGGGACCCGAGCCCGCCCCGCTGGGGGAGCGCGCCCCTGGCGAGCTGCTCGGCGAGCTCCTTGGCCGCCTGAGCGACCAGGGCGAGGGCCACCCCCCCACGCCGGACCTGCTGGCCCGGTTCCTGTGCGGGATCACCACCCCGCTCCTCACCCAGCTCAAGGCCAGACAGCTGCCGGGCTTCGGTGCCCTGGAGGGCTACTCCTATGCCGAGGTGCGCGACTGGCTGATCCGGAGCGGCGCCGGGGCCTGAACCGGGGTCACCCAAGCCGGCCGCGGCGCTGCAGCCGGCGCGTCAGAAAATGAACGGGGAGGTAGATCAGCAGGGGCCAGAGGCCCATCAGGGCGACCAGGTAAAGCAGCGGATCCATCAGCGTCTGAGGCTCGCTGCCGAAGGGCCCATGCACCCAGTTGATGTTGCGCTCAGGGTCGGTGAGCAGGTAGCTGGCCGGTATCACCAGCCAGGTCAGGCCGGTCTGCCAGGAGAGGGCCCGTCGATCATAGCCCAGCCGCCACACCGCCAGCCCCGCCACCGGTGGCAGGATCAGGTGATAGAGCGAGAGCAGCCGGGTCAGCAGCGGCTGGCCGCCATCGAACATGTACTCGGTGCCGCCGATGGGATGCAGCCCGATGAGCCAGGCCGTTCCGACATCCAGGGCCCAGAGCGTCCCGACCAGGGCCACCGCCAGCCACTGCATGGAGAGCAGCAGGCGGCTCTCCCGCCACAGCCCGACCAGCAGCAGGAAGTTGGCCAGGTTGCAGAGCCAGAAGTAGTTCTGGGGACCCAGCAGCACCCAGAAGGTGGGCGCCCAGCCCAGGATCCAGAGCGTGAAGGCCAGCTTGAGCCAGAGAGGCACTCCCCTGCCGGGATGCCGGGCCGAAGGTGGCGTGGCGTCTGTCATGGCGGTCCCCTGTCTCTATCGACTCCCCTGTGTCTTCCTGCCCCCCAGTCTAGCCAGCCGAACGACGGGGTGCCTCCGCATGCCGCACAGGCTGGGATACCCCTTGACGTCGAGGCCCAACTGCACAACCTTTCGGGGTGAACTCCCTGCCGAGGTGACTCCATGGAAAAGCTTTCCCGTCAGCCCTGCGAGGCGTGCCGCAAGGGCGCCCCCACCGTCAGCGACGCCGAGATCGCACTGTTCAAGCCCGAGGTTCCCGAGTGGAAGATCATCGAGCGCGATGGCATCATGCAGCTGGAGCGGGCCTTCACCTTCCCCGACTTCCAGCAGGCCCTGGCCTTCACCAACCGCGTCGGCGAACTCGCCGAAACGGCCGGTCACCACCCGGCCCTGCTGACCGAATGGGGGAAGGTCACCGTGACCTGGTGGTCGCACAAGATCAAGGGCCTGCACAGGAACGATTTCATTCTTGCCGCCAGAACCGACGAGGTAGCGAAATAAATGTTCGAACATATTGAGCGGGTCCCCGGGGATGCCATCCTCGGCCTGATCGAGGCCTTCAAGAAGGACACCAACCCCCAGAAGGTCGACCTCGGCGTCGGCGTCTACAAGGATGCCCAGGGCAACACGCCGGTGATGCGCGCGGTCAAGGAGGCCGAGGCCCTGCTGCTCAAGAACGAGACCACCAAGACCTACATCGGCTCCCACGGGGCGCCGGCGTATGGCGAGGTGGTGCTGCCCATGGTGCTCGGCGAAGGCTCCCCGGTGCTGGAAGCCGGCCGCGCCAGCGCCACCCAGTCCCCCGGCGGCACCGGCGCCCTGCGCCTGGCGGCGGACTTCATTGCCAAGCAGCTGCCGGGCAAGGGCATCTGGGTCTCCGATCCCACCTGGCCCAACCACCACGGCATCTTCACCGCCGCGGGCATCGCGCTGCACAAGTACCCCTACGTGGACGCCGAGAACCGCCTCGACTTCGACGGCATGCTCGCCGCCCTGAAGCAGATCCCCGAGGGCGATGTGGTGGTGCTGCACGCCTGCTGCCACAACCCCACCGGCTTCGACCTCTCCCGTGAGCAGTGGCAGACCGTGCTCGAGGTGCTGCGCGAGCGCAACCTGCTGCCGCTAGTGGATTTCGCCTACCAGGGCTTCGGCGAGGGCCTGGAGGAGGACGCCTATGCGGTGCGCCTGCTGGCCGAGAGTCTCGACGAGGTGATCATCACCAGCTCCTGCTCCAAGAACTTCGGCATCTACTGCGAGCGTACCGGCTGTTTGATCATGGTGGCGAAGAGCGCCGAGCAGATGGAGAACGTTCGCTCCCAGATCGCCATCGTGGCCCGGGAGAACTACTCCAACCCGCCGGCCCACGGCGGCGCCATCGTCAGCGAGATCCTGCACTCCGCCGAGCTCGCCGCCATCTGGCGCGAGGAGCTCACCGAGATGCGCGACCGCATCAACACCCTGCGTCGCGACTTCGTCGAGGCCTTGAAGCCCTACGGCCTGGACCAGAAGTATGCGCATATCGCCGAACAGCGCGGCATGTTCAGCTACACCGGCCTGACGCCGGAGCAGGTCGACCGCCTGCGCGACGAGTTCGGCATCTATATGGTGCGCTCCGGCCGCGCCAACGTGGCGGGCTTCTCCCACGAGAACCTGCCCTACCTGGCCAAGGCCGTCGCCGCGGTCAACTGAGCGAGGCGCCAGCCTTGTTCCCAGACGCCCGGGCCCTGCCCGGGCGTCGCCGTTTGGGGTAGAGTTCGCTCCTCCATCCCGCGCCCCAACAGCAAGAGGCTCCCCATGGCGACACCCCTCGGCAGCTCCCCCGTGCACTATCCCTGGTACAAGAAGGAGGACACCGACGCCTTCTTCGCGCTGTTCCAGAACAACATCGCCAACTTCGTCATCATCGCCATCACCATGCTCGGCATGGGCTTCCCGGCCTTCATCGTCTTCGGCCAGGTGCTGCCCGGCGCGGCCGTGGCCGTGATGGTGGGCAACTTCTACTACGCCTGGAGCGCGGCGCGCCTGGCCAGGAAGGAGAACCGCACCGACGTTACCGCCCTCTCCTACGGCATCTCCACCCCGGTGATGTTCGTCTTCCTGTTCGGGGTGCTGCTGCCCGCCAAGCAGCTCACCGGCGACGCCGAACTGGCCTGGAAGGTCGCGGTGGCCGCCTGCTTCATCAGCGGCGCCATCGAGGCGGCCATCAGCCTGGTCGGCCGCTGGGTCCAGTACCATCTGCCGCGGGCGGCGATGCTCGGCGCGGTGGCCGGGGTGGCGCTGACCTTCATCGCCGGCGAAATGCTGTTCAAGACCCTGGAGATGCCGGTGATCGGCCTGCTGGTGCTGGCGATCATCATCGTCGGCCTGGTGGCCCGGGTGGCCATGCCCTTCCGCCTGCCCACCTCGCTGTTCGCCATCGTGGTGGGGACCGCCATGGCCTACCTGATCGGCGATGCCGGGGGCGAGCGCTTCAGCGACGCCTTCACCCACCTGGGCTTCTACCCGCTGCTGCCCAACCTGGCCTGGTTCGAGGGCCTGGGGCTGCTCTTTACCGGCATGCTGGCCGTGCTCACCGTGGTGCTGCCGATCACCCTCTACAACGCCATCGAGACCATGAACAACGTGGAGGCCATGGAGGCCGCCGGCGACAGGTATGACGTTCGCGAGTGCCAGGCCGTGGACGGCGCCGGCACCATGATCGGCGCCCTGTTCGGCGGGGTCTTCCCCACCACCGTCTACATCGCCACCGTGGGCGCCAAGTGGATGGGCGCCGGGCGCGGCTACAGCCTGCTCAACGGTGCGGTCTACGGCCTGGCCACCATGTTCGGCCTGATCGCGGCACTCGCCGCCATCATCCCGGTCTCGGTGGTGGCACCGATCCTGGTCTTCGTGGGCATGTCGATGATCGCCACGGCCTTCCAGAGCAACGACACCCGCTACTATCCGGCGGTGGCACTGGCCATGCTGCCCTACTTCGCCAACTACGTGATGACCCGCTTCGGCCGCGCCGCCGAGGAGACGGTCACCGGCATCTCTACCGGCATCGTGCCCCTGGGCCAGGGCGCCATGTTCATGGCGATCCTGATCGGCGCCATGACGGTCTCGGTGATCGACCACCAGTTCCGCCGTGCCGCGGCCTTCGCCGCGATCGCCGCCGGCTTCTCCTTCGTGGGGCTGATGCATGCCCCGGCCCTCGCCCTCAACGCCGCCCCGGACTATGTGGTGGGCTACCTGGTGATGGGGGCGCTGTTCCTCTACTTCGCCTGGCAGCAGCAGCGCCTGGCCGCGGGGCCCTCGGGGCGCTCCTGAGCCCTGACCCCGAACGCAGCGCGCCCCGCCGAATGGCGGGGCGCGCTGCGTTTATCGGGCGTTCGCCGTGCCGCTATTTCCAGAAGTCGCGGATCGAGGCGATCCCCTGGGCACCCACGGCCCGGGCGTGGTTGGCGTCATGACGCGTCATGCCCCCCAGGGCAAAGACCGGCATGGCGGCGCGCTCCACCAGCTCCTGGAAGTCGTGCCAGCCCATGGGCGCCACCTCGGGGTGGGAGGGCGTGGTGCGCAGCGGCGAGAGGGTCACGAAGTCACAGCCCAGCTTGCCGGCCTGAACCAGCTGCTCGCGGTCATGGGTCGAGGCGGAGAGCCACTTGCCCTCGGCGATGGGGCGCCGCTCGAGGCGCATCAGGCGTTCGCTGGTCAGGTGGATACCCTCGGCATCGACGCGCTCCAGCAGTTCGGGCTCGGCGTTGAGCAGCAGGCGGGCGCCGTGCTGGCGACACAGGCCCAGGGAAGCCTCGGCCCGGGCCAGGAAGGCCGCCTCGTCGAGCTCCTTGGCGCGCAGCTGCACCAGGCGCACGCCGTCCTCTACCAGGGCACGCTCGAGACGCTGCTGGAAGCGGCCTTCGTCCTCCTCCTCACCGGTGATCAGGTACTCGGTGGGCAGCGCCACGGCCCGCAGGATCGGCAGGTTGGCCGCCGGGAAGGGATAATTGACCAGTTCCGCCATGGGCACCCAGCGCACCGCCTGCCCTTCGCGACCGAAGGGCTCGCCGGAGAAGTCGTGGACCTGCCAGACGTCGAGCAGGATATGCTTGTCGGGGTACTCGTGATGGATGCGGATCAGCGGCTGGGCCCGCTGTATCTCCACCCCCAGCTCCTCGAGCAGCTCGCGCTTGAGCCCCCCGAGGCCCGTCTCGTAGGGCGCCAGCTTGCCGCCGGGAAACTCCCAGAGGCCACCGTGGTCGACGTTGCTCGGCCGGCGGGCGATCAGCACCTCCCCACCGTCGGCGCTGATGATGGCGGCGGCCGCCACGTGCACCCTTCTCTTCACCATTGCGTTCATTTACCTTTCCAACTGGTCCGCGCCGGGGGCGCGAAATTCTGTGTCTGGCGGTTGCCCCACCGCAGCGGCTCAGCTGCGATAGTCGGCGTTGATGCTCACATACTCATGGGAGAGGTCGGTGGTCCATACCGTCGCGCTCTCCTCGCCGCGCCCCAGCTCGATACGGATGGGGATCTCCTCCCGGGCCATCACCGCACTGCCGGCCTCCTCGGTATAGCCGGAGGCACGGCCTCCGGCCTCCACCAGGCGCACCTCGCCGAGATCGATGACGACCCTCGAGACATCGAAGTCCACCACCGGCGCACGGCCCACGGCGGCCAGGATGCGCCCCCAGTTGGCATCGGAGGCGTAGAGCGCGGTCTTGACCAGCGGCGAGTGGGCCACGGTAAAGGCCACGTCCAGGGCCTCCTGCCGCGTGCTGGCACCCTTCACCTGGAGGGTGACGAACTTGGTCGCCCCCTCTCCGTCGCGGATGATCGCCTGGGCCAGCTCGGTCATCACCCGCTGCAGGCCGTTGCGAAACACCGCAACGGCCTCGTCGCTCTCGATCCGGGCGCCGCGCTGGGTGCTGATCAGCGCGCAGGCGTCGTTGGTGGAGGTGTCGCCGTCCACGGTGATGCAGTTGAAGGAGCGCTCCACCGTCTCACGCAGCAGCTCGTCGAGCAGCGCCTGGTCGAGGGAGGCGTCGGTGGCCACGAAGGCCAGCATGGTCGCCATATTGGGCTGGATCATGCCAGAGCCCTTGGCGATGCCGTTGATGGTCACCGTCTCCTCGCCCAGCGCCAGGGTCACGCTGGCCCCCTTGGGGCGGGTGTCGGTGGTGAGGATCCCCTCGGCGGCCTGATGCCAGGCCTGGCTCCCCTCCTCCAGGGCGGCCAGCGCCGCCGGCAGCCCCGCCAGCAGCGTCTCCATGGGCAGCGTCTCGCCGATCACCCCGGTGGAGAAGGGCAGCACGGCCTCGCCGGCCACGCCGGCCAGCCGAGCCAGCTCGGCGCAGGTGGCCCGCGCATCGCGCAGGCCCACCTCGCCGGTGCCGGCATTGGCATTGCCGGTATTGATCACCAGATAGCGCGCGGCCTCGCCGCTGGCCAGGTGCTCCCGGGCCACGGTGACCGGGGCGGCACAGAAGGCGTTGCGGGTGAAGGCGCCCGCGACGCGGGCGCCTTCCGGCGCTTCGATCACCACCAGGTCGCGGCGGTTGGCCTTCTTGATACCCGCCATGGCGCTGCCCAGGCGCACGCCGGGAATGGCCGGCATCTCGGGAAAGCTTGCTTCACCCACTGCCATCGTCTTCTCTCCTGTCAGGTTGGCGGCGGCGCCGATCAGCTCAGCTTGCCACAGCACTGCTTGTACTTCTTGCCGGAGCCGCAGGTACAGGGGTCGTTGCGCCCTACCTTGGGGCCCTCGCGGCGCAGCGGGCGGCCGTCGGCACCGGGCGGCAGCGGCGCCTCGGCGTCCGCGGTGCCTTCGGTGGACGCCTCCGGCGCGTCGTGGCGGCTGGCCGCCGACGCCTTCTCGCGCTCCAGGGCCGCGCGGCGCTGCTGCTCCAGCTCCTCGACCTCCTCGGGGCGGCGTACCTGCACGTGGCTCAGGATGCGGGTCACGTCGCTCTTGATATTGGCCAGCAGGGTCTGGAACAGCTCGAAGGATTCGCGCTTGTACTCCTGCTTGGGATTCTTCTGGGCGTAGCCGCGCAGATGGATCCCGCGACGCAGGTGGTCCATGGACTGCAGGTGCTCCTTCCAGCGGGTGTCGAGCACCTGGAGCATCACCTGCTTCTCGAAGCGACGCATCAGCGCCTCGCCGGCCTGCTCCACCTTGGCCTCGTAGGCCTCGCGGTGCAGGGCGTGCAGGCGCTCGCGCAGCTGCTCCTCGTGGAAGCGCTCGTCCTCCTCGGCCCACTGCACCACCGGGACCTCGAGATTGAACTCGGTCCTGAGGTGGTCCTGGAGCCCGGCGAGGTCCCACTGCTCAGGCAGGCTCTGGGGGGGCACAAAATCGCTGATAGCGAGTTCCAGGACCTCTTCCCGGATGCCGGCCACCGCCTGGGCCACCTCCTCGGCGGCGAGGATCTCGTTGCGCTGCTCGTAGATCACCCGACGCTGATCGTTGGCCACATCGTCGTATTCGAGGAGCTGCTTGCGGATATCGAAGTTGCGGCTCTCCACCTTCTTCTGGGCGCGCTCCACGGCGTTGGAGACCATCTTGTGCTCGATCGCCTCGCCGCGCTCTAGGCCCAGGGCCTTCATCATGCGCTGCACCCGGTCGGAGCCGAACAGGCGCATCAGGCTGTCCTCCAGGGAGAGGAAGAAACGCGTGGAGCCCGGATCGCCCTGACGGCCGGCACGGCCGCGCAGCTGGTTGTCGATGCGCCGCGACTCGTGGCGCTCGGAGCCGATCACGTGCAGGCCGCCGGCGGCCAGCACGGCATCGTGGCGCGCCTGCCACTCGGCCTTGAGCCGCTCGAGCTGCTCGGGGCTCGGGTCCTGCAGCTTGGCCGCCTCGGCCTCCCAGTTGCCGCCGAGCATGATGTCGGTGCCGCGACCGGCCATGTTGGTGGCGATGGTCACGGCGCCGGGGCGACCCGCCTGGGCGATGATCTCCGCCTCGCTCTGGTGCTGCTTGGCGTTGAGCACATTGAAGGCGATTCCCGCCTGCTTCATCAGCCCGGCCAGGTACTCGGAGGTCTCGATGGAGGCGGTACCCACCAGCACCGGACGGCCGGCCTCGGTCTCCGCCTGCACGTCCTTGATGATCGCCTCGAACTTCTCCTCGGCGGTCAGATAGACCAGGTCGTTGAGGTCGCGGCGAATCAGCGGCTTGTTGGTGGGAATCACCACCACATCGAGGCCGTAGATCTGGCGGAACTCGAAGGCCTCGGTGTCGGCGGTCCCGGTCATGCCGGCCAGCTTGTCGTAGAGGCGGAAGTAGTTCTGGAAGGTGGTGGAGGCCAGCGTCTGGCTCTCCCGCTGCACGGGCACCCCCTCCTTGGCCTCCACCGCCTGGTGCAGCCCCTCGGACCAGCGCCGGCCGGGCATGGTGCGCCCGGTGTGCTCGTCGACGATCACCACCTGGCCCTCGGCGACGATATAGTCCACGTCACGATGATAGAGGTGGCGGGCGCGCAGCGCCGAATGCATATGCTGCAGCAGGTTGAGGTTCTGGGCGGCGTAGAGGGAGTCCTCCTCCCCCAGCAGGCCCTCGCTGCGCATCAGCTCCTCGACCTTGTGGTGGCCGGTCTCGGTGACCTCCACCTGCTTGTGCTTCTCGTCGAGCAGGAAGTCGCCGCTGGCCGGGTCCTCGGGGTCCTCGCAGGCCGTAAGCTCCTTGGCCAGGCGGTCGACCACCTGGTAGAGCTCGGTGTTCTCGTCCACGGCGCCGGAGATGATCAGCGGCGTTCTCGCCTCGTCGATCAGGATGGAGTCCACCTCGTCGACGATGGCGAAATGGAGCCCGCGCTGCACCTTGTCCTCCAGCGAGAAGGCCATGTTGTCGCGCAGGTAGTCGAAGCCGAACTCGTTGTTGGTGCCGTAGGTGATATCGCACTCATAGGCCGCCCGCTTCTCCTCGCTGCTCTGGCCGGAGCGGATCACGCCGACGGAGAGACCGAGGAATTCGTAGAGGGGGCGCATCCATTCGGCGTCGCGGCTGGCCAGGTAGTCGTTCACCGTGACCACGTGCACGCCCTTGCCGGGGAGGGCGTTGAGATAGACGGCCAGGGTCGCCACCAGGGTCTTGCCCTCGCCGGTCTTCATCTCGGCGATGCGGCCGCTGTTGAGGGTCATGCCGCCGATCATCTGCACGTCGAAGTGGCGCATGCCCATGACCCGCTTGCCGGCCTCGCGCACGGTGGCGAAGGCCTCGCCCAGCAGGTCGTCGAGGCGCTCACCGGCCTCCAGGCGCCCACGGAGCTCCTCGGTGCGGGCCCTGAGGGCGGCATCGTCCAGGGCTTCCAGCGCAGGTTCCAAGGCGGTGATGCGCTCGACGAGGCGGCTCATGCGCTTGACTTCACGGTCGTTCTTGGAGCCGACGACCTTGCGTAACAGGGAATTGATCATGAAAGGGGTCCAGTCTCTGCGTGTGACAGGTTACCGGCCGCCGCTGGCGGTCGGAGAAACGTTCAGATTGCCCACGCAGCGGGCGGACCTCGGCGGGTCAGGACGTCATGGGCGGCGGTCAGACGACGCGCGCGCGGCGACGGCCAGCGCAGCCCGCAGGGCCGCGGCATCGCGATAAGACACGGCAACAGCGGCCAGGCGCGGCGCGCCCGGCGGCGGGCCTGCAGGCGCGAACTGGCCCGAATCAGCGCCGGCGCCAGGATACACACCTGCACCAGACGCTCGGCCTGGCGCAGCGGCTCCCCCTGCACCAGACCCGCCGGCAGCAGGCACCCCACCAGCAGGCCGGCCAGCCACCAGCGCGGCGTTCGCCGCCGGCTCATGGCGGCGGACGCCTTCGCATCATCATGCTGGGTGCGGTGGGGCATGCTGTCGATGGACTCCCGAGCGTGCTAGGCTTCCGGGCATCAGCGCCCGGCGCAGAGACATGTGAATGAGGTTCCCCGGCGTAACGCCATAAGGCCCCGAGAAACAAGCCCATGAGTATAAAGGCTAAGCGCTTCCGCGCCCAGCCCATGACCCGCCTGCTGGACGGCCGCGGCGAGCTCGGCTCGCTGATGCGCACCGCGCGGCTGATCGAGCGGGCCCAGCAGCACCTGCGCGACCAGCTGCCCGGCGAGGTCGCCGAGCATCTCTTCGTGGGCGGCTTTCGTGATGGACGCCTGACGCTGATCACCGACCGCGCCATCTGGCTGACCCGGCTGCGCTACGAGCAGCCTCGCCTGCTCGAGCTGCTGCACCAGCTCCCCGGCTTCGAGGCGGTAACCGGATTCACCCTCAAGGTACGCCCGGTGCGGCCGGTCAAGGCGCCGCTGCGCCAGGTGCGCCACCTGCCCGCCCAGGCGGCCGACGAGCTGACCAGCTGCGCCGAGGATACCCGCGACCCCCGCCTCAGGGCGGCACTGCAGCGCCTGGCCACCCACGCAGAGCGCGAGCCGTAAGCCGTAAGCCGTAAGCCGTAAGCCGTAGAGCAGCTAGAACCCTTCCGGCCAACGAAGACAAACACCCCCACAGCACTGCTGCGGAGGTGTTTGTCTTAAAGCTTATGGCTTACCGCTTAGAGCTCCCGGCGCAGCCGGGTTCAGGCCATGGCCGGGGCCGCGTAGGAGATAGGCGCCGCGGCGGCCTCCTCCTCGAAGGTGACGATCTCGTAGGCGTCGGGCTGGGCCATCAGGGCGCGACAGAGCTGGTTGTTGAGGGCATGGCCCGACTTCACCCCGTGGAACTCACCGATCAGGCTGTGGCCAAGCTGGTAGAGGTCGCCGATGGCATCGAGCACCTTGTGCTTGACGAACTCGTCGTCGTAGCGCAGGCCGCCCTCGTTGACGATGCGGTAGTCGTCCACCACGATGGCGTTGTCGAGGCTGCCGCCCAGGGCCAGGTTGTTGGAGCGCAGGTACTCCAGGTCGCGCATGAAGCCGAAGGTGCGCGCCCGGGAGACCTCCTTGACGAAGGAGGTGGTGGAGAAATCCACCATGGCGGTCTGGGTCTGCCCCTCGAAGACCGGATGGTCGAAGTCGATGGCGAAGGCGACCTTGAAGCCCTGATGGGGGCGGAAGGTGGCTTCCTTGTCGCCGTCCCGCACCGTGATCTCCCGCTTGATGCGGATGAACTTCTTGGGCGCATTCTGCTCGCTGATGCCGGCGGACTGGATCAGGAAGACGAAGGGGCCCGCGCTGCCGTCCATGATCGGCACCTCGGCGGCGCTAAGGTCGACATAGGCGTTATCGATACCGAGGCCGGCCAGGGCCGACATCAGATGCTCGACCGTGGCCACCTTGGCGCCGCCGGCGGAGAGCGCCGTGCAGAGGGTAGTGTCGGTGACGTTATCGGCCTGGGCGGGGATCTGCACCTCGGGATCCAGATCGGTGCGCACGAAGACGATACCGGTATCCACGGGCGCCGGACGCAGGGTCATGTAGACCTTCTTGCCGGAGTGCAGGCCGACGCCGGTGGCGCGGATGACGTTCTTCAGGGTGCGTTGTCTGATCATGGGCTGTGGCCAGGCTGTTATCGGGTTATCAAACACTGTTCACTATAACACCGAACGGGCGTTTCAACAAAGAAACCTCGCCCGGCACGGCCAATGGGCTCGATAGCGCGTCTCAATCGGCCTGGCGGCGCAGGAAGGCCGGAATATCCAGATAGTCGTCGAGCTCCTGGGAGCGACGCTTCTCGCTGCGCGGCCTGGCGGCCTCCTCCGGCTCGGCGGCGGCACGGGTGGCCTGCTGACGCGCCACAGCCGGCTGCTGCGACATGCGACGGTAGTCGGAGGCGCTCTCGGCACGCTTGGCCGGCTCTCGCGTCGCGGCCTTGGTCTGCTGACGACCGTCGAGGCCTGCCGCCACCACGGTGACGCGCAGCTCGTCGCTCATCTCCATGTCGATGGAGGTACCCACCACGATGGTGGCGTCCTGGGAGGCGAACTCCTGGACGGTGGCACCCACATCGTTGAACTCGCCGATGGAGAGGTCCGGGCCGGCAGTGATGTTGACCAGGATGCCCCGGGCGCCGTGGAGGTCGACGTCCTCGAGCAGCGGGCTGCGGATGGCCTTCTCGGCGGCTTCCCGGGCGCGATTCTCGCCCACGGCACTGCCGGAGCCCATCATCGCCATGCCCATCTCGGACATCACGGTGCGCACGTCGGCGAAGTCGACGTTGATGATGCCGGGGCTGGTGATCAGCTCGGCAATGCCCTGGACGGCGCCCAGCAGCACGTCATTGGCGGCGCTGAAGGCGGTCAGCAGGCTGGCGCTCTTGCCCAGCACCGAGAGCAGCTTCTCGTTGGGGATGGTGATCAGGGAATCGACGTGCTCGGAGAGCTCACGCATCCCCTCCTCGGCGGCGCGCATCCGCTTGGGCCCCTCGAAGGGGAAGGGACGGGTCACCACCGCCACGGTAAGGATGCCGAGCTCCTTGGCCACCTGGGCCACCACCGGGGCGCCGCCGGTGCCGGTGCCACCGCCCATGCCGGCGGTGATGAACACCATGTCGGCACCGTTGAGCAGCTCGGCAATGCGCTCGCGGTCCTCCATGGCGGCCTGGCGCCCCACTTCGGGGTTGGCGCCGGCCCCGAGCCCCTTGGTGATCTCGTTGCCGAGCTGAAGCACGGTCTTGGCCGAGACTCGCTTGAGCGCCTGGGCATCGGTGTTGGCGCAGATGAACTCCACGCCCTCGATGTTGCTCTCGACCATGTGGTTGACGGCGTTGCCGCCGCCGCCGCCGACGCCGATCACCTTGATGACCGCGCTGCTTGAGGGTGCGCTATCTACCAGTTCAAACATTTGCCCCGTCTCCTGGATCGCCGCGGCGACCCTGTCAGAAATTTCCTTTCAACCAGCCCTTGAGCCTTGCCAGCGCCGGCATGCCTTCCCTGAAGCCGCGCCGACCGGCGTCTTCGCGCCGCGCCTGGACCGGCATCACGCTGCCCTGTGCCTGTCGACCGTGACCCTGCCGGGTCTCCTGCAGGGCGTAATGTAGCAAACCGACCCCGGTCGAATAAATCGGGTTACGCACCACATCGGCCAGGCCGCGCACGTTCTGCGGACAGGCGATGCGCACCGGCATGTGAAAGATCTCCTCGGCCAGCTCCACGACCCCTTCCATCCGGGCGGTGCCGCCGGTCAAGACCACGCCGGCGGCCACCAGGTCCTCGTAGCCGCTGCGGCGCAGCTCGTCGCGCACCAGGGTGAAGAGCTCCTCGTAGCGGGGCTCCACCACCTCGGCCAGCGCCTGGCGAGAGAGGTCACGGGCCGGCCGGTCGCCGACGCTGGGTACCTTGATCAGCTCGTCGCTGGCGGCCAGCTGGGTCAGGGCGCAGGCGTACTTGACCTTGATCTCCTCGGCGTGCTGGGTCGGCGTGCGCAGGGCCATGGCGATATCGTTGGTGACCTGGTCGCCGGCAATGGGGATCACGGAGGTATGGCGAATCGCACCCTCGGTGAAGACGGCGATATCGGTGGTGCCGCCGCCGATGTCCACCATGCAGACCCCCAGCTCGCGTTCGTCCTCGGTGAGCACCGCCATGCTGGAGGCGAGCTGCTCGAGGATGATGGCGTCGACCTCGAGGCCGCAGCGGCGCACGCACTTCTCGATGTTCTGCACGGCGTTGAGCGCCGCCGTCACCAGGTGCACACGCGCCTCCAGGCGCACCCCGGACATGCCCAGCGGCTCGCGAATGCCGCCCTGGGTATCGATGGCGAACTCCTGGGGCAGCACATGGAGCACACGCTGCCCCTCGGAGATCGCCCGGGCGCGGGCCGAATCGATGACCCGGTCGATATCGGAGGGGGTCACTTCCCGCTCCTTGATCGCCACCACGCCATCGGAGTTCATGGAGCTGATGTGGCTGCCGGCCACGCCGACATAGACGGAGTGAATATCGCAGCCGGCCATCAGCTCGGCCTCCTCCACGGCGCGCTGGATCGACTGCACCGTGGATTCGATATTGATCACCACGCCCTTCTTCATGCCGCGGGAGGGGTGCGAGCCGATACCGGCGATCTCGATGCCGCCATCGTCGGTGGGCTGCCCCACGATCGCCACGACCTTGGACGTTCCGATATCCAGCCCGACTACCATATTGGACGCGTTGGAAGGACCTGCCATAAGTCGGGAACTCTCCTCGAACCTGGCCCGCCAGGGGCCATGCATCATGAAAAATGAACCTGGGGTCAATTATAGGGACAACTCGAGTTGATCCTCCACCCCGGAGCGAAAATCACCGTTCACGATACGGCGATTTTGCCGCAAAAGAAACAGGCGCATGCCCTTGGGCATGCGCCTTTGCTCGGAAAAAGACCTCAGCCCTCCTCCGCTGGATCCTCCTCTCCCGGCTCGGTCTCGCCATGCCAGGCAACGGCTACCCCATTGGGGTATCGCAGATCGATGTAGCGGATGTGCGACGCCTGGGAACCGAGCTGACGCTGCCAGGCCGCCGCCAGCCGTGCCAGCCTCGCCTCGCGATCGCTACGCCCCAGCATCACCCAGACGCCGTCGTCGAGCTGGAAGCGCCAGGCCCCGCGGGGCTCCAGGCGCAGCTGGGAGAGCTCGAGCCCCATGGCCCCGAAGCGCGTGGCCAGTCGCTCGTGGTAGGCCAGCACCTCGGCGCCGCTGCCGAGGGGACCGGCGAGGTCCGGCAGTTCGCCGGGCGGCGACACCGCTCCGAAGGCGAAGGGCTCCCCTTGGGGATTGAGCAGATAGTCATCGTTCCAGCGCGCCACCGGCACCTGCTCCGTCAGCTCGAAGGTCAGCGCATTGGGCCACTCCCGGGTGACCCGCGCCTCGGCGATCCACTCGATCGCCAGCGCCTCCTCGCGCAGCTCGGCCACGTTGACCGAGAGCCAGGAACGACCGCGGATCAGCGGCGCCAGCTCGTCGCGCAAGTAGTCGGCATTGACGTGGGTGAACTCGCCGCCGATGGAGACCCGCTCGATGGGTCGGTCGAGCCACAGCCACAGGGCTCGACCGCCGGCGCCGAACAGCACCAGCAGCAGCAGGACACCCAGCCAGCCCCCCCGTCGCGTCATGCCGGGCGCGCCTCCAGGGTGGCCGCCAGGATGCGCAGCACCAGGGCCTCGAAGTCGATACCGGCGTGGGCCGCGGCCTGGGGCACCAGGCTGTGGTCGGTCATGCCCGGCGAGGTGTTGATCTCGATCAGCCAGAAACGCCCCTCGCGATCACGCATCACATCGACCCGGCCCCACCCCTCGGCGCCCACCGCCTCGAAGGCGCGGTGACAGAGCTCGCCCAGCTCGGCCTCCTCGGCGTCGCCGAGCCCGCAGGGCAGGTGATAGCGGGTGGTATCGGAGAGGTACTTGGCCTCGTAGTCGTAGAAGCCCCCGGGCACCTCGACGCGGATCGCCGGCAGCACCGCGTCGCCGAGCAGCGACACGGTATATTCCTCACCTTCGACGAAGCGTTCGGCCATCACCCTGGCATCGAAACGAGCCGCCTCATGGTAGGCCGCCGCCAGCGCCTCGGCGCTGTGGACGATGCTGATCCCCAGGGTCGACCCCTCGTGGACCGGCTTGACGATCAGCGGCAGGCCGAGGCGCGCCACCACCGCCGCCCAGTCGGCGCCGGCCTCGAGCATCACCGATTCCGGCGTGGGCAGGCCGAGTGCCTGCCACACCAGCTTGGTGCGCTGCTTGTCCATGCCCAGGGCCGAGGCGAGCACGCCGCTGCCGGTGTAGGGGATGCCGAGCAGCTCCAGGGCCCCCTGAAGGGTGCCATCCTCGCCGCCGCGGCCATGCAGGGCGATGAAGACGCGGTCCGGCGCCAGGGCCTCGAGCCCCACCAGCCCCCCCTCGGCGGGGTCATAGCCGATGGCATCCACGCCTGCCTGCTGGAGGGCGGCCAGCACCGCCGCCCCGCTCTTCAGGGAGACCTCGCGCTCGGCGGAGCTGCCGCCGTAGATCACGGCCACGCGGCCCAGATCGTTCACCAGGCTCATAGGGTCACCTCGTCGAGCATCAGGGCCGCATCGGCCAGCGCCTGGGAGATCCCGCCCACGTCGCCGGCGCCCTGGGTGATCAGGATATCGCCCGGGCGCAGCACCCGGGCCAGCAGGCCGGCAAGCTCACTCTTCTCCTGCACGAAGATAGGGTCCACCTCGCCGCGCTGGCGGATGGAGCCGGCCAGGGTGCGCCCCTCGGCGCCGGGGATCGTCGCCTCCCCGGCGCTGTAGACGTCCAGCAGCAGCAGGGTATCGACGCCGGAGAGCACCCGCACGAAGTCCTCATAGAGATCCCGGGTGCGCGAATAGCGATGGGGCTGGTAGAGCATCACCAGGCGCCGCTCCGGCCAGCCGGCGCGCACCGCCCGGATCACCATCTCCACTTCGCGGGGATGGTGGCCGTAGTCGTCCACTAGCATCACCTCGCCCTCGCCGCTCGGCGCCGGGAAGTGGCCCTGGACCTGGAAGCGTCGCCCCACTCCCTGGAAGCCGGCCAGGCCACGCAGGATGGCGTCATCGTCGACGCCGGCATCGCTGGCCACGGCGATGGCCGCCAGGGCGTTCAGGGCGTTGTGGCGACCGGGCATGGCCAGGCGCACCGGCAGCGGCGCCAGGCCGCCCGGACGGTGGGCAGTGAAGCGGATCTCGCCGCCCTCCTGGGCGAAATCGGTGATGCGGTAGTCGGCGTCCTCGCTGAAGCCGTAGGTGATGAACTGGCGGTGCACTCGGTCGAGCAGGCCACGCACATTGTCATCGTCGATACAGAGGATCGCCAGCCCATAGAACGGCAGGTTGTGCAGGAACTCGAGGAAGGTGGTCTTGAGTTTCTCGAAGTCGCCGCCGTAGGTGGCCATATGGTCGGCATCGATATTGGTGACGATGGAGACCATGGGCTGCAGGTGCAGGAAGGAGGCGTCCGACTCATCGGCCTCGGCCACCAGGTAGTCGCCCTCCCCCAGCCGGGCGTTGGTGCCGGCGCTGGTCAGTCGCCCGCCGATCACGAAGGTGGGGTCGAGCCCCCCCTCGCCGAGCAGGGTCGCGGTCAGGCTGGTGGTGGTGGTCTTGCCGTGGGTGCCGGCCACGGCGATGCCGTGGCGGAAGCGCATCAGCTCGGCGAGCATCTCGGCGCGGCGCACCACCGGCACGCGGTGTTCCCTCGCCCAGGCGATCTCCGGATTGGACTCATCTACCGCGGTGGAGACCACCACCACGTCGGCGCCGGCCACATGCTCGGCGGCGTGACCGATGGCCACCGTGATACCGCACTGGCGCAGCCGCGCCACCACCGCCGATGCCTTCAGGTCGCTGCCGCTGACGGCATAGCCCTGGTTGGACAGGACCTCGGCGATGCCGCACATGCCGGCGCCGCCGATGCCCACGAAGTGAATCTGCCGAATCCGGCGCATGCCCAGCCCCCGCTCGGGAGGGGTGGACTGGCCGGGAACCGGCCGTGAGGTGCTATCGCTCAAAACCTGTCTCCATGCAGCCGGCCACCAGGCGCTCGACGGCGTCGAGGTGCGCACAGGCACGCGCCCGCGCGGCCATGGTGGCGAGAGTGTCGGGGTCCAGCAGCGCCGCCAGCCGCTCGGCCAGCGTCGCCGCATCGAGTTCTGTCTGGGGCAGCAGCTCGGCAGCGCCCTCCTCCACCAGCGCCCGGGCGTTGGCGGTCTGGTGGTCGTCCACCGCGAAGGGAAAGGGCACGAAGAGCGCCGGCCTCGCCGCGGCGGCAAGTTCCGCCACGGTCAGGGCGCCGGCCCGGCAGACCACCAGGTCGGCCCAGCCGTAGGCCTCTGCCATGTCATCGATAAAGGGGGTCACCTCGGCTGGCACGCCCTGGTCGGCATAGGCCTGGCGGGTGGCAGCGTCCTTGTCGCGCCCGGCCTGGTGGCGCACCTCGGGACGCGCCTCGGGGGACAGCAGCGCGAGCGCCTCGGGCAGGCGCTCGTTGAGCGCCTGGGCGCCCAGGGAGCCCCCCACCACCAGCAGCCGCAGGCGTCGGCCACGCATGGCCGCCGCCGAGCGCGGTGCCTCCCCCAGCGCGGCGATCTCCTCGCGCACCGGGTTGCCGACCACCTCGCCGCGGGCGCCGAAGGCCTGGGGAAAGGCGGCGTAGACCCGGCGTGCCAGCCGGGAGAGCGCTCGATTGGTCAACCCCGCCACGGCGTTCTGCTCGTGGATCACCAGGGGGCGGCGCGCCAGCCAGGCGGCCAGGCCGCCGGGGCCGCTGGCGAAGCCGCCGAGCCCCACCACCAGCTGGGGGTCGAACTCGCGGATCACCCGCCGCGCCTGCCAGACCGCCCGGGTCAGGTTGAGCGGCGCCAGCAGCCAGCCGGCAGCACCGTTACCGCGCAGGCCGGACACCGCGATGCGATGGAGGGGAAGGCCCGCCTCGGGCACCAGGCGGTTCTCGATGCCGCGAGGGCTGCCCAGCCAGGCCACCTCCACCCCCTCGGCGGCGAGGCCGCGGGCCAGGGAGAGGGCCGGAATGACGTGGCCGCCGGTGCCTCCGGCCATGATCAGGACGCGGCGTCCCGGTCGCTTGCTCACTTGGCGACTCCTTCGGGTTGAGGGTTTGGCCGCCCCGGTGCGCCACTGGAGCGCGGCGCCGCGGGGCTTGCCCGGCGCACCGCCTGACGGGTCTCGATATCGGCACGCAGCAGCAGCGCCATCATCACGGCGCTGACCAGCAGGCTCGAGCCGCCATAGCTGAGCAGCGGCAGGGTCAGCCCCTTGGTGGGCAGCATGCCGCTGCTCACCGCAATATTGATGAAGGCCTGGGCGCCGATCACCAGGGCGATCCCGTAGCTGAGATAGGCGGCAAAGGGGAGCCGGGCCAGCTCGGCCCGGCGCCCCACCGCCATGGCCCGCCACACCAGCAGGGCGAAGAGCCCGATGACGCCCACCGCCCCGAACAGACCCAGCTCCTCGGCAAGCACCGCAAAGACGAAGTCGGTGTGGGCCTCGGGCAGGTAGAAGAGCTTCTGCACGCTGTTGCCGAGCCCCATGCCCAGCCAGCTGCCCCGGCCGAAGGCGATCAGCGCCTGGGTCAGCTGGTAGCCGCTGGCAAACTGGTCCGCCCAGGGATCGGCGAAGCTGGTGATGCGCGCCAGGCGGTAGGGCTCGGCAATGGCCACATAGAAGCCCAGCAGCCCCACAGCCCCCAGGAGCACCACGAAGCGGCCCCAGGGAGCACCGGCCATCAGCAGCATGCCCATGACGCAGGCGATCATCACCACCGCCGCGCCGTAGTCGGGGGCGCGAATCAGCAGCAGCGCCATGATGCCCACCACCAGCAGCGGACGCAGGAAGGCGCCCAGCTCGCGGCGCACCTGGGGCAGGAAGCGCTCCAGGTAGCCGGCCACGTAGACGATCAGGCAGAACTTGGCCACCTCGGAGGCCTGGAGGTTGAAGGGCACCCCCGGGATCGAGATCCAGCGCTTGCTGCCGTTGATCTCGCGCCCCACCAGCAGCACCAGGATCAGCAGGCCGATGCCCAGCAGCAGCAGCAGGGGACCGTTGACCTTCCACCAGGCCAGGGGCACGCGCAGGGCGAAGGCGGCCGCCCCCAGCGCCACCACCAGGAAGATGGCGTGGCGGATGCTGAAGTACCAGGGGTTACCGGTAAGGCTCGCGGCCACTTCCGACGACGCCGAGGTCACCATCACCCAGCCGATCAGCATCAGCGACAGGGCGGCTACCACCAGCCAGCCGTCGAAGGGCTGGTCCCGGGTGGAGAGCCGCTCGCGGAGCCGGGAGAGCCGAGAGGGCCGCTTCATGTCGCCTCCTGCCCCAGATGGCGGCGCACCCAGCGCCGAAACACCTCGCCGCGCTCCTGGTAGTTGGCGAACTGGTCCAGGCTGGCGCAGGCCGGGGAGAGCAGCACGCAGTCGCCGGGCTCGGCGATCTCGGCGGCCCGGGCCATGGCCTGGGAGAGCTCCTCCACCTCGGTGATCGGCAGCCGCCCGCGCAGAGTCCGCGCCAGGCGCTCGGCGTCGAGGCCGAAGAGGATCGCCTCACGACCATAGCGGGCCAGGGGCTCGGCCAGGGGAGTGAAGTCGGCGCCCTTGCCGACGCCGCCGGCCAGCAGGATCAGGCGGCCCGCCAGGGTCGGGCCGAGGCCGGCGATGGCGGCCAGGGTGGCCCCCACGTTGGTGCCCTTGGAGTCGTTAATCCAGCGCACCCCGCCCACCTCGGCCACCAGCTCACCGCGGTGGGGGAGCCCCGGGAAGCGACGCAGCACCCGGCACATCGATTCCATGGGCAGGCCCAGCCGACGCCCCATGGCCAGCGCCGCCAGGGCATTGGCCTGGTTGTGACGGCCGGCCAGGCGCACCTCGGCGGCGGGCATCAGCGGGGTGTCGCCGTGCATCAGCCAGTCGGCGTCCCGGTGGCGGCCGATGCCCCACTCCCCCGCTTCGGGGGCCCGGGTGGTGAAGCTGTCCTGGAAGGGCAGTCGCGCTTCCGGCCAGGTGTTGGGATCCTCGGCGTTGACCACGGCGTGGCGGGCGCCGCGGAAGATGGCCCCCTTGGCCTCCCGATAGCCGGCCATGTTGCCATGGCGGTCCAGGTGGTCCTCGGAGAGGTTGAGGAAGGCCACGCTCTCGGCACCCAGACGCGGCGTGGTCTCGAGCTGGAAGCTGGAGAGCTCCAGCACGTAGAAGTCGGCGTCGGGCTCGTCGGCGAGCAGGTCCAGGGCCGGGGTCCCCAGGTTGCCGCCCACCGCCACGCGACGACCGGCCTCGACGGCCATCTCGCCCACCAGGGTGGTCACGGTAGACTTGGCGTTGGAGCCGGTAATCGCCGCGATGGGCGCCCGGGCGGCGCGAACGAACAGTGCGATCTCGCCGATCACCAGCGGCTCGCCGGTCGCCTCGCGAAGGCGCCCGGCCAGGGCGTCCAGGCCCGGGGTGCGCGGGTCGACGCCCGGACTCACCACCACCTCCTCCACCTCGGAGAGGTCGAGGGCGGTCAGCGGACCGCAGTGGATCGCCACTCCCGGATGGGCGGCGTGGAAATCATCCATGCCCGGCGGTACGGCGCGGGTATCGGCCACCATGTAGGCCACCCTCTGCCGCTCGAGGTGTCGGCAGATGGCGCGCCCGGAAATGCCGAGCCCGACCACCAGGGTGACGCCTTTCGGCACCTTGACCATATCCTGCTCCTTGCTCGCGTGGGGCCCTCGCTCAGCGCACCTTGAGGGTCGCCAGGCCGATCAGTACCAGGACCACGGTGATGATCCAGAAACGCACGATGACCCGCGGCTCCGGCCAGCCCTTGAGCTCGTAGTGGTGGTGCAGCGGTGCCATGCGGAAGATACGGCGCCCGGTGAGCTTGTAGGAGCCCACCTGGAGGATCACCGAGACGGTCTCCATGACGAAGATCCCGCCCATGATGAAGAGCACGATCTCCTGGCGCACGATCACCGCCACCACGCCCAGGGCCGCCCCCAGGGCCAGGGCCCCCACGTCGCCCATGAAGACCTGGGCCGGGTAGGTGTTGAACCACAGAAAGCCCAGACCCGCACCGGCGATGGTGGCGCAGAAGACCGCCAGCTCGCCGGAACCGGGGATGAAGGGGATCTGCAGGTAGTTGGCGAAGACGGCGTTGCCGCTGGCGTAGGCGAAGACCGCCAGGCCCATGGCCACCAGGACGGTCGGCATGATGGCGAGGCCGTCCAGGCCATCGGTGAGGTTCACCGCGTTGGAGCTGCCCACGATCACGAAGTAGGTCAGCACGATAAAGAAGACCCCCATGGGCAGCACCACGTCCTTGAACAGCGGCACGATCAGGCTGGTCTCCACCGGCGAAGCGGCGGTGGCATAGAGCAGCACGGCGGCGGCCAGGCCGATCACCGACTGCCAGAGGTACTTCCAGCGCGCCGGCAGGCCCCGGGGATTCTTCTCCACCACCTTGCGGTAGTCGTCCACCCAGCCGATGGCACCGAAGCCCAGGGTGACCCCCAGCACGATCCAGACGTAGTGGTTGCCGAGATCCCCCCACAGCAGGGTGCTGACGGCGATGGCCATCAGGATCATGGCCCCGCCCATGGTGGGCGTGCCCGCCTTGGAGAGATGGGTCTGGGGTCCGTCATCGCGCACCGCCTGGCCGATCTGGCGCTCGACCAGCCGGCGGATCATCACCGGCCCCAGCCACAGGCAGAGCACCAGGGCCGTGAGCGTCCCCAGGATCATGCGCAGGGTCAGGTAGTTGAAGACATTGAAGGCGCTGAAGCGTTGCGCCAGTAACTCAGCCAGATAGAGCAGCATGTAGTGCGTTCACCTTGATCGATCCCGACGCAGCACCGCCACCACCTGCTCCATGGCGGCACTGCGCGACCCCTTGACCAGCACGCTGGCCCCGGGCGGAAGATGGTTGAGGGCGTGGCGCGACAGCGCCTCGCGCTCGTCGAAGTGGCACCCGCCTGCCCCGAAGGCGCGGGAAGCGGCCCGGGCCGCCTCACCGCAGGTGCCGAGGAAGTCGATCCCCAGTTCCCGTGCGTAGTCTCCGATCTCGGCATGCAGCCGCTCGGACGCCTCCCCCAGTTCACCCATGGCACCCAGCAGGCACCAGCGCGGGCCGGGCAGCGTGGCGAGCAGTTCGAGGGCCGCCCTCACCGCACCGGGGTTGGCATTATAGGTATCATCCAGCAGCCGCGAGCCGTTGACGCCGGCCACGATGGCGAGCCGGCCCGGCATGGGCGCGACCCCGGAGAGGCCTGCCACGATCCGCTCGGGGGCGAGCCCCATGGCCAGGGCGGCCGCCGCGGCCGCCAGGGCATTGACCACGTTATGGCGCCCCAGCAGGTCGAGCCGCACACGCCCGAGCTCGACGCCGTCCGCGACAAGCGTGAAAGCATAGCGCCCCAGGTCATCGCAGGCCAGCGCCCGGGCGGTGACCCTGGCCCGGGGGTCGAGGCCGAAGTCGCGTACCTCCCGGGGCGCGGCGAGCCGGGCCCAGATGGCAAAGTAGGCGTCATCGCGGTTGAGCACCGCGACGCCGTCGGCCGGCAGGCCGGCCAGTATCTCGCCCTTGGCCTGGGCAATCTGCCCCATGCCGCCGAACTCTCCCACGTGGGCGCCGGTGACGTTGGTGATCACCGCCACCCCGGGCTCGGCCAGCACGCTGGTCCAGGCGATCTCGCCCAGGTGGTTGGCACCCAGCTCCACCACCGCCTGGCGGTGCTCGGGGGAGAGCTCGAGCAGCGTCAGCGGGGCGCCGAAGTCGTTGTTGAGGTTGCCCCGGGTGGCCAGGGTCGGCCCCATCTGCCCCAGCAGCGCGGCCAGCAGCTCCTTGACCGTGGTCTTGCCGCTGTTGCCGGTGACCGCCGCCAGGGGGCCACCCCAGGCGCGGCGCCGGGCCCGGCCCAGCAGCCCCAGCGCCAGGCGGGTGTCGGCCACCTCGAGCAGCGCCAGGCCCTCCGGGCGAGCCCTGCCGGCCATGGCGCCGGCCTCGACCAGCGCCGCCACGGCGCCGCCCTCCCGGGCCTTGCCGAGGAAGTCGTGGGCGTCGAAGCGTTCGCCGCGCAGAGCCACGAAGAGGCTGCCCGGCGCCAGCTGCCGGGTATCGGTGACGATCGCTCCCACCTGCAGGTCGTGGGTCGGCGCCGCCAGGCCAAGGGCCTCGGCCACCTCGGCCAGACGGGTCAATCCACAGCGGCTCATGCGCCCTCCTCCCCGTCTCGGCCTGCCCGGGCGGCCAGGGCGCGCTCGGCCTCGGCCAGGTCGGAGAAGGGGTGGCGAACCCCGGCCACCTCCTGGTAGGCCTCGTGGCCCTTGCCGGCGATCAGCACCACATCCTCGGCGTCGGCATCAGCCAGCACCCGGGCGATCGCCGCTCCGCGCCCGGCAATCTCCAGCGCCTGGCGGCGCGCACCGCCGGAGAGCCCGGCGAGCACCGCCGCGCGAATCGCCGCCGGCTCCTCGCCGCGTGGATTGTCGTCGGTGACCACCAGGCGGTCGGCGTGGCGCTCGGCGGCGGCGGCCATCAGGGCACGCTTGCCGGGGTCGCGGTCGCCGCCGCAGCCGAACAGGCACCAGAGGCGGCCATCCATCGGGCGGTGGTCGCGCAGGGCGGCCAGGGCATTGTCCAGGGCGTCAGGGGTGTGGGCATAGTCGATGACCACGGTGGGCGCGCCGGGACGCACCAGCGCCTCCATGCGCCCGGGCACCGGGGCAAGCCCGGCGGCCGCCTCGAAGAGCTCGCCGATGCCGTGGCCCAGGCCATGGAGGGTGGCGATGGCCAGCAGCAGGTTGTCCAGATTGAAGCGACCGAGCAGCGAGGTCTCCAGCACCCGCTCTCCCTCGGGAGTGGCCACCAGGGCGCGCTGCCCCGCGGCGTGGGGGTGCCAGTCGACGACCCGGAAGGTCACCGCCTCGCCCTGCCCGGTGGCCAGCACCCGCACCCGTCCCTCCTGACCACCGGGGAGGCCAGCCAGCATCAGCCGGGCCAGGGAGTCATCGGCGTTGACCACGGCAAGCCGAAGCTCCTCACGGCGAAAGAGCCTGGCCTTGGCCGCCGCGTAGGCCGCCATGCTGCCGTGGTAGTCGAGATGGTCCCGGGTCAGGTTGGTGAAGACCGCCGCGGCGAGCCGGCAGCCATCCAGGCGCCCCTGCTCCAGGGCGTGGGAGGAGACCTCCATGGCCACCCGCTGCACGCCCTCGCCGGCCAGCTCGCCCAGCGCCGCCTGCAGCGCCAGGGGGCCCGGCGTGGTCAGCCCAGCGTCGTGCAGGGCGCCAAGCCGCCCGTGGCCCAGGGTCCCCACCAGCCCCGCCGGCACCCCCAGCGCCTCGCTCAGCTCGGCAACGTAGTGGGTCACCGAGCTCTTGCCGTTGGTGCCGGTGACCCCGATCAGCGCAAGGGACTCGGGCACGGCGAAGAGCTCCCGGCCCAGCTCGCCGAGGCGCTGGCGCAGGCCGGGCAGCATGACGACCCGCGGATCCTCGGGGGCGGCGTGCCCGTCGCCGGCGTGGCAGAGCACGGCGCAGGCTCCCGCCGCCAGCGCCGCCGCAATGAAGTCGCGACCGTCGGCAGAAACGCCAGGCACCGCCACGAAGACCGAATCCGGGGCCGCCTGGCGACTGTCGGTACAGAGCCGCAGGGCAGCGTCACCCAGGGCGGGCAGCGGACCGGCGTCGGGCCAGAGTCGCGCCAGGACGTCACGGAGGTGGCGACCGGTCAGCTCCATAAGGCACCTCGGGCGGGGCAGGGGCGGGATGGGGCGGTAGCGAACATGGCGGTACCTCAGCGGCTGCGCTGGTCGGGCGGCACGTCGAGCAGGCGCAGGGCGCTGCCCACGACGCGGGAGAAGACGGGGGCGGCCACGGCGCCGCCGAAATAGCTGTCGCCGCGGGGGTGGTCGATCATCACCACGGTGACGATGCGCGGGTCGGAGACCGGGGCAATGCCGGCGAAGAGGCTGCGATAGGCATCGCGCACATACCCCCCGGCCCCGGTCTTGCGCACCGTGCCGGACTTGCCGGCCACCCGGTAGCCCGGCACCATGGCGCGCCGCGCCCCGGTGGTCGGCTGCACCGACTCCTCCATGATGCGCAGCAGGTCATGGGCCACCCCCCGGTCGATCACCGGCTCCCCCGGCGGCGGCTCGGGAAGCTTGAGCAGCGATGGCGGCAGGCGCTCGCCGCCGTTGGCGATGGCGGTGTAGGCGCTGGCCAGCTGCAGGGCGGACGTGGAGAGGCCGTAGCCGTAGGAGAGCGCGGCCCACTGGCTGCGCGACCAGCGTACCGGCGCCGGCAGGGTACCGGTGGACTCGCCGGGAAAGCCGGTCTCGGGGCTCTGGCCGAGGCCCAGGCGCCGATAGAGATCCGGCACCAGGGGGTCGTCGAGCTCCAGCACCAGCCGGGACATGCCGATATTGGAGGACTTCTCGAGGATGCCGGCGAGATCCAGCTTGCCGTAGTTGCGGATGTCGCGAATGGTGAAGCGGTCGATGCGCATCCAGCCCGGCGAGGTGTCCACCACCACATCCCGGGGAAATTCCCCGCTCTCCATGATCGCCGCCATGGCCAGCGGCTTCATCACCGAGCCGGGCTCGAAGACGTCGACGATGGCCTGGTTGCGCAGACCGCGGGGGTCGAGGCCCGCGCGATTGTTGGGGTTGTAGGAGGGCTGGTTGGCCATGGCCAGCACCTCGCCGGTACGGGCGTCCATCATCACCACCACGCCGCCGTCGGCGTTGTGCTCGGCCACCGCCGCCTTGAGCTCGCGATAGGCCATGTACTGCAGGCGCTGGTCGATGGAAAGCGTCAGCTCGCCGCCGGGGCGCGCCTCGCGCAGCACCTCCAGGTCGCGCACCAGACGCCCGCGACGGTCCTTGAGCACGCGCCGCTGCCCCGGCTCGCCGGCCAGGTAGAACTGGTAGGCGAGCTCGAGGCCCTCCTGGCCCACGTCGTCGACGTTGGTGACGCCGAGCAGCTGGGCGGTCACCTCGCCCGCCGGGTAGTAGCGCTTGTACTCATCCTGGCGGTAGACCCCCGGGATGCGCAGATCGAGCACCCGCTGGGCGGCCTGTGGCGTCAGCTGGCGGCGCAGGAACATGAACTCCCGGGAGGCGAAACGCGCCAGGCGTGCGTCGAGGTCGTCGGGCTCCATGCCCAGGGCGCGGGCCAGCTGCAGGCGCTGGATGGGGTCCTCCGGCACGTCCTGAGGGTTGGCCCAGAGGGTGACCACCGGGGTGGAGATGGCCAGGGGTTCGCCATTGCGGTCGCTGATCATGCCGCGGTGGGCGGGAATCGGGTCGGTGCGCAGCGTCCGGGCGTCCCCCTGCCCCTGCAGGAAGGGACGGTCCACCACGTGCAGGATCACCACGCGCCCGACCAGCAGGCCGAGGCCGACCAGCACGATGGCCAGCATGAGGCCGTAGCGAAGCCCTCCCATGGGCGCCATGGGAGGCGGACGGCGCGGCGAGACGCCGCTGCGCACTCGGCTGCTCATGGGCGAATCACCTCCACCTCATCGACATCGGGCAGGCGCATCTCGAGGCGCTCCATGGCCAGGCGCTCGATGCGCGCCGGCGAGGACCAGGCACTCTCCTCCAGCAGCAGCTGCCCCCACTCGGTCTGCAGCTGCTGCTGCTCGCGCTCGAGCTGCTGCAGGCGGCCGTACTGATCGCGGGTCATATGGCTGGCAGTGATCACCGCCAGGGCGCTGCCCAGCGAGAGCAGGGTCAGCGCCAGCACCACCAGCAGCAGCAGGCTGGGCCTCAGGGCCAGCGGCCAGCCAAATCCGGATGTCGATGTTCGTCCCTGGGTCATCGGGCTTCCCTCAGTACCGCTTGCGTGCCACTCGCATCACCGCGCTGCGCGCCCGGGGGTTCTCCTCCACCTCCTCGGCGCCCGGGCGCTGCGCCTTGCCCAGCGCCTCCAGCCGACGCTCGAGTTCGGCATCCGGCACCGGAATGCCCCTGGGCAGATGGGTGTCGCCGCGCACGTGGTGACGAATGAAGCGCTTGACCCTGCGATCCTCCAGGGAGTGGAAGCTGATCACCACCAGGTGCCCGCCGGGGGCCAACGCCTCCAGGGCCGCCTCGAGGGCGGCATCGAGCTGTTCCAGCTCGCCATTGACCTGGATGCGCAGGGCCTGGAACACCCGGGTCGCGGGGTGCTTGTGCTTCTCCCAGGCCGGGTGGGCAGTCTTGACCACCTCGGCAAGGTCGCCGGTACGCTCGAAGGGCTGCTCGCCGCGCCGGGCCACGATGGCTCGCGCCAGGCGTCGGGCGTAGCGCTCCTCGCCGTACTCCTTGAAGACCCGGGCAAGCTCGCCTTCGGGCGCCCGGGCGATAAAGGCCGCCGCGCTCTCGCCCTGGGTGGGGTCCATGCGCATGTCCAGGGGGCCGTCGCGCAGGAAGCTGAAGCCTCGCTCAGGGTCATCCAGCTGGGGGGAGGAGACGCCGATATCGAGCAGCACGCCGGAGAGCCGCCCGTGCAGATCATGGGCGCGGGCGATCTCGCCCAGCCGGGCGAACTCGGCGCGCTCTATGGTGAAGCGCGGATCCTCGAAGGTCGCGGCTTCCGCGATGGCCTGGGGGTCGCGATCGATGGCGATCAGGCGCCCGGCCGGGGAGAGGCGCTCGAGGATGGCGCGGGAGTGGCCGCCGCGGCCGAAGGTACCATCCAGGTAGACGCCGTCGGGATCGTGGACCAGCGCCTCCACGGCGCCGTCCAGCAGCACGCTGGCATGGCGATAACCGCGCGGCTTGGGTTCGTGAGCGGATGACGACATGCGGTTCTCGTAGGCGGCTGGCAGGCTGCCGGGCGCAGGCCCGGCAGGTGTAAGAATCAGGGGGGAGCCGGCCGATAAGCCGGGTTCTGTCGTGGACAGCCATTCCTCTAGGGGACGCGTCACCGCGGCCCTCAAGCAACCTACCCGAACCCAGCGCGGGCCACGCCATGGGGTTCCTATTTGGTCTTGCTCCGAGTGGGGTTTACCGTGCCACGCACTGTTACCAGGCGCGCGGTGCGCTCTTACCGCACCCTTTCACCCTTGCCGGCCTCCCGAGGGAGACGTAGGCGGTCTACTCTCTGCTGCACTTTCCGTCGGCTCGCGCCGCCCAGGCGTTACCTGGCACTCTGCCCTGTGGAGCCCGGACTTTCCTCCCCCGGATCACTCCGGCGGCGACTGTCTGGCCGACTCCCGCGGCAAGCATACCAGCGCCCCGACAGCCCCTCAACAAGGAGTGTCCTTGAGCGCCTGGGCACGGGCATACCAGGCCTTCTTGGCGCCCCCCAGCACCCGCGCTGCCACCGAGGCGGCCTGCTTGACGCCGACGCCCTCGGCCAGCAGTGCGGCCAGCAGCGCCTCGCCCTCCACCACCGAGGCCTCCTCCTCTTCGCGCGGCGCGGCACCGGCCACCATCACCACGAACTCCCCGCGGGCCTGATCCGGGTCGACCTCCATGCGCGCCAGCAGCTCGCCCGCCGAGCCGTCCAGGAAGGTCTCGAAGGTCTTGGTCAGCTCCCGGGCCAGCACCAGGCGCCGCTCGCCAACCACCGTCGCCAGGTCGGCCAGGGTGTCGCGGATGCGGTGGGGCGACTCGTAGAAGACCAGGGTCTCCTCCCGGGTCGCCAGGGCCTCCAGGCGCGCGCGCCGCCCTGCCCCCTTGGCCGGCAGGAAGCCCTGGAAGGTGAAGCGATCGGTGGGCAGGCCCGCCGCCGAGAGCGCGGCCACCAGGGCGCAGGCCCCCGGCACCGGCACGATGCGCCGCCCCCGGGCGCGCAGCTCGCGCACCAGTACGAAGCCGGGGTCGCTGATCAGGGGCGTGCCGGCATCGGAGACCAGGGCGATGGACTCGCCGGCGGCCAGGCGCGCATCGAGCTGTTCGACCCGCGCCGCCTCGTTGTGCTCGTGCAGGGAGAGCATCGGCACCGAGAGCCCCAGGTGGCGCAGCAGGCGCCCGGTATGGCGGGTATCCTCGGCGGCAATCACCGCGACCTCCCCCAGCAGCCGCGCGGCGCGCGGACTCAGGTCCTCCAGATTCCCAATCGGCGTGGCGACCACGTACAATGAAGCAGTGTTAGCGTCTGACACTGGCGGCTCCTCGGCTAGCTGCCGACCCAACGGACTAAGGATGGATTCATGCGGATACCCACTCGCGGCCTGCTGGCCACGGCGCTCTGTGCGATGCTGCTGGCGGGCTGTGCCGCGCCAACCGGCATCGTCGATCGCGTCACCGACGACGACCCGAGCCGCCTGCTCGAACAGGCCGGCCAGCAGGAGCCGGCCCAGGCGGCCAGAACCCGGCTGGAAGCGGCGGACATCCTAGCACGCCAGGGAGAGCACACCCAGGCGCTGGAGATCGCGGCGGACATCGATGACAGCCTGCTCCCCCCGGAGACCCGGGCGCGCTGGGCCTTGCTGCTGGCCGAGCTGGGCGAGACGCTGGGCGACCCCTGGGCGGTGATCCAGGCGACCCAGGAGCTCGACGCCCTGCCCCTCGCGCCCGACCGCGCCCTGGCGCTGCGCGAACAGCTGGGCATGGCACTGCTCGAAGTCGACGAGCCGGCGGCGGCGGCCGAAGCGCTGCTGCGGGTCCAGGCCAGCCGCGACGACGAGGCGCTCAACGACCCGGTCTGGACGGCCATGAGCCGCCTCGACGGCCAGGCGCTGGCCGACCTGGGCCGGGACGCCGACGCCCTGACTCGGGGCTGGGTGGAGCTCGCCGAGCTCTACCGCACCAGCGGCGGCGATATCCAGCGGCTGTTCGAGCGCCTCGACGCCTGGCGCGAGCGCAACAGCCGCCACCCCGCCGCTCGCCGGCTGCCCGCCGACCTGGTGGCGCTGGGCGAGCTGCGCGGCCTGGAGGTGCGTCATATCGCCGTGATGCTGCCGGAGTCAGGCCCCCTGGCCAGGCCCGCCGATGCCATCATCGAGGGCATGCGCATCCAGCACCGCGCCGCCGGCGGCAGTGTCCAGCTCAGCTTCCTCGACGCCAGCCATGGCGACCTGGAGGCCCTCTACCGGGAGGCCCAGAGCCGCGGCGCCCAGGTCATGGTGGGGCCGCTGGACAAGGACCAGGTCACCCGGCTCGAGCAGCAGGAGCGCGCCCCCCTGCCCACCCTGGCCCTCAACTACGGCCACGGCGAGCGCAACGGCGCCCGGGGACTCTTCCAGTACGGCCTCTCCGCCGAGAATGAGGCGCGCCAGGCCGCCGTTCGCGCCTGGCGCGACGGCCATCGCAGCGCCGGCGTGCTGGTACCGGACAACGACTGGGGCCGCCGAGTCGGCGAAGCCTTCTGGGACGAGTGGCAGGCCCGCGGCGGCGAAGTGACCAACGCGGTGCGCTACAACCCGAACGCCCCGGCCACCGAGAGCACCCGCCGGGCGGTCAGCAACCCGCGCCCGGATGCCCTCTTCCTGCTGGCGCTGCCCGACTATGCCCGCCAGGTACCGCCGACCCTGGACTACTTCGGCGCCAGCCGCCTGCCGGTCTACGCCACCTCGCACCTCTTCGAGGGCCAGGTCAACCCCCAGCTCGACCATGACCTGAACGACGTCCAGTTCCTGGATATCCCCTGGCAGATTCCCGACGCTGCCGTAGGCGGCGTCGAGGTGCTGCCCTTTCTCGACAGCTACCGAGCCCTGCGCGAGGAGTCGGACCCGACCCTCTTCCGCCTGCATGCCATGGGCGTGGATGCCTTTGAACTGGCCCGCCGCCTGCCCCAACTGCAGGCGGTGTCCGGCATGGAGCTGCGCGGCGCCACCGGGACCCTGCGTCCCGGGAGCGATGGTCGCATCGAGCGCGAGCTGCCCTGGGCACGCTTTGTCAACGGCGTGCCCCAGCCGGTGCTGATTCCGGGGATCTTCGGCGATGAGCGGGCCCGCTGACGCCCGCGCCCGGGGCGAGGCCGTCGAGCGCCTCGCCGCGGCCTGGCTCACCGAGCGCGGCCTGACGCTGGTCGCCAGCAACCAGCATGCCAAGGGGGGTGAGCTCGACCTGGTGATGCGTGACGGCGATACCCTGGTGTTCGTCGAGGTGCGCCACCGGGCCGACACCCGCCACGGCCACCCCCTGGAGACCATCACGCCTCTCAAGCAGCGCCGGCTGATCAGGGCGGCGCGTTTTTATCTCCACCGCAACGGGCTATCATGTCCCTGCCGCTTCGATGTGCTAGCCGCCACCGGCCTGCCGCCCCATCTCGAATTTGACTGGGTCGCCAACGCCTTCGAGGCCTACTGACCGGTCACGCCCCACTGCCAAAGGACCCGGACGTCACATGGATTTCCAGCAGCGCATTCTCGGCCATTTCAACGCCAGCATCGACACCAAGACCTATGCCAGCGAGGTGCTGCCACCCTTTATCGAGGTGGCCAGCCAGATGATGGTCCAGTGCCTGGTCAACGAGGGCAAGATACTGGCCTGCGGCAACGGCGGCAGCGCCGGCGACAGCCAGCACTTCTCCTCGGAGTTGCTCAACCGCTTCGAGCGCGAACGCCCCAGCCTGCCCGCCCTGGCACTGACCACCGACACCTCGACGCTGACCTCCATCGCCAACGACTACAGCTACAACGAGGTGTTCTCCAAGCAGATCCGCGCCCTTGGTCAGCCCGGCGACATCCTGCTGGCGATCTCCACCAGCGGCAACTCCGCCAACGTCATCCAGGCCATCCAGGCCGCCCACGACCGCGACATGACGGTGGTGGCCCTGACCGGCCGGGACGGCGGCAACATGGCCTCCCTGCTCGGCCAGGACGACTGCGAGATCCGGGTCCCGGCCACCTCCACGGCGCGCATTCAGGAGGTTCACCTGCTGGTGATCCACTGCCTCTGCGACCTGATCGACGAACAACTCTTCGGCACAAGCGAGTGACCCACATGAACCGCAAGCCCCTGCTCAGCTCCCTGCTGCTGGTCGCCGCCCTGGGCGTGGCCGGCTGCACCACCGTCACCGGCGTCACCCATCAGGGCACCATCGACGAGAACTACGGCAAGCGCACCGTCGGCACCCAGGTGGAAGACCAGAACATCGAGACCAAGGTCAGCCACAACCTGCGCCGCACCGATGCCCGCCTGGGCGACGCCCGCATCAACGTCGACACCTACAACGGTGTGGTGCTGCTCACCGGCCAGGTGCCCAGCCAGGAGCTCAAGGAGAAGGCCAGCGGGGTCGCCGGCGAGGTGCGCAACGTCCGCGAAGTGCATAACGAGCTCTCCATCGCCGCCAACCTGCCGGCCAGCCAGCGCCTCTCGGACTCCTGGCTCAATACGCGCATCCGCACCAGCCTGGCCGCCAATGACCGCATCGACTCCGGCCGCATCCGCGTGGTCACCGAGAACAACACCGTCTACCTGATGGGCATCGTCAGCCGCGCCGAGGCGGACCGCATCGTCCAGGCGGTCTCCAACGTCGGCGGCATGCAGCGCATCGTCAAGGTATTCGACTACATGGATTGAGGACGGCGCCCTGCCCGACCCCCATAACGCAGAGCGGCAGGCCACTGGCCTGCCGCTCTGCGTTATGCCCTGAGGCACGACTACTTGATGACTCTCAGCGAAGGCTTGCCCTTGCGGGGCGGCGCCTCGGCCTGGGGGGCTTCGCACTCCTCCTCACCGGCATCGACCTCACCGTCCACGCTGGTCAGGCCGGGCCCGCTCTCGGGCGTCTCGGCCGGGGCCAGCACCGGCTCATGGCCGAAGACCATGCCGACGCCGTTCTCACGGGCGTAGATGGCGACCAGCGCCGAGGTCGGCACCATCACCTGCATGGGCACGCCGCCGAAGCGGGCCGAGAAGCCCAGGGCATCGCTCTCGATAAAGAGATCGCGCACGGCGCCGGGCGAGAGGTTGAGCACGATCTGGCCGTTCTGGACGAACTGCCTGGGCACCTCCACGCCGGGCTGTTCGGCATCCACCACGATGTAGGGGGTCAGGTCGTTGTCCAACAGCCACTGGTACAGGGCTCTGGCCAGATAGGGGCGACTCGAATAGGGGCGACTGGATGACATCGTCAGGCCCTCCGATTGCAGCCCCCGGAAACCGGGGGCGGTGTATTCATCAGCTACGAATCTCGCGCTCGGCTTCGCTCAGTGAGGCCTTGAAGCCCTCCCGACCGAAGATACGCTCCATGTAGCCGAGCAGCGGCTTGACCTGCTTCTCGGGCAGGTCGATGCCGAGCGCAGGCAGGCGCCACAGGATGGGCGCCAGGCAGCAGTCCACCAGGGTGAACTCCTCGCTCATGAAGTAGGGCATGTCCTCGAAGATCGGCGAGATGCCGATCAGGCTCTCGCGCAGCTCCTTGCGCGCCTTGTCGGCCTCCTTCTTGCTCCCCTTCTCGACCTGCTCCACCAGCGGGCACCACTCGCGCTCGATGCGGTGCATCCACAGCCGGCTCTGGGCGCGGGCCACGGGGTAGACCGGCAGGAGGGGCGGATGGGGAAAGCGCTCATCCAGGTACTCCATCATCACCTTGGACTCGTAGAGCACCAGTTCGCGATCCAGCAGCGTGGGCACGCTGTTGTAGGGGTTGAGGTCGGCGAGCTCCTCGGGCTGCTGCTCGTCGGTGACCTCGACGATGTCCACCGCCACCCCCTTCTCGGCGAGCACGATCCGTACGCGATGGCTGAAGTGATCTGCACCACCCGAGTAGAAGGTCATCGACGACCGCTTGGCCACTACACCCATGAAAGAATCCTCGCATCAAATCGAACGGCAATGATAACACGACGGCAAGCACCACAAGATGACAGCGCTTCCCGGACCGCTTCTCCAGACCACTGTCTTCAAACCACTGTCGTCTTCAAACACTGAGGGCGCATGGCCCATTGGCCATGCGCCCCCACACCTTTCCACTCAGGCGTGGATCAGTGGATGTCGCGCCAGTACTCACGCTTCAGCAGGTAGGCGATGACACCGAAGATGAAGATGAAGAGCAGCACCTTCGGGGCCAGGGCCTGGGCCTGGAGCTTGGAGGGCTCGCCGACGTAGACCAGGAAGTTGGTCAGGTCGTAGACGGCCTCCTCGAACTCCTCCGGCTCCATGCTGCCGGGGCGAGTCACCTGCAGGATGTCGCAGGACTGGTACTTACCGGTGAGCGGGTCGAGCTCGGCTCCCTCGATGGGACGGTCGCTCTCGCTGCACACCCGTTCCTGTACGCCCTGCAGAGGCTCCAGGACGTTGGGCATCGCCACCATGTCGAAGACGGCGTTGTTGACCCCGGTATCGCGACTCGGATCACGGTAGAAGGTCAGCAGGTAGGAGTAGATCCAGTCCCCACCGCGCAGACGACCGTGCAGGGTCAGATCCGGTGCCGCGGCCCCGAACCAGTTGGCCCCGTCTTCACGGGTCATGGCGGAGTGCATCTGGTCGTTGAAGGCCAGCTCGCTGGAGAAGATCAGGTTCTGCTCCACCAGGTCCTGGGGCATGCCCAGGTCCTCGGCGGAACGCGCAAAACGATGATGCTCCAGGGAGTGGCAGCTCATGCAGTAGTTGGTGTAGAGCTGCATGCCCCGCTGCAGGGACGCCTGGTCGTTGAGATCCGGCGTCATCGAGAAGGGCACATCCGCAGCCGGTGCCGCCATGGCCGTAAAGGGCACCAGCGCGAAGAGCAGTGCGAAGAGTTGCTTTTTCATTAGCCAGTCACCCTCTCCGGAACGGGTTTGGTCTTCTCCAGCTTGGTGTAGATCGGCATCAGCAGGAAGAAGGCGAAATACAGGGCGGTGCAGATCTGCGCCACCAAGGTACGCAGGCCTGTGGCCGGCAGGGCACCCAGGATACCCAGGATCACGAAGCTGATGGCGAACAGCGTCAGCATCACCTTGGACATCCAGCCCTTGTAGCGCATGGAACGCACCGGGCTACGGTCGAGCCAGGGCAGCACGAAGAGCACCGCAATGGCACCGCCCATGAAGACCACGCCCAGGAACTTGGCATCGAGACCGAACAGATCGAAGGTGATCGCACGGAGGATCGCGTAGAAGGGGGTGAAGTACCACACCGGCGCGATATGGTCCGGTGTCACCATGGGGTTGGCGGGCTCGAAGTTGGGACGCTCTAGGAAGTAGCCGCCGCCCTCGGGGAAGTAGAAGATCACCGCCGCGAAGACGAACAGGAAGACCGCCACGCCGACGATATCCTTCACCGTGTAGTAGGGGTGGAAGGGGATGCCGTCCAGGGGCTTGCCGGTCTCGTCCTTCTTGGCCTTGATATCGATGCCGTCCGGGTTGTTGGAGCCGACCTCGTGCAGGGCGATGATGTGCAGCACCACCAGGGCCAGGATCACGATGGGCAGCGCCACCACGTGCAGTGCGAAGAAGCGGTTCAGGGTGATACCGGAAATCAGGAAATCACCGCGAACCCACTGGGCCAGGTCGGGGCCTATGGCCGGAATCGCCGAGAACAGTGAGATGATCACCTGGGCACCCCAGTAGGACATCTGGCCCCAGGGCAGCAGGTAGCCCATGAAGGCCTCTGCCATCAGCAGCAGATAGATGGTCATGCCGAAGATCCACACCAGCTCGCGGGGCGCCTTGTAGGAGCCGTAGAGCAGGCCGCGGAACATGTGCAGGTAGATCACCACGAAGAAGGCCGAGGCACCCGTAGAGTGCATATAGCGAATCAGCCATCCCCACTCCACGTCGCGCATGATGTACTCGACGGAAGCGAAGGCGCCCTCGGCGGAGGGGTTGTAGCTCATGGTCAGCCAGACGCCGGTCAGGATCTGATTGACCAGCACCAGCAGGGCCAGCGAGCCGAAGAAGTACCAGAAGTTGAAGTTCTTGGGGGCGTAGTACTTTGACAGGTGCTCCTGCCACATCTGCGTGGCGGGGAAGCGCTCATCCACCCAGCGCATCAGCCCCTTTTCCGCCATCGCCTTGTTCGGGTTAGCCATCAGGCAGTCTCCTCGTCTTCACCGACAATGATGATGTCGTCGGTCTCGAAGCGGTACGGCGGAACCTCCAGGTTGGTAGGCGCCGGTACGTTGCGGAACACGCGGCCCGCCAGATCGAAGTAGGAGCCGTGGCAGGGGCAGAAGAAGCCGCCCGGCCAGTCGCTCATGTCCACCGCATCGGGCTCGGGGCGATAGAGCGGCGAGCAGCCCAGGTGGGTGCAGATGCCGATCAGCACGCCGATCTCGGGGCGGATGGAGCGCAGCGGGCCGGAAATATAACCCGGCTGCTGCTCGACGGCGGAGTCGGGGTCCGCCAGGCGCGAACCGTCGAAGCCCTCGGTGCGCTCGATCATCTCCGGGGTACGGTTGATGAGCCACACCGGGCGTCCACGCCACTCGACGGTCATCCGCTGCCCTGGCTCGAGCTTGGAGATGTCCGCCTGCACGGGCGCACCCGCCGCTCTCGCCCTGGCACTAGGCTGCCAGGAAGCCACAAAGGGGACCGCTACCCCGACGGCACCCACCGCACCCACGACGGTGGTGGCACCTACGAGGAAACGGCGCCGACCCTTGTTTACGCCGTTATCTGCCATTTCAAGGTTTCTCCCATCAGCTTACCCGTTGATCCATCACGAGCGGCCCAGCCCCCCGCGACCACGGATACCAAATGCGCTCTATAGTAAAAAAATGCGCCCCACCATACAAGAACGACGGTCCATGACAAAGGTGGAAGGCACGCAGCAACCTATTGATTCCGAAAACAAAAACGCCCGAGCCAGAGACTCGGGCGAGGCGTTTGCGGCGCAGTAGGCGACGCTTAACGCTTGGAGAACTGCGGGCGACGACGCGCCTTGCGCAGGCCGACCTTCTTACGCTCGACCTTACGGGCGTCGCGGGTCACGTAGCCGGCTTCGCGCAGCTGGCTGCGGAACTCCTCGTTGTACTCCATCAGGGCACGAGTGATGCCGTGACGGATAGCGCCGGCCTGGGCCGAGCCGCCGCCGCCCTTGACGGTAACGAAGACGTCGAACTGGCTCAGGGTGTCGGTCAGCTCGAGGGGCTGACGGACCACCATGCGACCGGTGACGCGACCGAAGTACTGGTCCAGCTCACGGCTGTTGACGGTGATCTTGCCGGAGCCCGGCTTCAGGAAAACGCGGGCGGTAGAGGTCTTGCGGCGCCCGGTACCGTAATACTGCTGTGTCATGGCGAAGACTCCCTCAGATGTTCAGTTCTTGCGGCTGCTGGGCGGCGTGCGGATGCTCGGCACCGGCATAGACCTTGAGCTTGGAATACATGGTGCGGCCCATCGGACCCTTGGGCAGCATGCCCTTGACGGCGCCCTCGATGATGCGCTCGGGCGCATGGTCGAGCAGCTTGTCGAAGGTCATGGAGCGCAGGCCACCGGGATAGCCGGTGTGACGGTAGTAGGTCTTGGCCTTGGCCTTGTTGCCGGTGACCTTCACCTTCTCGGCATTGATCACGACGATGTAGTCGCCGGTATCAACGTGCGGGGTGAACTCCGGCTTGTGCTTGCCGCGCAGGCGACGAGCGATTTCGGTGGCCAGGCGGCCGAGCGTCTTGTCCGTAGCGTCGACGACGTACCAGTCGCGCTGGACGGTCTGCGGTTTGGCAGTGAACGTCTTCATGGAATCTCACCAATCAAGTGTATTGGGTTCTGCCGCCGGCGCTGCCGGCATGGAACCATCCCTATTCTTCTTGGTTGTCGGCGGCACCAAGGCCGACGACAACGAGTAGAGCGCGCGAATTCTACACGAGAAGGCGCCCGACGCGCAATGCCGCTCAGGGCTTGTGGGCCAGCGCCAGGTACTCGTGGGACTGCATCTCCTGCAGCCGCGACAGGGTGCGCTGGAACTCGAACTCGAGCCGGCCATCGGCATAGAGCGCCTCGGCGGGCACCTCGGCGGACATCAGCAGCTTGACGCCGCGATCATAGAACTCGTCGACCATGTTGATGAAGCGCCGCGCCTGGTCATCCGTGGCCCCATTCATGCGGGTGACATTGGAGACCAGCACGCTGTGGAACTCCCGGGCCAGCTCGATATAGTCATTCTGGCTGCGCGGCCCGTCGCAGAGCTCCCGGAACTCGAACCAGACCACGTCGTCGTGGAGGCGCCGCGCCCGCAGCACGCGGTGGTTGACCTCGATGGTGGCATCCGCCTCGCCCTCGTGGCCGGCGATCTCCCGGAAGCTGCGGGCCAGCTCCACCTCGGCGGCCTCGTCCAGGGGAGCATGGAAGATCTCCGCCCGCTCCAGGGCGCGCAGCCGGTAGTCGATGCCCGAATCGACATTGACCACCTCGCAGTGGCGGTTGAGCAGGTCGATGGCGGGCAGGAAGCGCGCCCGCTGCAGGCCATCCTTGTAGAGCTCGTCGGGCACGATATTGGAGGTCGCCACCAGCACCACGCCATGCTCGAAGAGCGACTCGAGCAGGTTGGCCAGGATCATGGCATCGGTGATGTCCTTGACGAAGAACTCGTCGAAGCAGATCACCCGCGCCTCGTCGGCAAACTTGGCGGCAATCAGCTTCAGGGGGTTCTTCTCCCCCTTGTAGTGGGTCAGCTCGTTGTGCACCCGCTGCATGAAGCGGTGGAAGTGGGTGCGCATCTTCTCCGGAAAGGGCAGCGACTCGTAGAAGGCGTCCACCAGGTAGGTCTTGCCACGCCCTACCCCGCCCCAGAAGTAGAGCCCCCGCACCTCGGGCAGCACCGGCTCGCCGGCAGGCTCGTCGCGCCTGCGCTTGCCGAACAGCCCGGCCATGCGGGCGCCCAGCTTGCCCTGGGGCGGGACCGCCCGGGGACGCGCCCGGGGGGTCGCCATCAGGTCATCATGGAGCCGCTGAAGATGGGCGACGGCCTGCTCCTGGGCGGGGTCGTACTGGAAGTCGTCTCGCTCGAGGTCGGCGCGGTAACGCTCCGTGGGCGTCAGGCGAGAGTCTCGGGACTCGGTCGATGTCGGCGTGGCACTCATGCAATAGCGAACCGTCTCGGCTGAAGGTGGCTGCGCATTATACGCCCAAGCGCTGCCGGACGCATCGCCACCCCGCGTTGACCCACCGCCGCGGCTCGGCCCTATAATGGGGCGCCCGGGGAGCTCCCGGGAACGGGTCCGCACCGGTGCGGACCGATCCACCGCCGCAGGGAGACCGACGTGGACGCAAGCAAGATCAACTGGATTCTGGCCATCGCCTGCCTGCTCGCAGGCATCGGGCTCGGCGCCCTGGGCTACCACCTGCTCAACGCCAGCGCGGCGAGCCTGCAGAAGCTGCGCCAGCGCCTGGCCGAACGGGATCGCGAGCTGGAGGCCCTGCGCAGCGGGGTGAACGACCACCTCGGCGAGGTCTCCCGGCTCGTCGCCGCCCTGCAGCGCGACGGCGAGGCCCTGGCCAGCCGGCTGGAACAGGATGCCCGCCGCCTGGGCGGCAAGGCCGCCCCGCGCGCCGGACTAGAGGCCGCCGCGGCGCCGGAGACCCTGGCCGACGCCGACCCCGATGCGCCCGCCATGCCCCGGGACTACGCCGATGGCACGGGAGGCACCCTGTCAGAGGACTTCGGCCTCAAGGACGACGAGGACGCCAAGGCGCCCCAGCCGCCCCGCTACTGACCGCCTCCCCTCACCGCCCCGGCCTCAGGCCGGGTTGTCGATATCCACGAAGCGGTGCTCGATATCGAACCGCCCGGCCAGCCACTCCCCCAGCGCCTGGACGCCGTAGCGCTCGGTGGCATGGTGCCCCGCCGCCAGGTAGTGAATGCCGAGCTCCCGGGCCAGGTGAGTGGTACGCTCGGAGATCTCCCCGGAGATGAAGGCGTCGGCGCCGGCCTCCCAGGCCGCGGTGATCATGTCCTGGGCGCCCCCGGTGCACCAGGCCACCCGCCGAATCTCGCCGCCGCCGGGCGCCTCCACCAGCAGAGGCTCCCGTGACAGCCGCTCGCCGACGCGCTCGGCCAGCTGCGCCGGCGTCAGCCCCTCGGAGGGCGCCCCCAGCCACAGCAGCCCCTGGCCGAGCTCGCCGTCGGCACAGCCTTCCACCGTCAGGCCCAGGCGCCGCCCCAGCTCGGCGTTGTTGCCGAGGGTGGCGTGGGCATCCAGGGGCAGGTGGTAGGCCAGCAGGTTGATCTCTCGCGCCAGCAGGGTCTGGATCCGCCGGCGCTTCATGCCGGTGATGGCGACCGGCTCGTTCTTCCAGAAGTAGCCGTGGTGCACCAGCACCAGGTCGGCCTCCCAGGCCACGGCCTCGTCGAGCAGCGCCTGGCAGGCGGTCACCCCGCTCAGCACCCGGCGCACCCGATCGCGCCCCTCCACCTGCAGGCCGTTGATCGTGTAGTCCCGGAAGCCCTCGGCGACGAGCTCGCGGTCACAGGCCTCTACCAGCGCATCGCGATGGATCATGGGCATCTCCCTCCGTGAAGCGGTTGAGAATGTTACAATCGGGCCATTGTACTGGCGGCCCCCCCTTTCCCGCGACCGCCCCCACAAGGACGCCTACCCGCATGTTTCGCCACCTGCGCTCGCTGACGCCCTACCTGCTGCCCACTATCATCGGCGTGCTGCTGGCCGTTGTGCTGCTCAACACCTTCCCTCAGCTCACCGGACGCCAGGCCGACCCGGCGCCGCCTCCCCCGCCCGCCGGCCCGACCGTCGGCGGCCAGCCCGCCCTGCCGATCTCTCCCCAGGTGGAGGCACCCAAGGAAGCTGGCCCGCGCCCCGCTCCCGAGGTGCGCCAGGCCGCCCCCCTCAGCCGCGAGCAGGGGCCGGTGAGCTACGCCGAGGCGGTGGAGAAGGCCGCCCCGGCCGTGGTCAACATCTACTCCTCCCGGGTCGTCGAGCGCGACCAGCACCCGCTGATGTCGGATCCCTTCTTCCGCCAGTTCTTCGGCGACGAGGTCCCGGCCCGGCAGCGCATGCTGTCGAGCCTGGGGTCGGGGGTCATCGTCAGCGAGGATGGCTATGTGCTGACCAACCACCACGTGATCGGCGGCGCCGACCAGATCCAGGTGGCCCTGCGCGATGGTCGCGAGACCCTCGCCGAGGTGATCGGCACCGACCCGGAGAGCGACCTCGCCGTGCTGCGCATCGACCTCGAGGCGCTGCCGGTGATCGAGCTGGCGGACTCCACCGAGGTGGCCATCGGCGACGTCTCCCTGGCCATCGGCAACCCCTTCGGCGTCGGCCAGACCGTCACCATGGGCATCATCAGCGCCACCGGCCGCAGCCACCTGGGGCTCAACGCCTACGAGGACTTCATCCAGACCGACGCCGCCATCAACCCCGGCAACTCGGGGGGCGCCCTGGTCAACGCCGAGGGCGCCCTGGTGGGCATCAACACCGCCATCTTCTCGCGCTCCGGGGGCTCCCAGGGCATCGGCTTCGCCATTCCCGCCAACCTGGCCGCCAACATCCTCGAGGAGCTGGTCACCCAGGGGCGGGTGATCCGCGGCTGGCTCGGCGTGGAGGCCCAGGAGCTCAACCCGGAGCTGGCCGCTTCCTTCGGCCTGCAGGCCCCCCGCGGCGTGATCATCGCCGGCGTGGTCCCCGGCGGCCCCGCCGACCAGGCCGGCCTCCAGCCCGGCGACGTCCTGCTGGCCGTGGGTCAGCGCCCGGTACTCGACGCGCGCATGACCATGGCCGATATCGCGGCGGTGGCGCCCGGCGAGTCGCTGCGCCTGACCCTGGTTCGCGGCGGCGAGACCCTCGAGATCACCCTGGAAGTGGGCGAGCGCCCGGCCCCGGAGCTGCGCCGGCCGGAGTAGCCTCCCCCCCTCCCCACCTGCCAACGCAATGGCCCCGCCGGTCGGCGGGGCCATTGCGTTGTGGGCATCACGCTGGGAGCCTCGCGTCCGCTCGTCCCGGACCTACTCCTTCCGGGCCTACTCCTTGATGCGGTACTCGGCGCTGCGGGCGTGGGCGGTGAGCGACTCGCCGCGGGCCAGCGTTGATGCCACCTTGCCGAGCTCGGAGGCCCCCTCGGGCGAGCAGTGGATGATCGAGGAGCGCTTCTGGAAGTCGTAGACCCCGAGCGGCGAGGAGAAGCGCGCCGTGCCGGAGGTGGGCAGCACGTGGTTGGGGCCGGCGCAGTAGTCGCCCAGGGCCTCGGCGGTGTAGCGGCCCATGAAGATGGCCCCGGCGTGGCGGATCTCGGGCAGCCACCCCTCGGGGTTGGCCACCGAGAGCTCCAGGTGCTCCGGGGCGATGCGGTTGATCAGCGCCGCCGCCTCCTCGCGGCCGGCGCACTGGATCAGGGCGCCGCGCCGGGCCAGGGACTCGCGCACGATGCCTTCCCGCTCCAGCGTCGGCAGCAGGCGGTCGATGGCGGCCTCCACGGCGTCGAGATGCTCGGCGTCCCAGCTCACCAGGATCGCCTGGGCGTCCTCGTCGTGCTCGGCCTGGGAGAAGAGGTCCATGGCCAGCCACTCCGGGTCGGTACCGCCGTCGGAGACCACCAGGATCTCCGAGGGACCGGCGATCATGTCGATGCCGACCTGGCCGAACACCGCCCGCTTGGCCGTCGCCACATAGATATTGCCGGGGCCGACGATCTTGTCGACCCTGGGCACCGTCTCGGTACCATAGGCCAGGGCCGCCACCGCCTGGGCGCCGCCCACGGTAAAGACCCGGTCCACGCCGGCCAGGTGGGCCGCGGCCAGCACCAGCTCGTTGAGCACCCCGTCCGGGGTCGGCACCACCATGATGATCTCCCGCACCCCGGCCACGTGGGCGGGAATGGCGTTCATCAGCACCGAGGAGGGATAGGCGGCCTTGCCCCCGGGAACGTAGATGCCGGCGCGATCCAGCGCCGTGACCTGCTGACCCAGCACGGTGCCGTCGGCCTCGGTGTAGTGCCAGGACTCCGGCCGCTGGCGCTCGTGGTAGAGGCGAATGCGCTCGGCGGCGCTGGCCAGCGCCTCGCGCTGCTCGGCGGGCAGGCCATCAAAGGCCTGGCGCAGCCGCGGCGCGGTCACCGTCAGCTCCTCCATGCCGGTCGCCGAGAGGCGGTCGAAGCGGTTGCTGGCCTCGACCAGGGCAGCGTCGCCCCGGGTGCGCACGGCCTGGATGATCTCATCCACGCGCTGCTGCACCTGGGCGTCGGAGACGCCCTCCCAGGCCAGCAGGGTCGAGAGGCGCGTGTCGAAGTCGGCATCGCGGGAGGTGAGTCGAGCAATGCCGGAGGAAACGGGGGAGTCGGTCATGAGGGCATCCATCACAGAAGATCCGTAAGACTGTGCCGCGCCATGGGGCCGCGAACAAGCCGCGGGCCCCTATGGCACCAAGAGCGAGCCGCTATCGGCGAGCCCGCCTCAGGCCGAGGCGGGCTCGCGCCGCGCCGCTACCGCCGCCTCGAGGCGCTCGAGCAGCGGCTTGATACGGGCATGCTTCATGGTCATGGCGGCCTTGTTGACCACCAGCCGGGTGGAGACCTCCGCGATCAGCTCCCGGGGCTCCATGCCGTTGGCACGCAGGGTATTACCGGTGTCGACGATGTCGACGATCTCGTCGGCCAGGTTCATCAGCGGGGCCAGCTCCATGGCGCCGTAGAGCTTGATCACCTCGGCCTGAATGCCCTGCTCGGCATACCAGCGCCGCGCCACCCCGACAAACTTGGTGGCGACCCGGCGTCGCGCTCGGGCCGGCTCGGAGCCGGTGATCCCCGCGGTCATCAGCTTGCAGCGGGCGATCTCCAGGTCCAAGGGCTCATAGAGCCCCTCGGCGCCGTGCTCCAGCAGCACATCCTTGCCGGCCACGCCGAGATCCGCCGCACCCAGCTGCACATAGGTGGGCACGTCGGTGGCGCGAATCACCACCAGCTTGACGTCCGGCAGGTTGGTGTCGAACAAGAGCTTGCGGCTCTTGCCGAGATCCTCCGCCGGGGTGATGCCGGCATCGGCCAGCAGCGGCAGCGTCTCGTCGAGTATGCGGCCCTTGGAGAGGGCCAGGATCAGTTGTTTGCTCATGCTCTCGCCTTGGTCAGGGGGTGCCGGTCAGCCCGGCACGCGACGGATCTGCGCGCCCAGCAGCTGCAGCTTCTCCTCGATGCACTCGTAGCCGCGATCGATATGGTAGATGCGATCGACCCGGGTCTCGCCCTCCGCCATCATCGCCGCGATGACCAGCGACGCCGAGGCCCGCAGGTCGGTGGCCATCACCGGCGCTCCGGAGAGGCGCTCGACCCCCTCGATCACCGCGGTATTGCCCTCCAGGGCGATCCTGGCGCCCATGCGATTGAGCTCCTGGACGTGCATGAAGCGGTTCTCGAAGATGGTCTCCACCACCCTGGAGGTGCCATCGGCCACGGCGTTCATGGCCACGAACTGCGCCTGCATGTCGGTGGGAAAGGCCGGATAGGGAGCGGTGCGGATATTCACCGGCCGCGGGCGCCTGCCGTGCATGTCGAGCTCGATCCAGTCCTCGCCGGTGGTGATCTCGGCGCCGGCCTCTTCCAGCTTGGCCAGCACCGCCTCGAGGATATCGGCGCGGGTGCGGCGCACCTTGACCCGCCCTCGGGAGAGCGCCGCCGCCACCAGGAAGGTGCCGGTCTCGATGCGGTCGGGCATGACGTCGTGGTAGGCGCCATGGAGGCGCTCGACGCCCTCGATGACGATGGTGTCGCTGCCGTGGCCGCGGATCTTCGCCCCCATCTTGATCAGGCACTCGGCCAGGTCGACCACCTCCGGCTCCCGGGCGGCATTCTCCAGCACCGTGGTGCCCTCCGCCAGGGTGGCCGCCATCAGCAGGTTCTCGGTGCCGGTGACGGTGACGGTGTCGAAGAAAATGGTGGCGCCCTTGAGGCGACCCTCGACCCGGGCCCGGATATAGCCGCCCTCGACGCGAATCTCCGCCCCCATGGCCTCCAGCCCGCGCAGGTGCAGGTCCACCGGGCGCGAGCCGATGGCGCAGCCGCCGGGCAGGGAGACATCGGCATGGCCGAAGTGGGCCAGCAGCGGCCCCAGCACCAGGATGGAGGCACGCATCTTCTTGACCAGCTCGTAGGGAGCGTCGCAGTGCGTCACCTGGGCGCCATCGAGCTGGATGGACATCTTCTCGCCCATCACCGGCTCGACGCCGAGATGGCCGAGCAGCTCCAGGGTGGTGGTGATGTCCTGAAGGTGCGGCAGGTTGCCGATGGTCACCGGCTCGTCGCCCAGCAGGGTGGCACAGAGGATCGGCAGGGCAGCGTTCTTGGCACCGCTGGCCCACACCTCACCGTCAACCGGCCCGTTGCCGGTGATGATCAACTTGTCCATGGGGGCTCGTTATCAGGCGCCGGCGTTCTCCGGCGCGCTTTCCCACTGCGCCGGGGTGTAGGTCTTGATGCTCACCGCATGCAGGGCGCCGCTGGCGATCTCCTCGGAGAGGGCGCCGTAGATCAGCTGCTGGCGCTTGACCGGGGAGAGCCCCTCGAAGGTCTCGCCCACGGCTACCACCTGGAAGTTGCAGCCTTCGCCCTGGATATGGAACTCGCAGCCCTCGATGCGGGACTCGAGCAGCGCCTTGACGTCGCTGGGGTGCATGATGCGGCACTCCTATGATGCTGAAAACGGTGAGGCCACCGGGCGCGGCGCGGCCGATGGCACGAAACGGGGATGTCCCATGGTAATGAAAAGCGCCGCGCTTGGCGATGCCGACGGCGGCCGGCTCAGGCGGCGGCGCCCGCCAGGGGCAACAGCCGCTCCAGGCCGGCCAGGTCGGTGAGACGGCGCAGCGCCGGCGAGAGGCGCACGGCCTCGAGCGTCAGGCCGGCGGCCCGGGCCGCCCGGGCCCACTCCAGCAGCACGCTGAGCGCCGCGCTGCTGACGTCGGCCACCCCGGTGAGGTCGAAGCTGACGGCGGTCTCCGCGGGCTGGCCGGCAAGCCAGCCGCGGCCCGCCTCGGCCAGGGCGGTGGCCACCTCGAAGCCCACCTGCCCCTCGACCCTCAGGACGCTGCCGCTGGCCTCCAGGCTGACCCCGCCGCGCTCGAGCAGCCGCGTCATGCGCTGCCGCCCTCCTCCAGCTCCTCGACGGCCAGCTCCGGCGCCCAGTTGTTGATCACGGCGTCATAGTCGCGCCCCTGGTCGCGCATGGCCTGGTCGAACTGGTTGCGGAAGGTCAGGCCCAGGTTGATGCCGTTGACGATGACGTTGACCACCCGCCACTCGTTGCCGGAGAGGCGCAGGGAGTAGCTGACCGGATAGACCTGGCCATTGGTGGCGACCACCTCCATGTCGACGCTGGCCTGGTCCTCGTGGCGCTGGGGGCGCTGATTGTCCAGGACGCGCAGCTCCCGGTAATCGAAGGTCACAAGCCCCCTGGTGTAGGTGTCGATCAGGGTCTGACGGAAGGTATCGGCGAAGCGCGAGCGCTGCTGGGGCGTGGCGTTCTGGAAGTAGCGGCCCATGACGCTGGCGCCGATATAGCGGAAGTCGGCAATGTCATCGAGGCTCTCGTCGACCAGCGCCTTGAGCTCGTCGAGGTTCTCGGCGAAGTAGTCGCGCCGCCCCTCGATCTCGCCGGTCAGGATCTCGACGCTGTGGCGAATCACCTGCTCGGGGGTGCGCTCGGGGGCCGCCGTGGCCGGCAGGGCGAACAGGAGCAGCGCCAGGGCGACCAGCAGCGAACGCAGGGAAAGGGTCATGGGACTCATGGAAGCGGTCTCCTTGAAAGGGCGTGACGGAAAGCGATGCCGCGTCGGCATCAGTCGCTGATCATGTTGGACAGGAACTGCTGGATGAGTTCTTCCAGCACCACCGCCGACTGGGTATCGCGGATGGTATCGCCGCCGGCGAGGGTCTCGGGGTCGCCCCCCACGGTGAGGCCGATATACTGCTCGCCGAGCAGCCCCGCGGTGAGGATCGCCGCGGTGGTATCCCGGGAGAGCCGGCCCTCCAGGTCGCCGTCGAGCTCCAGGATCACCCGGGCATCGTACCAGTCGGTATCCAGCTCGATGGCCGAGACCCGCCCCACGGTGACGCCGGCCATGGTGACCCGGGCCCGGGGCTTGAGGCCGCCGATATTGGCAAAGTTGGCCTCCAGGCGGAAGGTGTCCCCCGGCGCCTGGAAGGTCAGGCCGCTGACCCTCAGGCCGAGGAACACCAGGCCGAGGATGCCGGCGAGCATGAACAGCCCCACCCCCAGCTCCATCATCTTGCTGCGCTTCATCGTTTATCTCCGAACATCAAGGCTTGCGGGGCGTCTCGTCCTGCCGGGGACCCGGTCAGGAGAGGCCACCGAACATCATCGCGGTCAGCACGAAATCGAGGCCGAGCACCGCCAGGGAGGAGTAGACCACGGTGCGCGTGGTGGCCCGGGAGATCCCCTCCGAGGTGGGCACCAGGTCGTAGCCCTGGAACACCGCGATCCAGGTCACCACCACCGCAAACACCAGGCTCTTGAGCATACCGTTGCCGATATCGCCGATGAAGTCGACGCTGGCCTGCATGTTGCCCCAGTAGGAGCCCTCGAAGACGCCGAGCCACTCCACTCCCACCAGGTAGCCGCCGTAGACCCCCACCACGCTGAAGCCGATGGTCAAGAGCGGCAGGGCCACGAAGCCGGCCCAGAGCCGCGGCGCCACCACCCGCCGCAGCGGGTCGACGCCGATCATCTCCATGCTGGTGAGCTGCTCGGTGGCCTTCATCAGGCCGATCTCGGCGGTCAGCGCCGAGCCCGCGCGGCCGGCGAAGAGCAGCGCCGCCACCACCGGCGCCAGCTCGCGCAGCAGCGACAGCGCCACCATCTGGCCCAGCGCCTGTTCGGCGCCGAAGTCCACCAGGATGGTGTAGCCCTGCAGCGCCAGCACCATGCCGATGAAGAGGCCCGAGACCAGCACGATGGCCAGCGACAGCACGCCCACGAAGTGCATCTGGCGCAGCCACAGGTGCCAGCCCTCGCGGCTCGGCACCCCGACCGCCGACTGGGCCATGAAGATGCCGGCCCGCCCCAGGGCCTCGAGCAGCTCGCAGCCACGGCGTCCCAGGTGCGTGATGCGTGAGATCATCGTCCGCCTCCCGCATTGAGGATATCGGTGGTGAAGTCCACCGCCGGATAGTGGAAGGGCACCGGGCCGTCGGGCTCGCCGTGGACGAACTGGCTCACCCGCGGGTCCTGGTCCAGGTCGAGGCTCTGCGGCGTGCCGTGGGCCATCACCTCGCCGTCGGCGATCACGTAGACGTAGTCGGCGATGGTCAGGGTCTCCTTGATATCGTGGGAGACCACGATGGAGGTGAGCCCCAGCGCCTCGTTGAGCCGCTTGATCAGCTGCACCAGCACCCCCATGGAGATGGGGTCCTGGCCGACGAAGGGCTCGTCATAGAGGATCAGCTCCGGGTCCAGGGCCATGGCACGGGCCAGGGCGACCCGGCGGGCCATGCCGCCGGAGAGCTCCGAGGGCATCAGGTCGCGAGCCCCGCGCAGACCCACCGCCTCGAGCTTCATCAGCACCAGGTCGCGAATCATCGCCTCGGGCAGGTCGGTGTGCACGCGCAGCGGAAAGGCGACGTTCTCGAAGACGCTGAGATCCGAGAAGAGCGCGCCGCTCTGGAACAGCATGCCCATGCGCCGGCGCATGGTGAACAGCGCCCGGCGAGACTGGCGATGCACGTCCTCGCCGTCGATCAGCACCCGGCCGGCGTCGGGCACGAGCTGCCCGCCGATCAGCTTGAGCAGCGTGGTCTTGCCGGTGCCGCTGGGCCCCATGATGGCGGTGATCCTGCCTCGCTGGATGGTGAGATCGACGCCGCGGAAGATCTCCTTGTCGCCCCTCGAGAAATGCAGGCCCTCCACCACCACGAAGGGAGTGTCACTCATCGGCTTGTCAACCCTCTTCAGCGTGGAGAGAAAAATTATCGAACATCGTATCCTAACTGCCCCGGGACACGCCACTCGCCTTGCACTGGACGGGGCCAGCGCGTTTAATGCGCCTCCTCGCCCCACGACCAAGGACACCCCATGCTGCTACCGCTGATCGCCGTGCTGCTGGGACTGGCGGCGCTGCTGTGGAGCGCCGAGCGCTTCGTGGGCGCCGCCGCGGCCACCGCCCACCGGGCCGGCATGAGCACCCTGCTGGTGGGCATGACGGTGGTGGCGCTGGGCACCTCGGCGCCGGAGATGGTGGTCTCCACGGTGGCCGCCCTGGACGGCATTCCCGACCTGGCCACCGGCAACGCCCTGGGCTCCAATATCGCCAATATCGGCCTGGTGCTGGGCGTCACCGCCCTGGTGGTACCGATCCCCGTCCGCTTTTCCCTGGTGCGCCGGGAGCTGCCGCTGCTGCTGGGCGCCACGGGCCTGGCCGGCTATGCCCTGGCCAACGGCATTCTCGGCCGCTTCGACGCCCTCTTCCTGCTGCTGCTGCTGCTGGTCTTCAGCCTCTGGTGGCTGTTTCGCGCCGACACCCCGGACGCGCCGGACGCCAGCGCCGGCGAGATCCCCGACATGGCGCTGCCCCGGGCGCTGGCCTGGCTCGCCGCCACTCTGCTGGTGCTGGCCGTGGGCTCCCGCAGCGTGGTGTGGGGCGCCAGCGAGCTGGCCCGGGGTCTCGGCGTCAGCGAGCTGGTGATCGGGCTGACCGTGGTAGCCATCGGCACCAGCCTGCCGGAGCTCGCCGCCTGCGTGGCCAGCGCCCTCAAGCGCCACCACGACATCGCCATCGGCAACGTGATCGGCTCCAACCTCTTCAATCTGCTCGCCGTGCTGCCGATCCCCGGCCTGCTGGCCCCCGGCCCCAGCGACCCCGCCGCCGCCGCCCGCGATTACCCGGTCATGCTGCTGCTGACCCTGGCCCTGGGGATGCTGCTGCTCTGGCAGCGCCGCGGCCGCATCGGCCGCCTTCACGGCGCCCTGCTGGCGGCCAGCTATCTGGGCTACCTGGCCTGGGTCGGCCTGGCCAGCCTCGGCGCCGCCCCTTGAGTGAACCCGCACAACAGGCAACAATCACCGCCATGACTCAGGATACCTCTGCGGCCACCGAGCCCTCCCCGCTGCGCGACAGCGCCCGGCGCACCCTGCAGATCGAACAGCAGGCCGTCGCCGCCTTGATCACCCGACTCGACGCCGGCTTCGACCGCGCCTGCCAGCTGATCCTCGCCTGCCGCGGCCGGGTGGTGGTCACCGGCATGGGCAAGTCCGGCCATATCGGCGGCAAGATCGCCGCCACCCTGGCCAGCACCGGCACCCCGGCCTTCTTCGTGCATCCCGGCGAGGCCAGCCATGGCGACCTGGGGATGATCACCCCGGGGGACGTGGTGCTGGCGCTCTCCAACTCCGGCGAGACCGCCGAGGTGACCGCCCTGCTGCCGCTGATCAAGCGCATGGGCGTGCCCCTGATCAGCATGACCGGCCGCCCCGCCTCGACCCTGGCCCGCCACGCCGAGGCCCACCTCGACGCCGGCGTGGAACGCGAGGCCTGCCCCCTGGACCTGGCGCCCACCGCCTCCACCACCGCCGCCCTGGCCCTGGGCGACGCCCTGGCGGTGGCGCTGCTGGAGTCGCGCGGCTTTACCGCCGAGGAGTTCGCCCTCTCCCACCCCGGCGGCAGCCTCGGCAAGCGCCTGCTGTTGCGCGTGGCCGACCTGATGCACGAGGGCGCACGGCTGCCCACCGTCCCCCTGGGCAGCCCGCTGCGGGATGCCCTGCTGGAGATCACCCGCCAGGGACTCGGCTTCACCTGCGTGGTGGCGCCGGACGGCCGCCTCGCCGGTGTCTACACCGACGGCGACCTGCGCCGCACCCTGGACCAGCACAGCGACCTCTCCGGCCTCGTCGTCGACGAGGTCATGACCGCTCCCGGCCGGCGGGTTCCCCCCGATATGCTCGCCGCCCAGGCGGTCAAGCTGATGGAGGAGCACCGTATCTCCGCCCTGGCGGTGGTCGACGACGAGGGACGTCCGGTGGGCGCCCTGCACATGCACGACCTGCTCTCGAGCGGCGTGGTCTGATTCACCCCTACCCAACCGGAGTTCCCATGCCCCACACCCTACCGCTGAAAGACACCCACCTCGTCGACCGCCTGCGCCGCATCCGCCTGCTGGCCCTGGACGTGGACGGCGTGCTGACCGACGGCCAGCTCTACTTCCAGGCCGACGGCATCGAGATCAAGGCCTTCAACGTCCAGGACGGCCACGGCCTCAAGCTGCTCAAGCGCGCCGGCATCCAGGTGGCGCTGATCACCGGCCGCGACTCTCCCACGGTCAGCCGCCGCGCGGCGGCACTGGGCATCCAGCACGTCTTCCAGGGGGTGGAGCGCAAGCTGCCGGTGCTCCGCGACCTCTGCGCCCGCCTGGGCCTGGAGTTCGACCAGGTGGCCTACTGCGGCGACGACATGCCCGACGTGGGCGCCATCCGCCGCGCCGGCGTCGGCATCAGCGTGCCCAACGCCCCGGAGTACATCCAGAAGCACGCCGACTGGGTCACCGTGAAGGGCGGCGGCCAGGGCGCCGCCCGCGAGATCGCCGACACCCTGCTCAAGGCCCAGGGCCACTGGGACGCGGTGATCGACACCTACCTGCACGGAGCCGGCTGAGCCCATGGCGCTGCCGCGGCCGTCGTTCCGAGTCTGGCTCTTCCTGCTGCTGCTGGCCCTGGGCGGCGTGCTGGTACTGCTCGATTCGCGCAGCGCCCGGGAGCCCGGCACCGTGCCCCGGGACGCCGCCAGCGAGCCCGACTTCTACCTGGAGGGGGCGCGGCTGACCCGCTTCGACGGCGAGGGGCGCGCCCACCAGCGCCTCTATACCCCGCGCCTGGTGCATACGCCCCACGACGACGTCACCCGTCTCGAGACGCCGGATGCCCGCCTCTACGACCGTGCCGGGCGGGTCTGGCTCGCCGAGGCCGAGAGCGGCGTACTCGGCCCTGGCGGCAACCTCCTGACCCTCAGCGGCAGCGCTCGTCTTTACGCCCCCGAGGAGCGCTGGCAGCTCGACACCGAGGTGCTTCACTACGATGCCGAGCGCGGCCACGCCTGGAGCGACACCGCGGCCCTGCTCCGGCAGCCGCCCCAGCGCATGAGCGGGGAGCGCTTCGACGCCTGGCTCCATGACAATCAGGCCCGCCTGACCGACAATGTGCGCGGCCACCATCCGCCCGAGACCCGAGAGGACTCCCCGCCATGAAGCGAACCTCCGCCCTGCTGCTCTGCCTGCTGCTGCCCCTGGTCAGCGCCCCGACCCTGGCCCAGGGCCGCGACGCCGAGGCCCCCATCGAGGTGGAGGCCGACCAGCTCGACCTGGACGACCGCGCCGGCACCGCCGTCTATACCGGCGACGTGGACATCCGCCAGGGCAGCATGCGCCTGACCGGCGACCGGGTGGAGATCCAGCGCAACGCCCAGGGCCAGCTCTCCCGCGCCATCGCTACCGGCGAGCGCGCCTACCTCGAGCAGCAGCCCGATCCCGCAGAGCCCGTGGTGCGAGGCTGGGGCCGCACCATCATCTACCACGTGGCCGAGCGGCGCATGGAGCTGATCGACCGCGCCGAGCTGCACCAGGGCGGCGACACCTTCGACGGCGGCTACCTGGAGTACTTCCTCGACCGCCGCGTGGTCCAGGCCCGCAGCGAAGGCGAGGGCGTCGAAGGGCGCCAGCGCATCCGCATGACCCTCCAGCCCGAGCAGTAAGGCCCGCCCATGAAGACGCTTCACGCCCGTCACCTGGCCAAGAGCTACAAGCGGCGCCGAGTCGTGCAGGACATCAGCCTGTCGATCAGGCAGGGCAGCATCGTCGGGCTGCTCGGCCCCAACGGCGCCGGCAAGACCACCTCCTTCTACATGATCGTGGGGCTGGTGCGCGCCGACGCCGGCGAGGTGGCCATCGGCGAGCTGGACCTGTCCCGTGCCGCCATGCACGAGCGCGCCCGAGCCGGGATCGGCTATCTGCCCCAGGAGGCGTCGATCTTTCGCAAGCTTTCCGTGGCCGACAACATCATGGCGATCCTCGAGACCCGCAAGGATCTCGACCGCGAGGGGCGCCGCGCCCGCCTTGAGGAGCTCCTCGAGGAGTTCCACGTGACCCATATCCGCGACAACCTCGGCATGAGCCTCTCCGGCGGCGAGCGCCGCCGGGTGGAGATCGCCCGCGCCCTGGCCACGGAGCCCGCCTTCATCCTGCTCGATGAGCCCTTCGCCGGGGTCGACCCGATCTCGGTGGGGGAGATCAAGAGCGTCATCCGCCAGCTCAAGGCCCGCGACATCGGCGTGCTGATCACCGACCACAACGTCCGCGAGACCCTCGACATCTGCGACACCGCCTATATCGTCGGCGACGGCCAGATCATCGCCGAGGGCAACGCCGAGGCGATCCTGGCCAACCAGCGGGTACGCGATGTCTACCTGGGCCAGGACTTCCGGCTCTAGCCACTCGCCGCTTACCTACACAGCCTGCTGATATACCAGACGTTCTTGCCTGGCGGCATGACAATTGCGCCTGGCACGAAAGTTGCAGACGCCGACAAGGAAAGGCGCTTGCATCACCCATCGCCGCCGGCTAGGGTGAAGGCTTTCCACACCCGAGGGACTCGTTAGACCATGGCCATGAAAGCCTCCCTCCAGCTGCGCGTCGGCACTCAGCTGACCATGACGCCTCAGCTGCAGCAGGCCATCGCCCTGCTGCAGCTCTCCACCCTGGACCTGCGCCAGGAGATCCAGCAGGCGCTGGAAGCCAACCCCATGCTGGAGCTCGACGAGGGCTTCGGCGAACAGGCGGTCAGCGAGGCCCCCGAAGCGGAGTGGGCCAGCGAGATCCCCGACCAGCTGGCCACCGACAGCGACTGGTCGGACACCTACCAGGACTTCAGCGCCCCCGCCTCCGGCGGCGAAGGGCCAGATTTCGAACGCGAGGCCGCCGGCCAGAGCCTGCAGGGCCACCTCAGCTGGCAGCTGGCCATGACCGACCTCACGCCTCGGGAGCAGCAGATCGCCGAGAGCCTGATCGACGCGGTGGATGACGCCGGCTACCTGGCCCAGCCCCTGGAGGAGATCCGCGACGGCCTGCGGGACCAGGGTCTCGAGGGACTGCGCAGCGCCGAGGTGGAGCAGGTACTGCTGCGCCTGCAGCAGTTCGAGCCTACCGGGGTCTTTGCCCGGGAGCTGCGCGAGTGCCTGCTCCTGCAGCTGGCCGCGCTGCCCGACGAGACCCCCCTGCTACCCCAGGCGCGCCGGCTGGTGCGCCAGTTCCTCGAGGCGCTGGCCGGCGGCGACCGCCGCCTGCTCAAGCGACGCCTCGGCCTCGACGACGACACCCTGGACGCGGCCATCGCCCTGGTCCGCTCCCTGGACCCCCGCCCCGGCAGCGCCTTTGCCGGCACCACCAGCGATTACGTCACTCCCGACCTGGTGGCGCGCCACGACAGCCACGGCTGGCACGTGGAGCTCAACCCCGAGGCGCTGCCCCGGCTGCGCATTCAGCCCGACTACGCCGCCTTGGTCCGCCGCGCGGACAAGAGCCAGGACAACCAGTTCCTCAAGGACCATCTCCAGGAGGCGCGCTGGCTGATGAAGAGCCTCTCCAGCCGCAACGACACCCTGCTCAGGGTGGGGCGCGAAATCATGGCCCGCCAGCTGGACTTCCTCGAGCAGGGCGAGGAGGCGATGAAGCCGCTGATCCTGGCCGATATCGCCCAGGCCGTGGAGATGCACGAATCCACCATCTCCCGGGTCACCACCCAGAAGTACATCCATACCCCCAGGGGCGTCTTCGAGCTCAAGTACTTCTTCTCCAGCCAGGTGGGCGGCGGCGAGGGAGACGCCCACTCCAGCACCGCCATCCGCGCCCGCATCCGCAAGCTGATCCAGGAAGAGACGCCGCGCAAGCCGCTCTCCGACAGCAAGCTGGTGGCCCTGCTCGAGGAGGCCGGCATCCAGGTGGCCAGAAGGACGGTAGCCAAGTACCGCGAAGCCATGGGCATTCCGGCCTCCAGCGAGCGCAAGCGACTGCGCTGAGCCCCATTTCCCAGCATGCCCCATCCGCACGATCCGGGCATCGTCTCCCGGGCACGAGCGAAGGTCGCGATGACCTGCATCACTGCGGCGCGCGGCGTCTCCGCCACAGGGGGTATGCAAGGCAGGAAAAAGGGTTACAATCGAACCACAACCAACGAGCAAGGAGCGTGTCATGCAAGTCAATATCACCGGCCATCATGTGGAACTGACCGACGCCCTGCGTGGCTATGTGAACGAGAAACTGGCACGCGTGGAGCGCCACTACGACAACATCACCAACGTGCAGGTGACCCTGTCCGTGGAGAAGGAGCGCCAGCTCGCCGCCTGCACCCTGCACGCCGCCGGTGCCGACCTGCACGCCGAGGCCCAGGACGGCGACATGTACGCCGCCATCGACGCCCTGGCCGACAAGCTGGACCGTCAGCTGGTCAAGCACAAGGAGAAGGCACAGGCCCGCGCCCAGGGCGCCGGCGCTCGCTGATCCGACCATGTCACTGGAAGCCATCCTGCCCCCGGAGCGCACCCTGTTCGGCGTGCCCGGGGGCAGCAAGAAAAGGGTGCTGGAGTTCTTCAGCACCTTCATCGCCCAGAACACCCCGAGCCTCGACAGCCAGGAGGTCTTCAGCCGGCTGATCGGGCGCGAGCGTCTGGGCAGTACCGGCATCGGCAACGGGGTAGCCATCCCCCACGCCAGAAGCCCCCACTGCAAGGGCCCCATCGCCGGCTTCCTGAAGCTGGCCGAGCCCGTGGACTTCGACGCCATCGACGGCGAACCGGTGGACCTGGTGTTCGTGCTGCTGGTGCCCGAAGAGGCCGATGACGCCCACCTGGCGCTGCTGGCCCAGGTGGCCGGCGTGATGAACGACGCCGAGACACGCACCGCCCTGCGCCGCAGTGAAAGCCAGCGTGAACTGCACGAACGGCTGCTCGAAGCGATCCGACGACAGGCGTGACCACATTCCGGGCCACCCGGCCAGTTTGACGACCAGGAGACCCCCATGCAGCTCGTGATCATCAGCGGCCGCTCCGGTTCAGGCAAGTCGATCGCGCTGCAGGCCCTGGAGGACCTGGGCTACTACGCCATCGACAACCTTCCGGCCATGCTGCTCGGCTCCCTGGTCGATGAGCTGGGCAGCTCGGAATCCCCGCGTTCCTCCATCGCCGTCAGCATCGATGCCCGCAACCTGCCCCAGGCCCTGGAGAGCTTCCCGGCCCAGCTGCAGGCGCTGCTGGCCCGCGGCATCGCCTGCCAGGTGATCTACCTCACCGCCGATGCCCGCATCCTGATCGAACGCTACTCCGCCACCCGACGCCGCCACCCGCTGACCCGGGAGAGCGACATGACCCTGGCCGAGGCCATCGACAGCGAGGAGCTGGCGCTCGCGGAGATCCGCGACCTGGCCGACCTGGTGATCGACACCTCGCGCCTCTCGGTGCACGAGCTGCGTCGGCGCATCGGCGATCAGGTAGCGCGCCACCAGCCCGACCAGCTCACCCTCACCATCGAGTCCTTCGGCTTCAAGCGCGGCGTGCCCCTGGATGCCGACCTGGTGTTCGACGCCCGCTGCCTGCCCAACCCCTACTGGGACCCGCAGCTGCGTGCCGCCACCGGCCGCGACGCCGAGGTGGTCGAGTTCCTCGAGGCCTACCCCTTGGTGGAGGCGATGCATGCCGATATCCAGGCCTGGGTGGAGCGCTGGCTGCCCGCCTACAAGGCCAGCCACCGCAGCTACCTGACGGTGGCCGTCGGCTGCACGGGGGGCCAGCACCGCTCGGTCTACCTGGCCGAGCGGCTCGCCGCCGGCCTGGCCGCCACCCACCCCCTGGTGCGCCTGCGCCACCGCGAGCTGGGCATCCATGACGCCCTGCCCCCTCCCGACGACACCTCTCATCAAGGAAGTTGAGCGTGCCGCAACGCAAGCTGACCCTCACCAACAAGCGCGGCCTGCACGCCCGCGCCGCCACCAAGCTAGTCCAGTGCTGCCAACCCTTCCAGGCCCGCGTCAGCGTGGCCAACGGCGCCCTCCAGGGGGACGCCGCCAACATCATGTCGCTGCTGATGCTGGCCGCCCCCTGCGGCACCGAGCTGACGGTGAGCGCCGAGGGCGAGGACGCCGAAGCGGCCCTCGCTGCCATAGAGGCGCTGTTCGAGGCTCGCTTCGACGAGGATGAGTGACCTCAGCCGCCGGCGACGGTCATCTCGCCGATCAGCCAGCTGCCGGTGTGGATGCTGCCCCGGGTGTCGGTATCGCTGCCGATGCCGGAAAGCCCCTTGAACATCGCCTCCAGGTTGCCGGCAATGGTGAACTCCTCCACCGGATACTGGATCTCGCCGTTCTCCACCCAGAAGCCCGCCGCCCCCCGGGAGTAGTCCCCGGTCACGGCGTTGACCCCCTGGCCCATCAGCTCGGTAACCAGCACCCCGCACCCCATGCGAGCGAGCAGCTCCTCCCGGCTGGCCAGCGGCGCCTCGATGCGCAGGTTGCGGGCACCGCCGGCGTTGCCAGTGGTCTGCATCCCCAGGCGCCGGGCACTGTAGGCGGAGAGCATATAGCTGGCCAGGCGGCCATTCTCGATGAAGACGTTGTCCCGGGTCTGGACGCCGTCGCCGTCGAAGGGAGAGCTCGCCATGGCCCCCACCTCCATGGGTCGCTCCTGGAGGCTGAACCACTCCGGGAAGAGCGGCTCGCCCAGGCGGTCGCAGAGGAAGGAGGCCTGGCGATAGAGGGCCCCCCCGGCGATGGCCCCCATCAGCGAGCCGACCAGCCCCGATGCCAGGGTCGGGTCGAAGAGCACCGGCATCCGCCCCGTGGCCGGACGGCGGGCGCCCAGACGGCGCAGGGTGCGCTCGGCGGCGCTCTCGCCGACCTTCTCGGGGGCCAGCAGGTCCCGCGGGTTGCGCGCGGAGCTGTAGTCGTAGTCCCGCAGCATGCCGCCCTCGTCGCCGGCGATCAGCATGCAGGAGAGCGAATGACGGCTGCCGCGCTGGCTGCCCAGGAAGCCGTGGCTGTTGGCATAGACCCGCACCCCCTCGCCGCTGGAGAGGGAAGCGCCGTCGGAGCTACGGATGCCGGGGCGCTGGCGGCCGGCGGACTCGCAGGCCAGCGCCAGCTCGATGGCCTCTTCGGTGGAGAGCGGCCAGGGGTGGTGGACATCGAGGTCGGGCAGCTCGGTGGCCATCAGCTCGGCATCGGCGAGCCCCGCGGCCGGATCCTCACCGGTGTGGCGGGCGATGGCGATGGCCTTCTCCACCACAGCGCGGATCGACGCCTCGCCGGCGTCGGTGGAGGAGGCGCTGCCCTTGCGGCTGCCCAGGTAGACGGTCACGGCGATGCCCTGATCCCGGGATAGCTCCACCGTCTCCACCTCCCCCTCGCGGACGCTGACGCCGACGCCCTGGTCGACGCTGGCGCCCACCTCGCAGGCGTCGGCGCCGAGCCGACGAGCCAGCTCCAGGGCCATCTGGGCACGGGTCTCCAGCAGGGCCTGCTGGGCGGCGGCATCGAATGCCTGTGTCATGGGTCTCTCCTCGTCATCCGGCGCGCGGCCGGCCGTTCGTGATATCGCACTCAAGCCCGCCGCGGCGGGCTGGTATACTGTTCGAATTATTCGCCTTCAATCATGGATGCAGCATGTCCCAGGACTCCCCCCGCGAGCTGCTCGACCAGCTCATTGCCCAGACCGGCGACGACGACGAACGGCCCAGCAAGTCGCAGCTCAAGCGCGAGATGCACGCCCTCCAGACCCTCGGCGAGGCGATCATCGCCATGACCCCGGCCGAACGCGCCCGCTTCCCCCTCTCCGACGACATGCTGGCCGCCGTGGAGGAGACCGCCCGGGTCCGCTCCCACGAGGGGCGCCGGCGCCATATGCAATACGTGGGCAAGGTGATGCGCCGGGAGAACCTGGAGGCGATCAAGGCCGTCTACGACGAGATCGAGCAGGAGAAGCTGCGCCGCGACCACGCCTTTCATCGCCTGGAGGCCTGGCGCGACCGCCTGCTCGACGAGGGCGACAGCGCCGTGGAGGCCTTTATCGCCGACTACCCCGACGTCGACCGCCAGGCGCTGCGCCAGCTGATCCGCAACGCCCAGCGCGAGCGCGACAAGGGCAAGCCCCCGGCCAGCGCCCGCAAGCTCTTCAAGCTGATCCGCGATACTGCCGGCATGTAGGAGCCCGACTTGTCGGGCGATTGGCACCGTCAGGTGCCCCTGCGGCAGCCGCCAGCCGGGCCGATGACCGCCATCGCCCAGCAGAGCTGGGCTCCTACAGGCCAGTCGCCTACGACTGGGTGCCACCCACCGTCAGCTCATCCAGCTTCAGGGTGGGCTGGCCCACCCCCACCGGCACGCCCTGCCCCTCCTTGCCACAGACGCCGATGCCGGCGTCCAGCTCCAGGTCGTGGCCGATCATCGACACCCGCCCCATGGCCTCGGGACCGTTGCCGATCAGGGTCGCGCCCTTCACCGGCGCGGTGATCCTGCCATCCTCCACCAGATAGGCTTCGCTGGCCGAGAAGACGAACTTGCCCGAGGTGATATCCACCTGGCCGCCGCCGAAGCTCACCGCATAGAGGCCGCGCTTGACGCTCTTCAGGATATCCGCGGGATCGTCCTGGCCGGCCAGCATGATGGTGTTGGTCATGCGCGGCATCGGCAGGTGGGCGAAGGACTCGCGCCGGGCGTTGCCGGTGGGCGCCATGCCCATCAGCCTGGCATTGAGCTTGTCCTGCATATAGCCGGTGAGGATGCCGTCCTCGATCAGCGTGGTGCACTGCCCCGGGGTGCCCTCGTCGTCGACGCTCATGGAGCCGCGACGATCGACCAGGGTGGCGTCGTCCACCACGGTGACGCCCGGCGCCGCCACCCGCTGACCCATGCGGCCGGCGAAGGCGGAGCTGCCCTTGCGGTTGAAGTCCCCCTCCAGGCCGTGCCCCACCGCCTCGTGGAGCAGGATGCCGGGCCAGCCCGGCGCCAGCACCACCGGCAGCTGGCCGGCCGGGGCATCGATGGCCTCCAGATTGACCAGCGCCTGGCGCACCGCCTCCTTGGCGAAGCGTTCGGCCACGCCCTCGTCACGCAGCCGCGACATGGGGTAGCGGCCGCCGCCGCCGGCGCTGCCGCGCTCCCGGCGGCCGTTCCTCACGGCGATGACGCTGACGTTGAAGCGCACCAGGGGGCGGATATCCGCCGCCAGGGTGCCGTCGCTGGCGCGCACCAGCACCACCTCGTGCACGCCGGTGAGCGAGGCGCTGACCTGGCTGACCGAGGGGTCGGCGGCCCGGGCCACCCGGTCCGCCTCCTTGAGCAGGGCGATCTTCTCCTCGGCGGAAAGGCCGGTGAGCGGATCCACGCCGCCATAGCGAGCGTCCCCCTGCACCACCACCCTGGGGGCGACCGCTAGCCGGCTGCCGCTGCGCACGATGCCGGAGGCCGTACGGCCGGTCTCGGCCAGGGCGTCGGCGGTGATCTGGTTGGAGTAGGCGAAGCCGGTCTTCTCGCCGGCGAGCGAGCGCACGCCGACGCCGCCGTCGATGTTGTAGCTCGCCTCCTTGACCTCGCCATCCTCCAGCACCCAGCCCTCGTGCCAGCTGCGCTGGAAGTAGAGATCCGCGTAGTCGATGCCCGGCCCCAGGGCGTGGCCCAGGCCGAGATCCAGGTCGTCGAGGGTCAGCCCCCCGGGGGTCAGCAGGCAGTCGGCGGCTTCGTCGATCAGGGAACGTCGGGATGCAGTCATTCGGCACTTTCCACGGAAATCTGCGGCGCGGTCCAGGGACCCCGCACGCGATAGTGAATTCGGGTCACGCGGTCGAGAGCGTCACCGAAGAGGCGGTCGGCGATAAAGAGGGCTCCCCCCACCACCGGCGCCCCGGCGAGCACCGCCGCCAGCGGCAGGTTGCGGCTGATGGGTACCGTGACCCCCAGCCGCTGGTCGAGTTCCCGGCGGGCGAGGTCCACGCGCCCCTCCAGGGTAAAGCGGGTGGCCGGGCCATCGACCGTTACCGGCCCTCGGGTTTCCAGTATGCCACCATACAGGGTCGCCGCGCCGCTGACACGGTCGAAGGCGGTGCCCTGGCCGGTCACGTCGGAGAAGTCCAGGCGCAGGCGGCGCACCAGGTTGTCCAGGTTGAGCAGCCCCACCAGCCGCGCCGGCGTCGAGGCCAGGTTGACGAAACGCCCGTCGCGCAGCTCCGCCTCGACGCTGCCCCGGGAGCGCTCCAGGGCGAACTGCCAGGGGGCCCCCGGCCAGGCGAGCTGGCTCTTCACCCGAGTCTCGGCGCTGCGAATGGCGGCGGCCTGCCCCAGTGCTTCCAGGGCGGTGCCCAGGTCGCGGCCGTCCAGGTCAAGGCGCGCCCGGGTCAGGCTGTCGGCGTCGCCGGCGGCCTCCCAGACCAGCTCGCCCCGGGCAGTGATCTGCCCCAGGGTCAGCCCCAGAGGCGCGACGGTGAGGCGCTCCGGGGTGGCGCGCCAGCGCGCGGTCAGGGGCCCCAGGCGCTGACCGCCGCGCTCGATCTCGGCGATGCGCAGACGGCCATCGGGGAGATCGGCCACCCAGCCGGGCAGCGGCGTAGGCTCTGGGGGCGTGGCGATCTCGTCGAAGAGCGAGCCCACCCCCGCCGGCTCGGGGGTCAAGCCATCCAGGGAGAGCCGGGTCAGGCCGATGTCCAGGGCATCGGCCAGGGCCGGGCGGTAGTCGAGCTGCCCGGCAAGCAGGCTGCCGTCCAGTGCCGCGCGCCAGCCCCCCCCCGCCTGGGGCCTCGCCTCGGCAGCAAAGGAGCCGATGCAGTGGCCGTCGCTCTCCAGGCAGTCGGTGGCCAGGCGGACCTCGCGAAGCCCGGCGGTGCCGCCCCCGCCCGAGGCCTGACCGCCAAGCCCGCCCAGCGCCTCCAGCCCGAAGATGCCGGCGGCGATTCCGCCCCAGAGTCCGCAGAGCCCGTGCAACGGCCAGACACCCAGCACGTCGTCGATGTGCCAGCGGTTTTGGGTGAGGGTGAAGGTATA
>WPCG01097187.1_pt1 | contig 98564 bp, 93 predicted proteins | sample 5403311 | NCBI WGS metagenome assembly WPCG01 (sample SAMN12869467, study PRJNA574797) | sludge metagenome | isolation source: wastewater treatment of Control | place: China:Beijing | collected 2019-05-17 | reverse complement strand
ATGAAGCCAGGCAAACGCTGCGGGCGTGGTTCAAGTACTACAACGAGCAACGCCCGCACCAAGCGCTGGGGATGAAAACACCCAGCAAGGTTTATCAACAATTAGCGGCCTGAGTGTGCAAATTCCGCTGGGTCATTACATAACTTCCCAACAGCAAGGAGCATTAACATGACTTTTCAGATGATAGATCTTCCTGGCGGTATCGGCACTCAAGTGATCGGCTTGAATCTGGATAATGACATTACCCAAACCGAGCAGAAGCAACTTTACGACGCATGGATAAACAGCGGAATAATGGTCTTCAAGCAGACTGGTAAAAGCACCGAACATCAACTCAAGCTAAGTCGGATTTTCGGCGAGCTTGATACTCACCCCGTTAAGAATCTTGTTACCGAAGGTCGATATCCCGAGATCATGGTGCTGGAAAGCAATGCGCAATCCAAGCTCAGTATTTATTATCGTCAGCAACAGCCTGAGCAGCTATTTGTCGGCTTTATCCCCTGGCACTCGGACTTGATTTTCACTACATCACCAAACCACGGGGCCATGCTGAGGGCCATTGAAATACCAAAAAAGGGAGGTGAAACAGCGTGGATCGACACTATTGCAGCCTACGAGGCCCTGGCCCCTGAGATGCAAGAACGGATTGAGAATCTGGAAGTGGAATATCGGTTCTGTACCTCGTTGCTGGATGCCCGCTTTGGACGTGATCCCCAGTTGCAGATGCAGCTCAAGGGTGAGCGCAACTTTCCACAGTTTCCGCCGGTAGTTCATCCGCTTGTCTGGCACCATCCGGTGAGCGGTCGCAAGATACTCAATTTAAGTCCTCTGCACTTGGTGAGAGTAGTTGGCATGTCACAACATGAGAGCGATGCTCTTCTGCTGGAACTCACCAACCACGTTACCAACCGACAGTTCTGCTATATCCATAGCTGGGAGCCTAACGATATGGTTCTCTGGGACAACTGGCGCACGTTACATTCAGCGCTAGGCTATCCCTTGGGCGATAGCCGCTTGGTACACCGCACCACAATCAGCGGCGATGTACAGATGGGACGGGTTCTGGAAGCTGCGCTGCCCGTTTGATCCCGCGTATACCTTGGCGTCCAATTGTCGCCGGTCAGCCAGTCGCTGTCCGGCGCAAGTCGGTCAGTAGCGGACGCAACAGCTTGGCCAAACGGAGGCGATCCTCCAGCTCCATGCCGTAAACAGCTGAGTGTTCTTCTTCACGCTGCGCCTGCATAATGCCACGTAATGTATAACGCCCGGCATCGGTGATACGTATTAGATTCGAGCGTCCATCCTGTAGATCCGGTGTGCGCTCAATCAAACCCATATGCTCCGTCTTGTCCAGATGTTTCGCGGTAGCCGGCAATGACATGAAACTGACTTTAGACAACTCGGTGAGTGTACTTTCATGCGGACTGATGCGATCCAGAGTGGCCAACAGAAGAACCTGAATATTATTCAGGCCAAAGCGCTCCGCTGCCCGCTCTGACAATGACTCAAGATGCCGCGATATCAGTCTCAAGCGGACAATCAACCCCACCGAGAGAGAATCATGCTCTGGCCATACCTGAGCCCACTGTTCCATCGCCATATCGACAGTATCGTAATCTTGATTACTTTCAATTTTTGGGGTCAGAGCCCTGATGTCCTGTGCCCCCAGAAGGTCATCACGCAAACTGCCAAATAGCCATGACAACCAGTCCAATGCCATCGGGTTGGCTGAGTACAAATGCGTTCGGCCCTGCCGTTGTTCGGCCACCAGATCAGCACGCTTGAGCACTTTCAAATGTTGGGAGACTGCAGGTTGAGAAATTGGCATATCCGCTGCAATTACCTTGACCGTTAACGGCTGCTTCATGAGTTTGTTGAAGATGGCTCGGCGGGTTGGGTCTGCTAAGGCACTAAAAACCGCTGCACGTGAAGAGAGCGGACTGTCCGGTACCATTAACATCGTATCACCTCCTCCTCTCGTCATCGCTACCATTCAAGTCCGCCCTCAGGTTCTGAAAGTAGATATCGAATATTGCAAACCTTGCACCAAACGCTGCAATTCTCCGCTGGCCTGCTCCGCTTGATAGGCACCTTGCGCAGATTGCTCACCGACCACACTGGCCTCGATCAGATTACGGTCGATATCCACGGATACTGCTGTCTGCTGCTCTGCCGCAGCTGCTATTTGCTGACTCTTATCGTCGATAACCTTAACCGCAGACAAAATCGCATCCAGTGCAGCCTGTACTCCACCGGCCTGAGCAACTGTTTCATTTGCTACTCTATGACTCTCCTGCATGGTCTGCACTGCCGATTCAACCCCGGCTTGATGTCGGTGTATCATCTGTTCAATTTCTGTGGTGGATTGCTGGGTACGCTTGGCCAATGTCCGCACCTCGTCAGCTACCACTGCAAAACCGCGCCCCTGTTCACCGGCTCGAGCAGCCTCAATGGCAGCATTCAAGGCAAGCAGGTTGGTTTGCTCAGCAATCGTCTTGATGACATCCAATACATGCCCAATGGCCTTGCTGTCCTCGGATAGCTGATAGATCACCCGCATGGATTGATCCAGCTCACTGGCCAAGCGCTCGATGCTGCCTACTTGATTGACAACCAGCTCTCTACCATGCACTGTCTGCTGGCTGGCATGACTAGCACTTTCAGCAGCAGACGCAGCGCTGAGCGCGACCTCCTGGGCGGTGGCGGAGAGTTGGTTCATCGCAGCGGCAATCTGCTCCAGTCGGTCTCGTTGGGTAACTACGGATTGCGAGCTCTCGCTGGATACGGTGCGTACCGTACTGGTTTGCTGTTCCACCTCACTGACATCTTCTCTCACCTGATGTATCAGTCGCTGGATCTGCCTGAGTGTTTTATTAAAAGTCATACTCAAGGAGCCGAGCTCATCACGACTATCGACCTCGACAGAGATAGTCATATCACCTTCGGCCACCTGTACCAGAGAATTTCCAAGGCTGTTGATAGCACCACGCATCGAAGCATAGAACGATGCATATAGGTACAGTACAAGAGATAGCACGATCAACTGAATGACCAACAGAAGAAACATCTGCTTCCGCGCCTGCTGAATCCGCTCGCTCAATTGGTCACGCAAGAGCGAAACGGCCTGCTCATTCAGGGCGTAGGTTGGCATAATCAGTGTTGAGGCTTGATCGAAGAAGCGTGTCCAGGGTGTGTCCAGCGAAGATGCATCGAGCACCTGAGTATCAATTAAATCTCGCAGTTCGCTGAGGTTCTGAGCACTAGCATTGGCAATATCTGACAGTTCTGGCCGCTCACCGGCACCGCGCACTACCGCGTCCACTTTGACAACGAACTCATCAGCATACCGCTCCAGCTCGACTACCAGAGCATCAAGCTGAACAGTATCGTTCGAGCTGAGATAGCCCTGTCCCAAAGAGGCACCAGCCAGCACTCGCAGCCGAGTCATCAGGTCCAACGCTCGACTGGTTACAGCCTCAATCAAATCACCAACCTGCCGCACATCCGGGTTCTCATCCCGGGTCAGCCCGAGCAGGGAGGATATGGTCAGCAGAAGAGTCTCTCCTTGCCCGGCAAGCTGACTGGCCAGCTCAGCCTGGGGAGCAGCACCGTCGATCCCGGCAAGACGTTCCAGCCCTCGTACCAGTTCGTTGCGTAACGTCATGTAGCTCTCGCGCTGTCGAGTATCGGCTGGCAACCACTGCATTTCGGAAATGGTATCCAGCGCTGAGCTTCGTGCCCGTTCGATCCGCTCACGCACATCTGCCTGATCTCCCGACTCACTCACACGTACACGGACGGCGGTCAGATCCCGAAGCAGGTGTAGGTCCCGCTGTAACAACAACGTACGCTCGACAACCTGAGCGCCGTGGTAAAGGCTGCTGGCATCCCGCCACTCAAGAAAAGCATCTTTGACTTGCAAATAGTTGGCCCAGAGCAGAGGTAAGAGAAACAGAACGCTGATCAAGCCAAACTTCATGCCGAAACTGAGTCGGTCCATCAAAGCAATGCCGCAGTGCAAAAAACCTTTCATGTGCGTGCCCTACCCCATCGTTGTTATCAGCCGCAGCTCGTCACTACGACCACTTTGTAGGCGCCAGTATGCACCTGGAGGAACGAACAATAAATGACATTCAATCATTTATTGTTGGAAGGAGCACTCTTTAACAGCGACAATGTCCGATCCTATGTAAGCGTCCGGCGATCACAGGTTGATCGCCGGCCTCCAGTTGTGCGGCAGTAGTTCATCGATAGCAGTATTCTTCTGCGTTGGCAGGCGGTTGAGCACATCCTTCAGGTAAGCATAAGGGTCATGGCCATTCAGCTTGGCTGACTGGATCAAGGTCATCACCGCTGCGGCGCGCTGACCACTGCGTAGCGATCCGGCGAACAGCCAGTTGCTACGCCCCAATGCCCAGGGTCGGATCTGGTTTTCAATCCAGTTGTTGTCGATGGGCACGGCGCCATCATCCAGATAGCGTGTTAGTGCTGCCCAGCGTTTCAGGCTGTAATCCAGTGCTCTGGCCGTGCCCGTCCCGTCCGGCACCTTTTGCCGCTGGGCCAGCATCCATTTATGCAGCGCCTCAGCAATGGGTTTCGCTTGTGCGACCCTCACGCTCTGACGCTGTTTCGGGGCCAGGTCTTTGGCTTCCTGCTCTACCTGGTACAACAGTTTGATGTATTCCAGCGCTTGCTCGGCCAACACACTCTGATTAGCAGTGTGCAGATCGAAGAACTTACGTCGAGCATGGGCCATGCAGCCGATCTCGATGATGCCGCTGCCGAACCCGGCCTTGTAACCAGCGTAATCGTCACACACCAGCTTGCCTTGCCAGTCACCCAGAAAGGTGCGGGCATGCTCACCCGCTCGACTTGGGGCGAACGTGTATACCACCGCTTTGATGTCTGCAAAGGGTGTTGTGCAGTAGGCCCAGACGTACGCTTTGTGGGTTTTCTTCTTACCCGGAGCCAGCATGCTGACCGGCGTTTCGTCAGCATGCAGAACGCGGTGCTCCAGCAGAGCTGCTCTCAGGGCATCCGCCAACGGTTGCAGTTGAACGCCGCAAGCGCCCACCCATTCAGCCAAGGTGGAGCGTGGAATGGTAAGACCCGCACGACCAAAGATACGCTCCTGACGATAGAGCGGTAGATGATCCGCGTACTTGGCAACCAGCACTTGGGCCAGCAGGCCAGAGGTCGGGATGCCTTTGTCGATAACCTGCGGTGGAACCGGCGCCTGGGTTAGGGTTTCACATTGAGTGCAGACCCACTTGCCGCGGATATGCCGCTCAACGGTAAACACGCCCGGCACATAATCCAGCTTCTCGCTGATATCTTCACCGATGCGTTTGAGCTGGCATCCACAGCGGCACTGTGTGTTGTCGGGCTCGTGATGGATCAGCGTTCGGGGCAGGCCTGCTGGTAGAGGTGCGCGTTTGGGCTGTTGCTTTGGTTTGGCGTCAGGAGGCAGGGTCTCTGTGAGTTCGGCCAATTCAGCCTCGATGGCTGCAATGTCGCTATCCACCAGCTCTTCTAGCAGCAGTCCCTGATGTCCATCCAGCTGTTCGCTGCGACGGGCGAACTTGTTGCGCTTGAGGATGGCTATTTCGTGGGTCAGCTTCTCAATCACCGCATCACGGTGGGCCAGAACCTGATCCTTGCTTTCCACGCGATCAAGGAGTTCCGTCGCGAGGGCGCGGAGCTGGTCGGCAGAGAGCTGATTGAGGTCGGGTCGCTGAGTCATGGCCCCCAGTATGCCAAGCCGCTGGCCGCTCCGCGATTCCCTTATTTGGTTATGGCCCTGCTGGCCAGGTTGTGGTTACAGCACCGAGATGACGCCTGCTTCACCCAGACGCTGCCAAGGCAGCCCCTGAACCAGCGCCATGACCTGCTCATCGGTCAGCTGCAGACGTTCGCCGCGCCAGGCTTCGCCCCAGTAAAACTTACCTCGGTTCAGTCGTCGAGCACACAGCCAGACACCCAGACCATCATGGATCAGCACCTTCATTCGGTTGGCTCGTTTGTTGGCAAACAGATAGGCACAGTGTGGTCTGGCTGAGCCAAACACCTGAACCACCCGCGCCAGTGCTGTGTCAGGCCCGGCCCGCATATCCAGCGGCTCGGTTGCCAACCAGATCTCATCGATCCGGATCATGCCAGCAAGTCGCGCAAGAGAACGAGGCACTGATGGGCCTGCTCTGCAGGCCATTCCACCACAACGGCACCGCCGGCACGGGGAATCTCAATGCGGATGGCGTTACTCGTACCTGTGGCTGAACGGTTGGCAGACACCGAAGGTAGTGCGGGCAGGTTGACTGGAACAAACCCAGGGGTTACCGGCAGCACGTCATGATCTCGTGCCAGGTTAACCCAACGCCTGACCAGATTGGCGTTGAGATCATTATCCAGGGCGATGCGGGCCACGGAAACGCCTGGCTGCCGGCACTGCGCAACGATCTGGGCTTTGAATTCTCGGGTAAAGCGGCGGCGGGTACGGGTAGGACTGATTACGCTTAATGAGCTCATGGATAGTGTCCACTAGAAAATAAGTGGACACTATCCTGACGACTATCGTGCTCGGCTCAAGAAGGGATCACCGGACGCTTACGATCCTATTCCAGGTAGAGGGAGAGATGATGCGTATGCGAGAGGTAGTGATTGTTAGTGGTGTTCGAACAGCTATCGGTACGTTTGGTGGCAGTCTAAAGGACTTTTCACCCGTAGATATGGGAATGCTGGTGGCTCGAGAAGCATTGAAACGCTCAGGGTTGGCTGCAGAAGCCGTTGGCCACGTGGTTTTCGGTAACGTGATTCAGAGTAAGCCGGAGGACATGTATTTAGCGCGGGTTATCGCCCTCAAAGCAGGTATCAGTCAAGCGACCCCGGCGCTAACCGTCAATCGCTTATGCGGGTCAGGTCTCCAGGCGATTATCAGCGCCGCCCAGAGCATCATGTTAGGTGACTGTGATACCGCTTTGGCTGGCGGCTCAGAAAACATGAGTCAAGCACCCTATTCTTCCCAAGCACCTCGTTTCGGCGCCAGACTCGGCGACGTGCGTCTGACCGACATGCTTCTGGGGGCCTTGACCGATCCTATTCATGATATCCACATGGGGATTACTGCAGAAAATATCGCCCGGGCCTACCATATCTCACGGGGCGCCCAAGATGAATTGGCACTGCAGTCTCATCAACGAGCTGCCAGGGCCATCGCAGAAGGACGTTTCAAACGACAGATTCTGCCAATCCTGGTCAAAACCGGAAGAACCGAACGGATATTCGATACAGATGAGCACGTACGACCCAACAGCCAACTGAAGGATTTCCAGCAGCTGAAGCCAGCCTTCGATCGTGAGCACGGCCAGGTAACCGCCGGAAATGCCTCTGGTCTGAATGACGGTGCCGCCGCAATGATCTTGATGGAGCATCAGGCAGCCAAAGCCAAGGGCTGCAAACCCATGGCCCGGCTGGTTAGTTATGCCCACGCTGGCGTAGATCCGAAATTAATGGGTATAGGCCCAGTGCCCGCCACAAGGATGGCTTTATTAAAAGCAGGCCTCAGTATCGCAGATCTGGATGTTATTGAAGCCAACGAAGCGTTCGCCACACAAGCTTGTGCAGTGGCAAAGGAGTTAGATCTACCTACTGATAACCTCAACCCCAACGGGTCAGGAATATCCCTCGGTCACCCTATCGGTGCCACCGGAGCCATTATCACCCTCAAAGCACTCCATGAACTGGAACGTGTCGGCGGGCGTTACGCATTGGTCACCATGTGTATCGGCGGTGGACAGGGTATCGCAGCGATTTTTGAGCGTATGTAAACCCAGGGGCAACACCAAATAACTGACACATAATCATTTCCTTGATCCAGATCAAGTAACTATTTTTCGAAACGGCGTGTAATGCTCTGGCACCTCACCCATCTGTGAGTTCATCCACCGCAGGAGTCAGCTCATGCACGCTATCGATTACCCGATCTATGATGCCGATCAGCATTACTATGAACCGCCGGAAGCATTTCTTCGCCATTTGCCAAAACGGTTTCTGGAAGACTTTCAGTATGTACAGGTAAACGGACGTACCAAACTGGCAGTAGGTGGGGTCATTTCCGACTACATCCCCAACCCCACCTTCGAGTACGTCGCCGATATCGGGTCACATGAGGATTGGTATCGCGGCAAGAATCCTGATGGGTTGTCGTTGCGCGAGTTCGGCGGCAAACCCATCCCTTCCCGGCCTTCTTTTCATAATGGGGCCGAGCACCTGAAGATCCTGGACCAGGAAGGCATTCATGCAGCAATCATTCTGCCAACCCTGGCATCCGTGATCGAAGAACGTCTCGAACACAAACCGGAGACAATCCAGGCATTGTTCCACTCGCTAAACCAATGGGTTGCTGATGAGTATGGTTTTGGTAATGGCCGCCAGTTCCCGGCAGGGGCAATCAATCTTTCAAACTGCGAAACGGCCTGCAAGGAGCTGGATTTCCTGCTGGAGGCCGGTGCACGCTGTGTATTGGTACGCCCAGGTCCGGTGGCAGGCATTCGTGGCAGTCGCTCCCATGGCTTCAAAGAGTTCGACCCCTTCTGGGCACGTGTTAACGAGTCGAAGATCTTCGTCATTCACCATGTTTCCGACTCCGGCTACAACCGGATCTACCGTTGGTGGACCGCAGGCGGCCAAGGCGAATTCCGCCCCTTCGAGAAAGATCCATTTAACGAGATGCTCGACTGGATGGGTCGCCCGATCTCCGATTCATTGTCGGCGCTGGTATGCCACGGCGTGTTTGACCGCTTCCCTGACGTACGCATCGCAGTGCTAGAAAACGGCTCAGCTTGGCTGGAGCCATTGCTCAAACGTTTCGCACACGTCCACTCGATGATGCCCCAGTCATTCAAGCGCGACCCAGTGGAGAGCTTCCGTGAGCATGTCTACATAGCCCCATTCTATGAAGATCCGGTAGAAAAGGTGGTCGAGCTGATGGGAGCGGACCGCGTACTGTTTGGCAGTGACTGGCCACACCCGGAAGGCTTGAAGAAACCGCTGGATTTTGTCAGGGACATCAGCACTCTCTCCACAACCGATACCAAAAAGATAATGCACGGCAATCTCAAAGGTCTGCTTGAAGGCCATCGTTGAGGCGTCATAAAACCAACAAGAGGAATCGCCATGAATATGCATGACCTGATATTGATCAGTGTGGATGACCATGTCATCGAACCACCTGGCATGTTTGAACGACATCTGCCCGCTCGTTTCAAGGATCGGGCCCCGCGCCTGATTACTACCGAGACCGGCGCGGATGCCTGGAGCTTCGATGGCAAACTGATTCCCAACTTCGGCTTGAATGCCGTCGTCGGGCGGCCACCGGAAGAGTATGGCATGGAGCCTACCTCCTACAGCCAGATTCGCAAAGGCACATATGATGTCAAGGCTCGCATCGACGACATGAATGCTGATGGTGTGCTTGCTTCAATATGCTTTCCAACCTTCCCTCATTTTGCCGGCAACCGATTGTTCGACGCCAATGACAAACAGCTCGCACGGGCCGTCATCAGCGCCTACAACGATTGGCACATAGATGAGTGGTGCGCAGCGGCCCCTGGTCGTTTCATTCCACTAGCCATTCTGCCCCTTTGGGATGTTCAGGCCAGTGTCGATGAGCTCAAGCGGGTGGCGGCAAAAGGCTGCCGCACGATCACCTTCCCTGACAATCCCGTGGCAGTAGGTTTACCAAGTATCCACATGGGCTATTGGGACCCCTTATGGGCTGCCGCCGTAGAATATCAGATTGTCATCAGCAGCCATATTGGTTCGGGTAACCAGGCCACACACTCGTCCATGGAGTCACCAATCGACGCCTGGATCGTGACCATGCCGATGGCTATATCCGGGGCGGCTGCGGACTGGCTGTTCTCTCCCATATTCAAGAAATTCCCCGATCTCAAGCTGTCATTGGCTGAAGGCGGTATAGGCTGGATTCCCTATCTACTGGAGCGGGCCAACTTCGTTTACCGGCACCACAAGGCCTGGACCAACGCTGACTTCGGCGAACTGCTACCCAGTGAGCTGTTTCAGCGGAATTTTCTGACATGTTTTATTGAAGACAAGTTCGGTTTACACAGTACCGACTTCCTCAACATGGATATGGTCTGCTGGGAGTGTGATTACCCCCATTCAGACTGTGTGTGGCCGCACTCACCGGAAATTGTATGGGACTCAGTCAAGCACTTGTCGCGGGAACTGATCGACAAAGTGACACACCTCAACGCCATGCGAGAGTTCCGGTTTGATCCCTTTGCAGTTCTCGGTCGCGAGAACTGCACGGTAGGTGCTCTTCGCGCCCAGGCCCAGCATGTTCAGGTCGAGCCAGTCGCCGGCATGGGTGGATTCAACCCAGCAACCCGTAGCGGCGAACCCGTGACATCCGGCGAGGTTGTTCGGATGTTCTCCTGATCCAGTCAACCCATGCCAGCAATGGCATGGGTTCTCGGAGGTCCCATGAAAGTACGTTCACCGGATATGGATTTTTCCGCAGTCTCTCCCCACTGGGCGCCGTGCATGGAGTTTGCCCAGCGTTTCAATGCATCGTCCACCGTACCAGCGCATATCGAACCGTTCCTGGTCAAGGTCATGATGCGCGCCAAGATCGAGCTGGAAAAAACCCCACAAACACACACCCAGCTGTTGGAAGATGTGGATATATTCATCAAGCAGGAAGTTCAGCATTGCAAGCGTCATCTGGATTTCAATCGCCAGCTCTATGACAAGGGTTACGCTGGAATGCAGGCCTTGGAAGCGCCCTACAATGCTGATTACCAGCACTGGCTGAAGGATCGCTCGTTACGCTTTCTGATCGCTTATTCCGAAGGCTTCGAGGCCATGGGATCGGCCAGCGCTGAGCTGTTCTTCACGGACATTGACGACTATCTTCTTGACGCAGAGCCTGGCGCAGTGACCCTGTGGAAATGGCACCTGGCTGAAGAGTTCGAGCATAGGGAAATCTGCTTCAAGGTCTACCAGGCATTATATGGCAAAGGTATCCGTAGCTATTTTTATCGCCTTTATGGTTTCGTCTATGCCATTGCACACATCGGCAGCCACGTGAAACGCACAACCGCCTATTTGCTCGAACAGGATCGCCGCACCTGGTCGGCCAGTGAACGGTCAGCTTCGCTCGAACGTGAGAAAGCAGTTAACCGTCGCCTCGCCAAGGCCAGCCTGCCACGTCTGCTCAAAGTCTTCTCACCCTTCTATGACCCCGCCCGCAAACAGGTACCGACAGGCATGGAACAATATCTCGACCTGTGAACCTCGCGTGCTTGAGCAGCCGCGCAGGGTGGACTCGACTCACCCTGCGCGCCGCTGTTCACATACCTCAACGCATACCTTTCTCACTGATAAAATGGGTCACCTTGAGCCAGTGCTCTCCTACGTGCAACGCCCGCACCTGTCTCTCCAGATTCAGGCCCGCCACTGTCAAGCGCATCTGCTGACGCAGATAATCGGACCAGGAGTCAACAATGAAGCGTTCCTGATAGTGCAGCGGCTGCTCCAGGTCACGGTAGATGCGCCAGAAACTCACGCCATTGCGCTGTCGCTTGCAGCCCAGCTCGCTCATCAACTGAATGAATTCGGATTTATCGCCGGGAGCGACCTGGTAGCTAATCTGTATAGAGACAAGGCCATCATGCGCGTCAATGTCCTGGTAGGTATAGCCCGGCCCGTCCGCCGTCGACAACGGTTACTCTTTCCCTTCGTCCTCTGGAGTGATCGGATAATGACGCATCACTAGAAGGCCGGCCGCAACAACCAGCGAGGCCAAAATCAAGGTGCCCGACACCTCCATATAACTGGCGAGCAGCCCCCAGATGGCTCCGCCAATGGCCAGAGCGCCCTGAAATACCAACATATAGATAGCCACCGCCCGGGCCCTGATCCAGTTTGGCACGGCTGTCTGGATGGCGACCAGGTTAGTGGTGCCTACTAGCATCCAGCCAATCCCGGTGAAGAACAGTGCGGCGCATTGCAGTGCCTGGTTATCCAATAACGCAACGGCGAGCCCACCGACCGCGAATACCAGGCAGGAAAGATAAACCACCAAGTTGACATCACACCTGACCCGGAGTGTCGGCAGAACCAAAGCGCCGAGCATGGTGCCGCCACCAATGCTGCCCAGCAATATACCGTAGTTCCCGGCATCACCACCTGATTGGCTGGCGACCAACGGCAACAGCGCCCACAACGCGCTACCTGCAGCGACGAAGACGATAGTCCGCAGAATCTGCCAGCGCATGACCTGGGTATGGCGAGTGTAGCGAATGGCCCCGCGAAGCCCGGTCAGCAGGGTTTCTGGGGGCATGCTGGCATCTCTGGTCGGCGAGCGCATAAACACGATCACCAACAGCGACAGGAACAATAGCACGGCGCACACCATAAATACGCTGGCGATCCCCGAAATGGCAACCACTCCTCCGGCCATAGCCGGCCCCACAGCCCGTGCCGAACTGTAGGAGACCGATGATAACGAAAGAGCTGCCGGCATCAGAAGTCTGGGTACAGATTCTGCCTGGGCGCTATACCAAGCCGGTCCTTGCAGAGCAAAACCGATCCCGAACATGAAGGTCATAGCAAGCAGAATGACAGGATTAACTAACTCCAGGAGAGTGCAGGCAACCAGACTCAAAGCGACGAGGAACATCCCGACCTGCGTGACCAACAGATAGCGCCGACGATTGAAAATATCTGCGAAAACCCCTCCTGGCAGTCCAAAAAAAAACGAAGGCAAGCTTATCGCCGTCTGTACAAGCGCAATCATGAAGGGAGAGGTGGTCAGTGAGAGCATCATCCATGCCGCACCAACGTTCTGCATCCAGATAGCCAGATTGATAGCAAGTGCGCCCAACCATAACCAGAAGAACGCTGGAACTTGAAAGGGGGCCCATGGGGCATTGTTTTTCTTGGTCATCGAGCCTCCAGGCTCATAATGCATTCAGACTGCTGTCAAGCACCAGTCACGTGCCTTGCCAGCCTGCTTAGCGCTTGACTAAAAGCAGGAATGGCCGCATAGTAAAAACTAACTATATGACAGTTTTTTAGATATTGCAGCCACTACCTGTAGACCACCAAGCCGTAACTGATTGGTGTAAAAGAATATAAAAAACAAAAATGGCTATCAGCGGCCCATGCACAGACAGGTACAAACAGTCAATCAGTTTAAAGCACAGGAAATCGACATGCCGATACGCCCCGACAACGAATATCAAGAACACCTCAAGCAGGGAAAATTCAGGCTGCAACGTAGTCGCAGCAGTGGTGCTTACGTGTTCTACCCCCGCGTGTTTGAACCGAAAACCGGTAACACCGACCTGGAATGGGTGGATGCCAGCGGCATGGGTACCATCTATTCGGTCACCATCGTACGTCCCAAACCGCCAGCCGAGCCTTACAACGTAGCCTTGGTTGATCTAGATGAGGGCCCACGGATGATGACTCGCATTGATGGTGTTCCAGTCGAACAGATCCGTATCGGCGCCCGCGTCCAGGTCCAGATAACCAGCGACGATGAACAACACTTTGTCGTCTTCGCACCCACCAGCAAACAGGACTAGGCATCTAGAATGAAAAACCCCATGTCCCTCGAAGGACGAACACTGATCATCACTGGCGCTGGCCAGGGCATTGGCCTCGCCATCGCCCGGCTGGCTATCGAGCAAGGTGCCAATGTGGCAGCCGTCGATCTCAACGGCGACGCCCTTAATGCCGCAGCTGAAGAGTTTGGCGGCAGGTATCTTCCTCTCGCCGGCAGCGTAGCCGATGCTCAATTCGCTCAGGCAGCCGTCGAGCAGGCGGTAGCACACTTCGGTGCGGTTCAAGGGCTGGTGAACAACGCAGGTATTGGCCGCCCCGCCATGATCGAGAAGATGACAATGGATCAATGGCAACAGGTGCTGGATATCCACCTGACCGGTTCATTCCTATTCACCCAGACGGTTGGTCAGCACATGCTGGCCCGAGCCAAGGCAGGAGAAACCGACCCTGGCGCCATTGTCTTCATATCTTCCGATGCGGGCCGTCGTGGAAGCTTGGGGCAGATCAACTATTCAGCGGCCAAGTCCGGCATGTTCGGCATGGCCATGACTGCCGCTCGAGAGTGGGCCCGGTACAACGTTCGCAGCAATGCGGTGTGCTTCGGCATGGTGGAAACAGCCATGACCGAGAAAGTACGTAACGACCAGCGCTTCCTGGAAACCTACATGGCGCAGATTGCGTTGGGACGTTTCGCCACGCCTGAAGAGGTAGCTGTACCGGTGTGCTTCCTGCTGTCCCCGGGGGCCTCCTATATCACAGGACAAGTCATTTCAGTCAACGGCGGCTACACCATAACGGTATGATCATGAACGATATGCGCAAAGATGCACTGACCGGCATCCGGGTTCTGGATATGACACGGGTCATTGCCGGCCCTTATGCCGGTCAGATACTCGCCGATCTCGGGGCCGAGGTAGTCAAGGTCGAGCGTCAGGGGGAAGGTGATGACATTCGTCGCATTGGCCCCCCCTGGCTCAAGGGAACCGACGGCACTCTTCAACAGGAATCCACCTACAGCCAGTCGGTCAATCGTAACAAACGCTCTCTTACGGTCGATTACGCTCAGCCAGAAGGTGCAGAACTGATCCGCCGTCTGGCGACCGAGTCCGATGTACTGCTTGAGAACTACCGTACCGGCACCTTGGCCAAGTACGGATTGAGCTACGATGACCTGCGCAAGATCAATCCGCGCCTGATTTACTGCTCGGTGACCGGCTTTGGTCAGACCGGCCCTTACTCCAACCGCTCTGGCTATGATTACCTGGTCCAGGCCATGGCTGGTGTCATGTCAGTGACAGGCCATCGAAATGGGGAGCCCGGCGAAGGCCCCATGCGGGTCGGCGTGCCGATCGCGGATATCTGTGCCGGTCTCTACGCCGCCATTGGTGTACTTGCCGCCCTCAACCATCGCGCCCACAGTGGTGAAGGCCAGCACATTGATGTTTCTCTGTTCGACTCGCAGGTAGCTGCACTGCTCAACACCTTTTCATCCTGGTTCAACGGCGGCAAGGAACTCGGTCGCACAGGCAACGATCACCCCAGCGCCTCGCCCTACGGTGTCTATGCGGTAGATGATGGTCATATCCTGATTGCCACCTTCAACGACCGCGAATTCACGCGATTGGCGAAAGCCGTGGGCCATTCTGAATGGATCGAAGACCCACGCTTTGCCCTGAACGGAGCTCGTGTGGCCAATCGCAAGGCGCTATCTGAAGCCCTCACCGACGCCCTCAGGGGTCGGACCAAGAACCAGTGGATCGAACTGTTAAACCAGGCCACAGTCTCGTGCGGCCCATTGAACGATATGGCTGACCTGGAGAATGACCCGCACGTTATCGAGCGTGGCATGGTGGTCGAGCTCAAGCACCCGGTGAATGGTGTAATCAAGACGGCAGCCAGCCCCATGCGTTTTTCTGCGACGCCAGCCAGTTACCGTACAGCACCGCCTCTGGTGGGTGAGCACACCAATGAAGTGCTGAGCGAGTGGTTGAAGCTGACTAAGGAAGATATCCAGGCGCTACGCGCCAGGCAGATCATCTGACGGAGCCTGTTATGAACTCATCATTCAGTTTCACCCCGCTGCAAGTGCCGGACTCGCTTGAGCCAATCAGACAGCAGGTACGCGGATTCCTGGCCGATGCGTCCAGCCAATGGTCCGGCTGGAAGGTCGGTCACTCCTGGACAGGCTTTGATCGCGACTTCAGCCTTGAAGTGGGCCGCCGCGGCTGGATTGGCATGACCTGGCCCCGCGCCTACGGAGGGCATCAGCGCTCTGGTCTGGAGCGATACGTGGTGGTCGAGGAAATGTTGGCCGTGGGTGCTCCCCTCGGTGCTCACTGGTTTGGTGACCGCCAAAGCGGGCCACTACTGCTGCGCTTGGGAACAGAGCAACAGCGCCAACGCTTTCTGCCGATGATAGCCCGCGGCGAAACCGCTTTCTGCATTGGCCTCAGCGAGCCGGACTCCGGTTCAGATCTGGCATCCTTGAGGTCTCGTGCGACCCGGGTGGAGGGTGGCTGGAAACTCAACGGCCGCAAGGTCTGGACAACCAACGCCCACCTGTGTGATTTCATGATCGGCCTGTTTCGCACCGGCGGGCCTGCGGAAACGGAGAAGCATAAAGGTCTTTCACAGTTTCTGATCGATATGCGCTCCTCGGGTATAGAGGTTCGGCCGATCCATGATCTAACCGGCGAGGCACACTTCAACGAAGTGGCTTTTGACAATGTTTTTGTACCGGACGACATGCTGGTAGGCGTAGAAGGCGACGGTTGGGCCCAGGCCAGCTCGGAGCTGGCGTTCGAGCGTAGTCAGCCCGACCGCTACATGAGCAGTTTCCCACTATTGCCGCTGGCCATCGACCGCCTGCAGGAGCAGCAGCAATGCGACCGACTGGCCGCCCGCCGCATGGGCAGCGCTCTTTCTGAACTCGTGGTTTTACGTGAAATGTCACTCTCGATACTGGGGCAGCTGGAAGACGGCCACACACCTGCAAAAGAGGCTGCACTGGTCAAGGATCTGGGCAATAGCTATGAGCAGAACATACCCGAGCTTGTACGCGAGTTATTGAACCACCCTGCGTACATGATCCAAGGCGACAAGCTCAGTGAGCTGGAGTGCTTCCTCACGCAAACCGTTCCGACCTTCTCTTTGCGAGGCGGCACCCGTGAAATTCTCCGTGGAATCATTGCCAAGGGGCTTGGACTACGATGAGCAACGAAATGAATATCAGCGAAATACTGGCTGAGCAGGTCAATCGTCTATTTGCTGACCGTATTGATCGTGACCTGCATGTGCAGGCCGAGCAGGGCCAACTCAATACTGCGCTGTGGCAGGAAGTCGAGGGCCTGGGTATCACCCGGGCACTATGCAACGAACAGCAGGGCGGAGCCGATCTGAATTGGGCTGACTGCGAACCGGTCATTCGCCTCACCGGCACCTATGCTGCCCCCCTTCCCCTGGGCGAAACCCTACTCGCCTCCTGGTCATTGTCGATGGCCGGACTCGAAATCCCCGATGGCGCAATTTGTGTGGCCTCGGATGTGTTCCGTCTCGATGGGCAAGGGCGGCTCAGCGGCCATGCCGAGGCAGTCAATTGGTTGCCACAATCCGCCCATGTAGTGCTGGTGGCAATAGACCCAAAAGGCCAGACACATATCTGTCTCGTAGCAAGCCCCTCTGACAGTGAGTCAATAACTGGTATCGACCGTCAGCCCTGCGCCAGCCTTACCCTCAATGGCACGCCCCCGCTGCTGACGGCCCCCTCACCCCTGAACGAATTGGGACTACTTCCCCACCTGGCAGTATTGCGTAGCATTCAGATTGCTGGAGCGCTGGCTCAGGTCCTGGATTTGTGCATCGAATATGCCAATACCCGCGTGCAATTCGGCCGCCCTATCGGTAGGTTCCAGGCCATCCAACATATGATTGCCGAACTTGCCGGCAAGACGGCTGCGGCACAAGTGGCAGGCCTATATGCGGCCCGTCAGGTCGACCAGGGCAAAGCCGAGCAAGGCGCGGCAATAGCCAAGTCATTGGTCAGCCGATACGCCACCCAGGCTTGCACCATCGCCCACCAGGTGTTTGGCGCAATAGGCACTACCGATGAGCACAGCCTGCATTACTTCACCCGCCGACTATGGCAATGGCGGACCGAGGCGGGTAGCGATCATTGGTGGTCTGAACGGCTGGGACAGGCGGTACTGCAACGACCGGGTAGCCAACTTTGGGAGTATGTTACGCGGACTCAGGAGGCCGTTTTACACTGATCTGCTGTCACCAGGTCTGGCTACGCCGGTAGCCAGACTCCAGCCTAGAACCTGAATGTCGAGAGAAGAGCAAGAATTGATCAGCGACAAGCGCTGAGGGTAATGGATACCGAGTCCGAAAAGCGCAGCGCATGGGGCTTATCGATCTCCACACTGGCGGAATGGACCGCCTCGTCAGTCATGACCAACATCAGAACCTCATGCGTCAACCGCTCCAACAGCAGGAAGCGACCCTCCTCGACATGCTTGATAATCGCCTTGGTAATAGTGCGATAATTCAACGCATGCTCAATCTGATTGTGCTCGCAGGCAAGCTCTGCCGCATAATACATGACAACATTGATTATGATGTCTTGACGATTGCGAATCTCCTCGTCCTTGATGCCAATATAGGTACGCAGCCGCAGATCCTTCACACGTATGCAAGCCAGCTCAGTCTTCATGGCAACTATCACCCCCGACCGATCAACTGCAGAAACTCCTGGCGAGTCCTGCCCGACTGCCGAAAGACTCCCAGCATTACCGAGGTATTCATCACCGAGTTCTGTTTCTCCACACCGCGCATCATCATGCACATGTGCTGCGCCTCAATCACCACCGCTACGCCCTCGGCACCGGTAACGCTTTGCAAGGCTTCGGCAATTTGCCTGGTGAGACTTTCCTGAATCTGCATGCGTCGCGCGTACATGTCGACGATACGGGCGATCTTCGATAACCCGATCACCTTGCCAGTCGGAATGTAAGCAACATGGGCCTTACCGATAAAGGGCAGAAGATGATGCTCGCACAGCGAGTAGAGTTCGATGTCCTTGACGATGATCATCTCATCGCTGTCTGAAGCGAAAAGCGCGCCGTTGACGATTTCATCCAGGTTTTTCTGATAACCATTACAGAGGTATTGCATAGCCTTGGCTGCACGCTCAGGGGTGTCCAGCAAGCCTTCGCGCTCAGGGGTCTCTCCCACCCCCCGGATGATCTCGCGATAATGATCCTGTAGTTTTTCAGTCATGCTCTATATCTTCCATATTAAAAAATGGCGAAATACGAGCCGAACCGCCCCTTTTAATTATCGGTCGGCTCGCATTCGCCAAACCTTCAAGCTCAAGGCATCACAGGCGTTTGAGCACCGTGACTACACAAGCACCACCCAAGCCGACGTTGTGCTGAACCCCAACGCGGGCATTCTCAACCTGGCGGTCACCTGCGAGTCCGCGCAAATGCCACGTCACTTCGGTGATCTGCGCCAGGCCGGTGGCGCCCAGTGGGTGCCCTTTGGACAACAGTCCGCCAGACGGGTTGGTTACGACACTCCCGCCATAGGTGTTTGCACCTTCAAAAACGAACTTTTCACTGCCCCCCTCAGGACATAGCCCAAGTGCCTCATAGGTAATCACCTCATTCGGAGAGAAGCAGTCATGCAGCTCTACCAGATCAACATCTTCCGGCCCGATACCAGCTTGCTCATAGGCCTTAGCTGACGCCCGACGGGTCATACCTGCCCCGACCACCTCGATCATGCTGTCGGACTCATAACTGTCCGGCGTGTCGGTGGTCAGGCTCATACCAGCGATTTCCACACAATTCTGCAGAGCGTGCTTTCGCGCGTAGCTTTCCGAGACCACCACGACTGCCGCTGCTCCACAGGTCGGAGGGCAGCACATCAACCTAGTCAAAGGCCCGAAGATCTGCGGTGAGGACATCACCTGCTCCAGAGTCAGCGCTTCAGTAAAGATGGCATAGGGATTGCGCAACGCATGACTCCGCGCCTTAACTGAAACCCGTCCGAACAACTCGGCTGAGACGTTGTATTTTTCCAGGTACTCAGCGCCGGCACCGCCAAAATACTGCGGACCGGAGGGCGCATTGTCGTCCCAACCACGGATCCGCCGGGTGGCCTCATCAATACGCACAGTGATGGGGGTTCTTGCCGCCGCATCGCTGCCGGCCAGAGCGCCTGGGTTCATTTGCTCGAACCCCACTGCCAGAGCGACATCCACAGCGCCGCTAAGCACCGCCTGGCGGGCCAGGAACAGCGCCGTCGAACCGCTAGCACAGGCATTATTGACGTTGACCACCGGGATACCGCTCAGCCCGACATGGTAAAGAGCCGTTTGTCCCGAACAGGTATCACCGGAAACAAAACCGGCATAAGCCTGCTGGACCTCGGCATAATCAATACCTGCATCATCTAACGCACTCTGCGCCGCCTGTGCACCCATGATGTCATACATCTCGCTTCTGCCGGGCTTGGTGAACTTCACCATGCCGACACCGGCTACCATAACCTTATCGCTCATATATTCCTCTCTCTGGGGCTGGCCTGCCCTCGACAGTCCTTCGGCAAATACTATTTGGCGAAATCCATGATGGTCAGCGCTGCCTCCGGACGATATACCCGGCTCTCTTCTGCAGCGATACGCTGTGCATTGAACTCAGTGTCATAGCCACCGCCCGGCATCCCCTCAGCACTGACCAGCTTCAGCTCGCGAACACTATGGCCCGAGGCAAAAAGGCAATGACCCGTGCGGCTGCCAGACAGTTCACTGACCATGTACAGCACAACCTGAGCCACGTGCTCCGGTGCCATCTGCGACTTGGCCTCTTCATCCATCAAAGGAGCAGTCAGCGCCGATACCGCCGCGGGTGCCAGTGTCCAGACACGCACACCGTACTTGGCTCCTTCAATGGCCAACACATTGGAAAGCCCCCAGGCGCCGCACTTGGAAGCGGAGTAGTTCGCCTGACCAAAGTTGCCCACCAAGCCGGAAGTGGACGCCGTGTTGACGATCACACCACCACCGTTCTCCTTCATCCACGAGAAAACCGGCTGAGTCGCGGCATACATGCTCTTGAGGTTGACACCAATGACGGTGTCCCAATCGCTCTCGCTCATCTTCAGGAAAGACTTATCGCGCAGGATCCCGGCATTGTTGATCAGAATGTCGGCACGGCCGAAGTTATCTAGAGCGCTGGCCAGCAGTGTCTGACCGCCTTCAATGGTGGATATATCAGCGGTATGTGCAACAGCCTGTCCGCCAGCGCCTACGATCTCGGCAACGACGCTTTCGGCAGTCGAATTACCTTGCTCATCACGCCCCAGGTCGTTAACCACAATAGCGGCGCCTTCCGCTGCCAGCAGACGAGCATGGGCCGCCCCAAGGCCACGTCCCGCACCGGTGATAATCGCAACTTTCCCATCCAGTAGAGCCATTGTTCAGTCTCCAAATGTGCCTGTGTTCTGATCGAAGGCGGTCAGTGCCGACATCGTTGCCTTTTACTGATATCTCTGGCCGCACCTGTTGTGAGATACTACATGATAACTGACCATTTGACAGTTATTAATTGAAGCGTGATGCTATGTATACAGAACAACAAGGCTTAGGAGATCACCGTGCCGCTGAACTATGACCTCATCAAGAACTGGCCACTTCCTGAAGTACGCCAGCAATACACTGCGCACGAGACCATTCTCTATGCCCTTGGAGTTGGCGCCGCAACCGCTAATCCACTGGCTCCAGAGGATCTTCAGTTGGCGTACGAGAAGGAGCTCAAGGCATTACCGACATTCGCCACCATTCTGGCCAGCGGCGAGTTCTGGATGTCCCGACCGGAAGCCGGTATAGATCTGACCAGGGTTCTGCATGGGGAGCAATTCCTGACGATCCATAAGCCTTTGCCTGCAGCAGGTACGGTAATAGGACGCGACAGCATCGATGAAATATATGACAAAGGTGCCGACAAAGGTGCTGTCCTCTATATGTCCCGGCGTCTATATGATGCTGATACAGGCGAACATCTGGCCACATCATCGTGGTCCACCTTCATGCGTGGCAATGGTGGTTTTGGTGGATCGGCGGAAGGTCAGCCAAAACCCCATCCCCTACCTGACAACCACCCCTGCGACCTGTATATCGACCTGCCCAGCCGACCGGAACAGGCTGTGATCTACCGCCTGTCGGGTGATCTCAATCCCTTGCACATCGATCCGGACTTTGCTGCCAAGGCTGGATTCGACAAACCTATTCTCCATGGCATGAGCAGCTATGGCATGGCTGGTAGAGCCGTTATCAAGCTGCTTTGCGACAATGATCCACATCGCCTGCGGGCCCTCAATCTACGGTTCGCAGCTCCGATGTACCCAGGGGAAACCCTACGCACCGAGGTATGGCTTGAAGCTGAAGGACAAGCCGCCTTCCGTGTTCGCGCACTGGAGCGCGATGTCATCATCCTCAATAACGGCTATGTCGAATTCGACAGCTGATTGATCACCCAGGAGTTTCAACCATGTCTTATACCGAAATCACTTATGAAATCATCGGCAATGTCGCGCGTATCTGTCATAACCGACCGCATGCAGCCAATGCTGAAACCGAGAATCTGCTGGCTGAGCTCGACGATGCTCTGGAAAAGGCGCGCAAGGATGACAACGTCCGCGTGCTGATCATTGGCGGCCAAGGCAAGCACTTTTCTTCCGGCCATGATCTTATGGATGGCATGGAGAAGCGTGGCGACTTTTCACCAGAACAGCACTGGCTATGGGAAAGCGAGCATTATTTGGGTAATGCTTTGCGGATATGGGACTTTCCTAAGCCGACTATCGCCCAGGTGCAGGGGGCCTGTATCGCTGGCGGCTTCATGGTAGCCAATATGTGCGACATGCTCGTGGCCTCCGATGACGCTTTTTTCAGCGATCCCGTAGCTCATAGCCTCGCGGCCGCCTCGGTTGAAGCCTTGATGCACCCTTGGGTCCTGGGCATCCGCAAGGCCAAGGAGTTCTTGTTCACCGGTCAGCGCCTCAGCGCCCAAGACGCTCATGAGTGGGGCATGGTCAACCACGTTGTTTCCCGTGATCAGCTGGAAGAGTTCACCCTGGGCCTGGCCAACCAGATCGCCAAAGCACCACCGATAGGTATCCGTATGCTCAAGCGCTCGATTAACCGCTCGGCCGACATCATGGGTTTCCGTAATTCACTGATGGCGCATTTCGATACGCATATTCTGAGCACGTCGACCAAAGAACATTTTGAGGTCGCCGCAGCCGGTATGCGTGCTTCACTGGAAACCGCCAAGAAGACTCAATCCTGACTTGCCAGAGCGGCGTCCTCGCGACGCCGCCCTCCCCCCTTCTCTCGCGAGAATCACAATGATTGATTACAAAAAGCTCAAGAACCGGTACTTCGAGCCCTTTACCCGCCGTTACCTGGCGACAGATACCATCCACTATGCCGAAGGTTTTGGTGCTGGCCTGGATAGCCGGCGAACCCAGGATGACGCGACTTATTTGACTGATGGCCCGGCCCTGCAAGCCTTGCCGATGATGGCAGTAGCCTTGGCCGATGGCGAGTTCTGGCAACAGGACCCTTCGACCGGCATTGTCTGGCAGAAGATTGTTCATGCAGCCGAAAGCATACGGATACACAACCCCCTCCCCACCCAAGGCGCCGTGGTGGTGGGTCAGTACATCAAGGATATTTTCGATCGCGGTGAAACCAAAGGCGCAGTCATGCTACAGAACCAGCAACTCTGTGACGAACAAGGCACACCCTTGGTAGATATCGAGGTAGTAACTGTATTGAAGGGTAATGGCGGTTTTGGCGGCCCACCAGCTCCCGACAGCAGGCCTGAGCCCCTACCTGAGCGCACACCAGATGACATCATCGAGCTACCAACGCCCACTGCGCAAGACACAGCTTTTCGCCTCACTGTTGATCTTGAGGTCGCAGACTCCAGTGCCAGTAGCGAATCCAAACGCATGATCCGCGGTGTCGGATGCTTCGGCCTGGCGGGTCGTGCAGCGCTGCTATTGGCGTGCGGCAATCAGCCTGAACGGCTTCAAGCCTTTGGCGTACGTTATGCCGGCCCCATGTTTACCGGTGAAACCATGCGCGTATCACTCTGGTATCTTCAGCCAGGCAAAGCCGTATTTCGAATGGATGCCGTAGAACGGGAGCAAGCTGTTCTGAGTCATGGCTACATTGAATACCGAGAATAGGCTCCGCGTGCCGGGCCGGATGTACATCCGGCTCGATAACTGCACGCCATCAAATATCTACGCTGGCAACACTCTCAGCTTCCGGCGCCTTTCGCTTGGAACGGGGTTTCGTCGCCTTTGGCGCTTTCTTCGCCTCTCCCTCCGTTGCGCGCTCTTGCAAAGTTTTGACAATTACCCTTGCGGTCGCTGCATTCATACGCTTTGAACCCAAACCTCGCTCCATGACTACAGGATCTGTGGCAGCCAAACGTTCCATGGCGGCGTGCAAGACAGTTGCTTCGGCATAGGCATCTCCTCTCCGACGCCCTCCTCCCACCGGATTGATTGACAAAATGCGTTGCGCAAACTTCTCGATAAAAGGGACATAGGTATCCATGCGCAGCTGCTCGAACCGCATATCCCCTCTATCGGCTTCCAGATTACGATAGCGCAATACTTCGCGGTGCCTGCTCCATACCTCATTGAAAGCTTCAACTAGGCGCAAGGCCTCACTTTCGAGATCGTCGACATTCCAACCTTGGTCAAAAAAACCAATCACCTGCCCCATATCCTCGGCAGCTAGAAGACTCAAGGCGTACAACACGTCTTGCACATCGTCAAAGTACATATAGAAACTGGCCGAGGAGGTGCCTGCGGCCTTGGCAATGGCCACTGCAGTAAGATCAACCGGAGAGCTGGTGCATAGCAATCGGCGCGTTGCCGTCATCAGGCGCCGCCGTGTTTCCTGCCCTTTGCGGCCTAGTACCTGCCCCTGCTTATTTACTGTAACGTCATGCGCCATTCTGTTTCCTCTACTCAAAGTTTGTAGCCACCGACCAGGTCAGGCAGCTCACAATTTAACCAAAGCATCCTACAGACAATCACTATTCACCTGCCAACCGACGCGTTGTCACTCGTTGCATTCATAAAGCTGACTCCGGCATCTTACATTCCTGACAAATGCGCCACGCGCCAGATAGCTGAGAACCCATCCTTCGTCAAGATGGACGAACCATCAGTTTTTCTGAAGTCGTTACAGTATATGCCAGAAATACAAGATTTTTGCTCATAAATACCACCTACAAGCCAAAGATGCCTGTCCGTAACACTTGCATAACACATCCCAATAACTGACAATCCAACAGCTATTTGGTTTCATCCCCATACAGCCATCAACCCAAGGAGCTGAGCCATGCCGAATATGGTCCAAGACAAAGTGGTAGTGATTACGGGTGCAGGAAGCGGCATTGGCCGTGAATTCGCCTTGGCCTTCGCTGCAGGCGGTGCATGTGTAGTAGTCAATGATCTCGGACGCACCGAGGATGGATCAAGTAGTGCGGAGCAAGTCGTTGAAGAGATTCGCAGCATGGGTGGCCAAGCCGTAGCCAGTACTGACAGCGTATCTGAATGGGTATCCGCTCATCGCATTATCGAAACCGCCATCGATCATTTTGGGCGTGTTGACTGCGTGGTCAATAATGCAGGCATTGTTCGTGATCGTTTCTTTTTCAAGATGAGTCTGGAGGAATGGCAACAGGTCATTGATGTGCACCTCAATGGATCCTTTTACATTTCTCGGGCGGCAGCGCCCTTCTTCAAGGAACAGCAAGGCGGGGCTTATATTCATATGACCTCGACCAGTGGTTTGATTGGCAATCCCGGACAGTCCAATTACGCCGCAGCGAAGATGGGTTTGGTCGCCCTGTCCAAGGGAATTGCCCTGGATATGGCCCGCTACAATGTTCGGTCCAATTGCATCGCCCCCTGGGCATGGACGGCAATGACGGCTTCCGTCCCCACAGATACCCCCGAGGCAGCCGCCCGGATGGAAAAACTCAAGACCATGGAACCTAGGCTGATCGCTCCTCTGGCGGTCTATCTGGGTAGCGATGCGGGCGCTGAAGTGTCGGGTCAGGTCTTCGGTGTACGCGCCAACGAAATCTATCTATTTTCGCAATCCAGGGTTATCCGCTCGGTGCATCGAAGCGATGGTTGGACACCCGAGAGTATCGCCGAGCATGCCATCCCAGCCATGAAAAATTCATTCTTTGCCAATGTGCCGTCACCTACTCTGACCACATGGGACCCGATCTGACCCCCTCGTCAACTTATTATTGAGGTCACAACAATGAGCAGCATGGAAACCATCGGTATCGGCTTCCCCTGGGAGGAGCTCCCTGTAGGTCGTACTTTCAGGACTCAAGGCCGCACCATCACCGAGGCGGATATCGTCAACTTCATTTCTTCGACGGGGATGCTTGAGGTTCTGTTTACCAATGTGGAGTTCCTCAAGGAAGCTGGTTTTGAAGGCCGCCTGGTGCCAGGCGGTCAGGTATTCTGCTTCGCAGAAGGCTTACTGTTCCAGACCGCCCTGCAAGGTGTCGGCGTAGCGTTTCTGAATATGGAACTGGACATCAAAGGACCGACATATGCGGGGGACACTATCCACGTTGAATGTGAAGTAATCGAGTCGCGTGCCAGCCAAGGCAAATCCGGCATGGGGCTGGTGCGTACCCGCAACCGGGTCATCAAACAGGATGGCAGTCTGGTGATGGAATACACCCCGCTGCGCCTGGTCAAGGGCAAAACCAACCTTGAAGCACGGAATGCCTGAGCGAGGGGATGATCGAATGAAGCAATTACGGATGCATGGTGTCAATGAGCTGCGGCTTGATGACGTGGAGGTACCCCAGGTCGGCCCCGGAGATGCACTCATAAAGGTTGTCGCTGCAGGCATCTGCGGCAGCGATCTCAATTTTCTGCGCCAGGGCTATATCGGCCTCCCAAACACTACACCCAGTCCGCTAGGCCATGAGCTGGTCGGCACGGTACATGCGCTGGGTGCTCAGGTCAAAGGCCTGGAAGCAGGTCAACGGGTGGTCATTCATCCAATGAAAGGGCGTAACCGTATAGGTACAGGCGACTCTCTGCATGGCGGCTTCGCCGAGTATGTCCTGGTACGTGATGCCGCCGTTGGCGAGTCGATATTCCCCATCGCCGAGCACCTCACGTATGAACGCGCGGTATTGGCCGAGCCAATTGCCGTGGGCATGCATGGTCTAAACAAGGCAAACGCACAACCAGAAGACCGAGCGGTTGTTCTGGGTGCCGGCCCCATCGGGCTGGGTGTGGTGGCCGCACTCCAACACCGCGGCATCCAGGACGTCATCGTTGTCGATATCGTCGAGGAACGCTTGGCCAGAGCCCGAGAGCTGGGCGCTTCCGGTACAGTCAATACAGCCCACCAGGACTTGCAGGGAACCTTGGTGCAACTGTTAGGCACTCGCAAGTCCAAGATCGCCCGCCAGCCCTGCGTCAACGCCAGCCTGTATATCGACTGTGCAGGCTTTGCGCCGCTTCTGAGCCAGGTGTTCGCCCATTGCTCCGACAACGCTCGCATCCTGATATTGGCTACATACAAAGAACCGGTACCGGTAGATCTGGCTCAGTTGATCATCAAGGAAATCGCCTTGATAGGCTCACTGTCCTACCCTACCGAGTTCGCCGAGGTGCTGGATATGCTCAGCAGTCCCGGCACGGTGATCGAACCAATGATCAGCCACAGCTATCCATTTGAACAGTTCAGCGAAGCTTTTCAGATAGCACTGGATGCTAGCCAGTCAGCAAAAGTCGTCCTCCGATTTGACCAGCCCGCATGAGCTGACATTCTCTATGCCCTGCTTGTCCATCCGGGACATCAGGGCTAGAATTAACTGACCAAGAGTCATTTATTTGTCAATAGCAGAACCCACAAAGGACAGTGAAATCATGAAAAAGTGGCAATGTTTCTTCTGCTCCTTCATCTACGATGAAGCCCTTGGATTACCTGATGAGGGCATAGCTCCCGGTACACCGTGGGAGGATGTTCCAGATGACTGGATATGCCCGGAGTGCGGAGCCGCCAAGGAAGATTTCGCCATGCTGGAGATAGCTTGAATCATGGAAAAACTCTGTACCATCATTATTGGCGGCGGACATGCCGGCGGCGAGGTAGCCCTCGCCTTGCGCCAGGGTGGATACTCTGGACGCATAGTGCTCATTAGCGCCGAGAGCGGTCTACCCTACCAGCGCCCACCACTTTCCAAGGCTTTTCTGCTGACGGAAATGAGTCCCGAATCATTGCTGATCCGTCCCGCTGCCAATTTTGACAAGGCTGAGATCGAGTTCGTTGGCAATACCCGCGTCATCTCAATTGATCGGGTAAAGCGTAGCGTAACCCTTTCCAATAACAATCGACTGGCTTATGACAAGCTGATTCTCGCCACGGGCAGCCGTCCGCGGGAAATCGCGCTGACAAGCCCACTCAATACCCGACCAAGCAACCTGCATTATCTGCGTACACTGGAGGACGCCCAGCGCCTCAAAGCTCAATGTACCTCAGGACAGCGCCTAGTAGTCATCGGTGGCGGTTATATCGGGTTGGAGGCTGCATCGGCAGCTGTCGGCATGGGCTTGCGGGTCACTCTGGTCGAAGCCCAGCCTCGTGTGCTGTCACGAGTAACTGCGCCAGAGCTATCAGCTTTCTATGAGCAGACTCACTCCGAAGCAGGTGTCGAAATTCATACGAATACCGCCATCTGCGACTACCAGCTGTCTGCCAACGGTTCACGTATCACCCGCGTGGATCTGGAGTCTGGCGTGCAGCTCGAAGCCGACCTGGTGCTTGCCGGTATCGGCGTCAACCCTGAAACCGAGCTGGCCGAAGCAGCAGGGCTGGCGGTTGATAATGGCATCGTCGTCAACGAATTCTGCCAGACATCAGATAATAGCATCTATGCCATCGGCGATTGCAGCAGCCATCCAAGCCGGTTCTATCAGAGACAGATTCGTCTGGAATCAGTCCCCAACGCCGTTGAACAGGCGCGCACTGTAGCGCAAGCGATCAATGGCACCCCCAAACCCTACGACTCCCTACCCTGGTTCTGGTCGGATCAGTATGACCTGAAGCTGCAAATGGTCGGTTTATCACAAGGTTATAATCAAACCGTCATCCGCGGTGCACCCAACGAACGTAGCTTTGCGGTCTTCTATTTCCAAGATGGGAGATTGATAGCCGCAGACTGTGTCAATCGCCAGGCCGAGTTCGGCTTCATTCGAAAGCTGGTTCAGAGTGGAGCCAATAGCGTAGTGGCAGAACATCTTGCCGATACCTCCATCCCGGTCAAGGAACTGCTCTAGGCTAAACGGTCAATCACATTGCAATCCCAAATAACTGACAATCCATCCGTTTTCTCATTGATCAACGCCGTAGAGAAGCGTAAGGTAGAAGTAGATACAACAACAAGCAATGCCACCATTAGGCATCTCAGAAGATGGCCGCCAGCCATCAAAGACTGACGGAGAAGCACCATGAAAGCCGATGACTTGATTCTTGTTAGCGTTGACGATCACATCGTCGAACCCCCGACCATGTTTGATCAACACCTGACCACAGCTCAGAAAGCCTTTGCGCCCAAGGTTCTCAAAGACAAGAATGGCGCTGACTACTGGCTGTTTGAAGGCCGACGGGCTGGCAACATCGGCCTTAATGCCGTGGTGGGCCGTATCCGCGAAGAATATGGCTGCGAGCCGATCTCCTTTGATCAGATGCGCAAGGGTGCATGGGATATCCATGCGCGTATTGATGATATGAATGCCAACGGCCTGCTGGCATCACTCAATTTCCCCAGCGTCGTAACCTTCGATGGAAGCCTGTTTCACCAATTTGATAACAAGCAGAATGCGCTCACGCTGCTCAAGGCATATAACGACTGGCATATTGATGAATGGTGCGGCAGTTATCCCGGTCGTAATATTCCCAATGCCATAGTGCCGTATTGGGACATCAACGCCACCGTCGAGGAGATCAAGCGTGTAGTGAAGAAAGGCTGTCATGCCATCTCCTTCACTGATAACCCAGCCTTGAAAGGTCAACCCAGCCTGCACAGCGATCATTGGGACCCGCTATGGAAAGTGTGTGCCGAGAACAAGGTTGTGATTAATATCCACATCGGCTCGGGCGCCCAAGCCCCCCATGCCTCCATGGATTCTCCCATTGACGCGTGGATCATCACCATGCCGATTTCGATCGTCAACTCGGCTGCGGACTGGCTGCATTTGAAAGCACTGCAGAAGTACCCCGACCTGAAAATTTCCCTATCCGAAGGCGGGATTGGCTGGATTCCCTACTTCCTCGAGCGTGCAGACTTCGTACATGAGCACCACAAAGCCTGGACCTATGCCGATTTCGGCAACAAAAAGCCCAGCGATGTTTTCCGTGAGCACTTCCTCACCTGTTTTATTGACGACAAGTTCGGCCTGGAAAACCTCGACGCCATTGGCGAAGATAATGTCGCATACGAGTGCGACTATCCGCACTCCGACACCGTCTGGCCTGAGTCGGCAGATCGTTTGCATGAGACCCTGATACATCTGCCAGAGAAAACCATCAACAAGATCAGTCACGAGAATGCCCTGCGGCTTTTCAATTTCGATGCCTTTGGTCTGATGGGTGGTCGCGATAAATGCACGGTTGGCGCGCTGCGCAAGCTGGCGGCAAATGTAGACACCGACCCTAAATCTTATGGTGGCCCTGCCCCGCTCGCCGACGGGCAGGAACGGCAGCGTGTCACCTCGGGCGATATCATCCGTATGTTCACCCAGGTGACAAAGGAAGATGGCAAGATAACTGCCGAAGCTGAGAGCTGAGAGCTGAGAGCTGAGACCATCAGCTTGTAAAGCCGCATCATGTATCAGTTGATGCGGCTTCTTGCCTGCCAACCCAACCTATCCGGATGGACATCTCAGCATCTGAGAAATGTCAGCCTGCACGGCCATCGATACTCACCCGTCGATACGTCAGCAGCCAATGACCCTCGATGCAAACAAGCTGATCCGTGTATCTTCCCCAATGATCCCAACCTGACGCTCCCACCACAGCAAAATATGACCAGGTCCTGGCCTCGGCTGGACTCTGCATTTCGATTCGTACACTGGACACATGGTGCGCCAACCGCCCGATCAGACGAAGACGCTCACGGTGCTCAGCACCAGCCCCAAAACCTGAATCCAACCCTACCCGTATTTCGTCACGCCCCCGGTAGATGGCAATGCCCTTCAGATCCAGTACGCCGTCCTCGGTAAAGCAATCAAGAAACCCTTCATAGTCTCCATTATCTCCGCACCAGTTATAGCGTGCCAGGAGATTGCGAATCGCTTCTTGAGGGTGAGCAGATATAACCATTATCAACACTCCAACCTGATATTAAGACAGAAATAAAAAAGGGTGCCCGTAGGCACCCAAAACACAATGAAAGCTGACTTCAGGACAGGCCAACGACGGGAATGACCGCACCATGCACTGCGCTTGCCTGGTCGGACGAAAGGAACATGATCACATTTGCCAGTTGCTCCGGAGTGACCCAGAGCGATGGGTCAGCATCTGGCATACCAGCCCGGTTGGCCGGAGTATCAATGGTACTGGGTGCTACAGCATTGACATGGACCCCCTTATCGCGCAATTCCAATGCCATGGACTCGGTAATCCGCGCCACAGCACTCTTGGATACACAGTAAGCGGCCATCGCTGGTTTGCCGCTCACCGCACCGGCGGCGGCCACATTGATCACCTTGCCCTTCCCTGCAGCCAACATATGCGGAACAGTGGCGTCACTGGCATTTATCAAGGTAGTAACGTTCATTGCCATCATCTGCTGCCATACAGCATCCGGGGTTTCGTGCACCGCCGTGCCCATGGCGAAGCCGCCAGCAATATTGCATAGCACACCAGGCGCACCATGCTCTGCAAAGCATTTGTCCAGAGCGGCTTTTGCTGCTTGCCGGTCAGCCAGGTCAGCGGCAACCTTGATAACCTCCCCCTGCGCTGCGGGATAGGCTTTATCCAGCGTTGTAGCGTCCAGATCAACCGCCACCACTTTGTACCCGGCATTGAGGAACGCTTGTGCCACTCCCTTACCCAACGCCCCTGCCGCCCCTGTTACCACTACCAATGAGCCCGACATACGCTACCCTCCACATATTTGGCTTAGAACACATAATAACTAACTAATGGTCAGCTTATAAAAGAAAAACTCTCAATACAAGCAACATCAGCCATAAGGTATCTCCTTCACCGTGTCGTTTCCACGTAGCAACCAGGTAAACTCATGAGCTATAGACACAAAAATAACACTATGTTAGTTTTAACTATTATTGAGCCTACAGGCCTGCCGTCGCCTTCTGCAGCTGGCGAGATAATGGCGGACGCATGCAACGGAGTATGAACAAGATGACCGAGCCAACAATTCGCATTTTGCCGGAGTTGAATGATCTTAATCGCTTCTTCTGGACAAGCGGAGCAGACGGCAACCTTAAGGTTCTGCAATGCAGTGACTGTAAACATTGGCTACATCCGCCCGGCATCATCTGCCCCCAATGTCAGAGTCGGAAGCTGGCGCCGCAGCCAGTATCGGGCATGGCTACCATCGAAGCGGTCACCATCAACCACCAGTCCTGGGGGCCAGGTCAGAATGAGCCCTACGTAATAGCCATTGTCAGCCTGGATGAACAGAAAGGGCTGAACCTGACCACCAACATTATTGGCTGCACGCCCGACTCGGTCCACATCGGTCAGCGGGTTCGTCTTGTGTTCGAGCAACACGAAGATGTGTATCTCCCTCTTTTTACACCAGTATGAGTAACTCTAATGCTTGAGCAAAATGCAGAAGAACTGGGAGCCATTCGCAAGCAGGCTAGGCGTCTACTGGAAGACTGTGCTCATCCTGAGCACCTTAAACAGCTGCTGAATGAGCCTGCCACCTTTGATCTGGCTCTTTGGCACAAGGCCGTCGAACTCGGCTGGCCCTCTCTGGCCATACCCGAATCAGTCGGCGGTCTCGGTCTCGGATTGCGTGGGCTCTGCCTGTTGAGCGAAGAGACCGGGCGCCTCACGGCATCATTGCCATTGATGGCAAATGCGTTGACAGTGCACGCACTGTTGAACACTGAAGCAACCTTTGATATTGCTTTGCTGGAGCAGTTGGTCAGTGGCGAAAAGATCGCCAGCCTGGCGCTATCAGACCCCGAAGATGGCAGTCTGTTGCTATCGCCCTCGTGTCGTTATGCCAATGGCATGATCAATGGCAATAAGGCCATGGCTCCTTTCGCGGCGGTGGCCGACGTAGCGCTGGTCCAGGCAGTTACCGAGCAGGGCATGGCGCTGTGTCTGATAGATCTTTCCCAGCCTCAAGTGCAGCGCCATGCACATGCCAGTATCGACAACGCCCGTGCCGCTGCAGAGTTGAGTTTCAACGATGCGGCAGTGACGGTGCTTGGCGATAAACCACTGCTTATTGATATCTCACGCCTGGCGGCACTGATCTGCAGCTTTGAGCAGATCGCCGGAGCCCAGTCTTGTCTCGAGATGGCGCGCGCCTACGCTTTGGAACGCAAGGCCTTTGGTCAACCAATCGGGCACTTCCAAGGCATCAAACACAAGCTTGCGGAAATCTACTGCCTGGTCGAACTGGCCCAAGGCTGTGCTTTATCCGCGCTGGAAGCCTATGAAAGTGGAGCGGCCGATGTTGAAGCGCAAATATGCGCTGCCCGTCTCGCAGCCATCAAAGCCTATGATCACTCCGCCCAGGAAAACCTCCATGTCCACGGTGGTATGGGGGTTACCTGGGAGGCAATGCCCCATCACCATTACCGACGCTCGCGCTGCCTGGCACTCGAGTTGGGGCCTGCCAACCACTGGAGCAACCGCCTCCTGAGTGCCATTGGTGCCGATCAGAATCAGCTTTCTGCGGAGAATGCATGATGAATCAGGAACTGGAGCAATATAGACATCGGGTCATCAACTGGCTAGCTGAACATGCACCAGCCTATTGCGGTGAAGCCCGCAGGGACTTGAGCCTGGAGCAGGACGTTGCGCTGGGCAAGGCGTGGCAGGCCCTCAAGGCTGAACACGGTTATGCCTGCATCACGCTGCCTCGCGAATATGGTGGTGGCGGGGCTTCCGAACTGCACAAGGTGATTTTCAGTGAAGAGGAGATGCGTTATGACCTACCACTGCTTTACTTCAGTATCAGCGTCAACAACCCACTTCCGATTTTTCTGCGTTACGCCCCTCAGGAGTGGCGCCAGCGCCTCGGCCCAGCAACCGTACGTGGCGACCTGATCTGGTGTCAGCTCTTCTCCGAACCGTCTGCCGGCTCCGATTTGGCCTCTCTGCGCCTGAAAGCCGAACCCTGCGAGGGAGGCTGGAAGCTCAATGGTCAAAAGGTGTGGACCAGTTGGGCACAGATAGCTGACTGGGGTGTGGTGATCGCGCGCAGCGACCCTTCGCTACCCAAACATGCGGGGTTGACCTACTTCTTCCTGGATATGAAGTCGCCGGGTGTCAGTGTCCGACCGATTCGCCGGCTTGGTGATGAATGCGACCTCAACGAGGTGTTCTTTGACGATGTATTCATTCCAGACGAGCAGCGCCTGGGCGATGTCAATGGAGGGTTTCGGGTTGCCATCGAGACCCTGATGATCGAGCGCTATGCCGTCACCGATGAATCCGGGTATGCACCCACCCTGGAAACCTTCATCGAATTGGCCCAACACAGTCGGATGGATGGTCGCCCAGCTGTGCATGACCCCAAGGTACGCAGCAAGATTGTCGACGTTTTTGTCGAGCGCCAAGGCATGCGGGCTATTCATAAACATGCGCTGGAAGCCTTCGCCCGCGGCCAGGCACCAGGACCGGAAGGGTCCATACGCAAACTGCTGCTGGGTCGCCTGCGCCAATCATTGGGGCAGATTGCCATGGATATCATAGGTGCCAACGCCGTTCGACTTCTACCGGGCATGCATCCGATAAATGATTTCACCCGGGCCTGGCAAGATCCCAGCCTGCGGATAGCTGGGGGCACCGATGAACTGCTGCTCAATACCCTGGCAGAGCGTGTCTTGGGATTGCCACAGGACCATCGCCCGGATAAGGGTCAACCATTCAATGCCAACAGCCACAGGTAAACGGTCGTGAATAGCATGTACTACAGCGCACGGTCGCTCAAGATAACAACAAGGTATTCCTATGCAATTTGAACTGGATCAGGACGACGAGCGGTTCCGCACTCAAGTGCGGAGCTTTCTGCAACAGCACCTCCCAGAGGATCTGGCCAATCGCAATGCACGCGGTTTCCACTTTATCCGAGAAGACATGCGACGCTGGACCAGGATTCTCAATCAACATGGCTATTCTGGTGGCAACTGGCCGGCAGCATGGGGAGGCACCGGTTGGTCACCGGTACGCCAGTTCATCTTCGATGAAGAGTGCTTCCTGGCCGGAGCACCACCGGTAGACACCGGCGGCTTCAAAATGATTGGTCCGGTCATCATGACGTTCGGCAGTGAGGCCATGAAGCAGAAATACGGCCCAATGATTCTCAATGGTGACATTTTCTGGGGACAGGGGTTTTCCGAACCCAATGCCGGTTCGGACCTGGCATCGCTCAGCACACGAGCAATACGTGACGGTGACCAGTATGTCATCAATGGTCGCAAGATCTGGACCTCGTTTGTCGAAACGGCAGAAATGATCTTCGTACTGGCCAAAACTGACCCGGAGGCTCGCCAGCGCGGCATTTCAATGATTTTGGTGGAGCGCGACTCGCCGGGGGTCACCGTCAGGCCAATCTATGACATTGGAGAAAGCCATAGTCTTAATGAGGTGTTCTTTGACGACGTCCGGGTACCCACCTCCAATCTGGTGGGTGAGGAAGGCAAGGGCTGGACTTACGCAAAATTCTTATTGGAAAACGAACGCGCATTCAGTGCCGAGTGGCCTCGCAACAATGCCAACCTGAAGCGCCTGCGCTGCATTCTCCGCGAAGAGCAGGAAGACAGCACTCGGTTGATGGATAGACCCGGCTTTGCCACTCGTCTGGCTCAGTTGGAGACGGATCTGCAGGCACTGAGATGGTTATCATTGCGGGCACTGCATGAAAAGGCCGGCGGTGTGAGTAAATTGCCAATCGGCTCACTGTTGAAGATCCGCGGTTCCGAGCTCCTGCAGAAAATTGGTGAAATGCAGATTGAAGCGCTAGGTATTCATGCCAGCTACATCTACCGCGACCCACAGGGTGACCAGCAGATTGAGAATGCCTGGCCTCCGGGTCCAAGCTATGCCCCCGGCCTAATGGCAGACTACTTATACCGCCGGGCAACTACCGTCTATGGCGGTGCCAATGAAGTGCAGCGCACCATCATCGCCCGCTCATTCCTGGAGCTGTAAGCATGGACTTTCAACTTAACGAAGAACAGCGCATGTTCAAGGACACAGTCCATCGCCTGATGGAGGACAAGTGTAGCTTCGACATGCGCCCAGCAATAATCGATCATGGTGCATTCGACGCCGAACACTGGCAGCTCTTCGCTGAACAAGGTCTGCTCGGATTGGCGCTGCCGGAGAGCTGTGGCGGTCTTGGTTATACCGCTATCGAGACAGCTCTGGTAATGGAGGAAATGGGTCGGGTATTGTTTGTAGAACCCTATTGGTCCATCGCGGTCATGGCAGCACAGGTGCTTTTGGCTGCCGATGACAGCCAAAGCCAGGAGCTTCTGCAAGAACTCAGCAGTGGTGACTTCAAGCCCGTACTGGCGCACGAGGAGGCTGGCACCCGGGGTTGCCTCAGCCATGTGACAACCCGAGCCGAGAGTACCGGCCCCGCCACCTGGTTGCTCAACGGTCGTAAGACCGCCATTGTCGCGGGCAATATTGCCGACAAACTGATCATTTCCGCTCGCACTGGTGGTGCCGGGGCAGACCCGCGAGGTATCAGTCTGTTTCTTGTTGACCCGGCAAGCCCTGGTTTGCAGCTGACTCCCTACCGCCTGGTCGACAATCGCTGGGGCGCCGAAATCGAGCTCCGCGACCTCAAGGTATCGGTGGATGACCTGATCGGCGAACCCGGCCAGGGTTATGAGATCCTCCAGCAAGCCTATGCCCACGCTATGGTTGCTCTGTGCGCAGAGGCGGTAGGCGTGATGGAACAAGCCATGTGGCTTACCCGCGACTACCTGCAAATACGCAAGCAATTCGGTCAGTCGCTGAGCAGCTTCCAATCGTTGCAACACCGTATGAGCGAAATGCTCATTGAACTCGAGCTATCGCGCGGAATGGTGCATATGGGGCTGGCCAGTCTGGATCAGGTACCTGAGCAACGTCAGCGTGCCCTATCTGCCATGAAAGCGCATATTGGCAAGAGCGGTCAGTTCGTGTGCGGCCAATCAATCCAGTTGCATGGAGGCATAGGGGTGACCGAAGAGTACAGCATCGGTCATTACTTCAAGCGCATGACATTGATCAACGGCATGCTTGGTAGCTCGATGTACCATTATGAGGAGTTGGCCCGCATGGAACGTGATGCCATGGAGGAAATACATATCGCCATGCCCCAATAGCTGATAATATGTTAATTATGGAAGGGCCAGTAGTCTGGCCTTTCTTTGCTCCTGCTCCAGCGAAACGGGTGGCAACCACAGACACGCCATACCGATGCATATCTACAGACTGCCTACAATATCTTCATATATCCGCAGCCATACGCCCTACCGGCGCAGGAACATCCAGTACGGTATGCCAGCCAGGAGGCGCAGCGATCACCTGCGGTAGGAAGTTCACCGCACGGGCGGCATTCAACGCTGCAACTTCGTCTGGCCCGTTCGGATCAGCCTGCAAACTGAACTGGCATTCAATACGAGGGTTTCCTTCGATAACCACACGCCAATTGGGAATGTTTTCCTCGGCGCGCCAATCACCGCCGATATCCAGCCGAGTAGTCTGCTCGTTGACCAGAATATAGAAAGGCCTGTCTTCGGAATAGGCGGTAAAGGTCCAGCGTACACCTGCCACCGTCCCTTCAGCGACCTTCAACCCACTCGGTTGCAGCACCATGTCCTCGGTGCAACGGCCATATTCCTTGTTGGTCAGGCGCAACTCATCCATGGGAATACCGAGACCTTGCGCAACGAGTCGCGCCGATTGTTCAATACCCCACATCCAGATTTTGTCTATGTCAGCAAGCTGGGCAGAGGAATCGTAAGGCTTCTCAGGGAAGGGTTGCCCAATACTGAGGTATCGACTCATCTGCATCGCAGATGGGTAATGGGGAATGTAATTGCGCTGATGGGCGCGTACAACGCGTATGTTGGTAGAATAGCCACTGCAGAATAGCGGGAGCACATCGCTGATGAGACCGGGTATATTACCACCCGCCACCAAGGCTGCGCCCCCCTCCCTGGCGGCGTCTTGCAATAACTGATACTCCGGAGTGCTCGGCAAGTACCACCCGCCGATACCCGAGTAGACTCCCGTGCCTGCCCGCAGAAACCTGGCGATGATCTCGGGACGCCATTCCAACCCATGCCAGGCAATGACATCGGCCTTCAATGTCAGCAGTGCCTCGACATTGCGCGTTGCGGTCAGACCGATAGGACCTATGCCAATGATATCCCCGACATCCTTGCCATCCTTCTCCTTGCCATGCACCAGCACACCGACCAGCTCGAAAGCCGGATCATTCACGACCTGTCGCGCCACTTCACTACCCACGCCCCCGGTGTAGCACACGATAACGCGTATAGCCATGGTGCTGATTCCCCGTCGTTAGTTAGCTCAGGAATAAACCTCAAACAATCCGGCGGCACCCATGCCCCCTCCGACACACATGGTGACCACGACATAGCGCATTCCGCGACGTCGGCCCTCTAGCAATGCGGCGCCTACCAGGCGGGAACCGGTCATGCCGAATGGATGACCAAGACCGATGCCACCGCCATTGACATTGAAGCGGTCAGGATCAATGCCTAGTGTGTCCCGGCAGTACAGAGCCTGAACAGCGAACGCCTCATTGAGTTCCCACAGCCCGATATCCGATACAGTCAACCCATGCTTTGCCAATAGTCTGGGCACTGCGGCAACCGGCCCTATGCCCATTTCCTCAGGGGCACAGCCGGTCGAGATAAATCCGCGATAGGCGCCCAGCGGCTGCAGCCCCCGCCGCTCAGCTAATTTGCTCTCCATGATCACGCAGGCCGATGCTCCATCTGAAAGCTGACTGGCGTTACCTGCGGTGACGCTACCCCCTTCCAATACAGGCTTGAGTCCAGCCAGACCTTCGACTGTGGTACCGCCACGCAGACATTCATCTTCGGCAAACAGGAAATCCTTATAACTTACCTCCTTGGTTTGCCGATCGACCAGCTTCTGTGTCACCTGAATCGGCGCTATCTCCTCCCTGGTCAGCCCCGCCTGCTGTGCAGTGACAGCGCGTTGATGCGCCACCAGTGCAAAAGCATCCTGCTGCTCACGGCTTATGCCGTATTTGCGTGCAACGAACTCGGCAGTATCGATCATGGGCATGTAGGCATGCGGCGAGATCGCGATGAGATCGTCATCCTTTTCCCTGACAGCCCACTCCAGATAACTGGGCGTCAGCGCACTGACATTCTCCGACCCACCGCCGATAACGATATCCATTCCATCGACGATGATCTGCTTGGCCGCAATGGCGATTGCCATCAGCCCTGAAGCGCATTGCCGATCAACCGTCGCACCAGCAGCATTATCGGACAAACCAGCACGCAAAGCCGCAGCCCGCGCCAGGTTGCGACCTGCCGTGCCAGCCCCCATGGCTGCGCCGATGATGACATCCTCCACCTCGCCTGGTTCAATACCAGCACGACGTACCGCATGCTTGATGGCATGTCCGGTCATGCTGGGCGACTTGGTATTATTCAGCGCACCACGATGCGCCTTGCCGATTGGTGTGCGAGCAGTGGAAACGATGACAGCGTCTCTCATGGGTTTACTACCTCGTTAATATGTCTATTTGCGGCCTCAGGCCTTGGGTGCCGACGGCATTTTCAATAGGTTCTTGGCTAGAATGTCGCGCTGAACCTCATTGGTACCGGCATAGATGGAAACCGGGCGCGCCATCATCAGTGCCCAATGCAGATCCGTGCTGACACTGCCAATCTGAACAGTGCCCACTACCCCCGCATTATTGCCAACGATATCGGCGTTGAATTCGGTGATACGTTGAAGAAGCTCGGAAATATAAACCTTGAGAATCGAGGCCTCTGGCCCCGGCTCATGCTGCCCTGCAGCAATCTCGTCGCACATCAGCCCATACAGCTGGCGATAGTCATGCAGGTCGACGAGTAGTTGGACATAACTATCCATCACTCCTTGATCCTGCTGCAGCCCCAGCCCATCAAGCAGACGCTCGGTCACGGCCAACCCACGCCATGCCATGGCCGAGCTTCCAAGCCAGATACGTTCATGTCCCAACAGCGACTTGGCCACTGACCAGCCTTCGTGCAGACGTCCCACCAGATTACACGCTGGCACCCTGACATTATCGAAGAAGACCTCACAGAACTCCTCTTCGCCGGCTATGTTGCGAATCGGTCGGATGGTGATACCTGCGGACCGCAGATCGATCAGAAGGAAGCTGATCCCCTGCTGTTTCTTTTCGAAACTACCTGTTCTCACCAATGTAAAGATATGGGTAGCGTCAGTTGCGTGCGTCGTCCATATCTTCTGTCCATTGACGATGAATTCATCTCCCTGGAGTTCGGCCTTGGTCCGCAGGCTGGCCAGATCAGACCCGGAGCCAGGCTCGGAATAGCCCTGACACCAGACATCGTCACACTGCAGGATACGAGGCATATAGTATGCTTTCTGCTCGTCGGTACCCCAGGTCATCAGCGTCGGCCCGAGCTGCGTTTCACCCGTATCGATGATCCGCCCCACCCCGGCCCGCTCCATTTCCTGCTGATAGATGAGCTGCTTGGCAAAAGAGAGTCCCATGCCACCGCACTCCTTCGGCCAGGCCGGAGCACGCCAGCCATGCTCATTGAGCTTGCGAAGCCAATCAACCAGCTCATCACCCCGTAAACGCAAGAACGGTCGGTTGTCGTCCTGCTTCAAATGCTCGGGGTAATGCTCACAGATCCAGTTGCGCAGGCACAGGCGAAAGTCGTCGTCGGACCAACTATTGGGATCTCCCTGATGCGGCCGGACCGTTTGAGGTGGAGATCGATCATTATCGTCCAGTGGCTCGCTCAGAAGTAGAAAGTCACGCCTGAGTTCACGACCATTTCCCAGCCAGGCTGCCCCCTGAAGAGCCGCTCGCAGATAGACGCCAATACCGGTTTCCTCGGAGAAGCCCATGGCGCCATGCATATGTACTGCTTCTTTCGCCACAGCCAGTGCAGCATCACCGCAGCGTGCCTTGGCACTGCAGGCAGCCGCCTGAGTCGCCGCCGAGAGCGGTGCATGGTCGTAGCATTCGATAGCGTGTAACCAGCTAGCTCGACCCAGCCGACATTCGATGTCCAGATCCACACAACGATGCTGGATGCTCTGGAATGAGCCGATAGGCCGACCAAACTGCTCACGCTGGGCGAGGTATTCAATGGTTTTATCCAGACAACCACGGGCGTAACCAGCCAGCTCTGCGCTGAGTACAATACGACCGGCCGTCAAAGCGTGCAACAAGGCGGTCGATGCTCTCTGGCCTCGCAACAAGGGTTCCTCGTACAACGGTTTGACCTTCTCCAGAGTTATATGCACTTGCGAGCCCACCCCTGCGGCAAAACGCTCAAGATGAACTCCCTCAGCCGCCGCATCTATCGCCAACAAGCATAATTCTCCGTTGCTTTCGGCAGTAACCAGAATAATGCCGTCTTCCTCACAGCCTTGGACAAACTGTTTGCACCCCGTCACCAAACCGCCTTGGAACCGGGTTTTAGGTAGAACGGCGCAAGAAGCGTTATCCTGTTCCTGCCAGGCAAGCGAGATCAAAAGCTCACCACGAGCCATGGCACCAGCTATCGAAGCCGCAGGTCCACGCGAATCGCAAGAGTTGAGAATGATCGTCGGTAATATGCAGGCCGCGATAAAAGGTTCACCAAGTAATTTCTCGCCCATGGTTTCAGCCAGCAAGGCAGCCTCAGCAAGGCCAAGCCCGCTACCGCCGTATTCCTCGGACAACATCACTGCACACCATCCCAGTTCTGCCATCGCAAACCATACACTACGATCAACCAGTCTCAGCGGATCATCGCCGAGCGCAAGACGAGCAACAGGTGACAGTTCTGAGAGATAGCTTTCGGCTGAGGCTTTCAGCATCAACCCAATGGAGTCGTCAGTCATGTTGTTCATTGCAGGATTCCGTTGTTGAATGTATAAAGCTAACTATATATCAGTTTTTTTCAAAAAACGATACTGACTTGCAGAGAAACTCCGTGGCGGGAGCTCTCTGCCTATTTCAGATTTCAAATGGAGCCTGTCATGAAAAAAGTACGTGGATTAGAATCCGACCAGCGGGCAGCCCTGCTGATCAGCGAATGTCAGCAAGCTGTAGTGGGGAATGAGTTGGCATTATTTTCCAACCTTGCTCAGCAGGTCAGTGAGCGGGGCATCATCCCAAGAATTGCCAGGTTGGCAGACGAAGTACGCAGCCATGGGTTGCCGGTCATTCACCTGCATGTGGTCCATCGTCCGGGCTATATCGACCTCCCGATGACCAGCGTCATCGTTGCCCAGAGCGCGAAAGCCGGACGGATGGTTGCCGGCTCCCGGGACGTCGAAGCGATTCCCGAGCTGGCACCCCAGACTGAAGATATTGTCCATGCGCGCAGTTTCAGCCTAGTGTCATTCCATGGCACCGATCTGGACGCAATGTTGCGAAACATGGGTATCCAGACCCTTATCCTGGCCGGCGTATCCACCAATGTCGCCATTTCAGGTACAGCGCTGTGTGGATCGGACCTGGGTTATCAGATTGTCGTCGCGGAAGATTGCATCGCCGGCGCAAGCCCGGAAACACACCAGTTCATCTGCCAGAACCTACTTCCCTTGTACAGCACCGTTACTGACAGTGATTCTGTTATTAGTTCTTTGCAGCAAAGATAGAACTGGATTGGGCAGTCGTGCCTTTCTGATCTGATGGCGCCGAGGGGGGGGCGGCGCTATCTAGGCGCCCTGATTATTGGAAAAACGTGCGCGCAGCTCGTGTTTGAGCACCTTATTCAAGGTTTGGTTGCGGGGTAACTGTGCAACCACCTCCAACTGCTCCGGAATTTTCTGGCGCATGACACCTGCCGCAATAAAAAAATCCTGCATTTCAGTAAAGCTCAGAACCGGCATCTCGGGTGTCGCCTCGATCACCGCACAGACACGCTCGCCCCGCAGCCGATCCGGCAAGCCGATCACTGCGACGTTGCTTACCTTCGGATGCGTATACAGTAGATCTTCGATCTCTCGAGCCGAGATATTCTCTCCCTTGCGGATGATTATATCCTTTAGTCGCCCCGTGAGAACCAGTCTGCCGTCACTGCGCAATATGCCCAGGTCACCGGTGCGGAAGTAGCCTCGCTCATCGAAAGCATCGGCATTCAGTCGAATATCGGTGTATCCCTTGAATACCCCATCACCATACAGGCGAACCTCCCCCTCGCTACCTGCTGTAACATCTTGGCCGTCGTCCCCCGCCACTCTGACATGGACCCCATCCACTGGCACACCGTCACTATTGGCCAACTGCTCATCAGTGTCCATTGGCTGGCCAGCGGACACCAGAGGCACCTCGGTCATACCGTAGTTATGCGTCAATGCACAAGCCATCTCGCGTCGCACAGCATGATAGAGCTCCGGAGGCTTGGGCGCACCGCCTCCGCACAGTAGCCGTAGCGAAGGAATAAGCGGTTTCTCCGGCTGCCGCCGTTGTTCCGCAAGCAGCGCTTCGTAATGGGCAGTGCTGCCACCTGTGGTGGTAACACCAAAACGGCGGAACACAGAAGCTGCTTCCGCCGCCTGAAAACGTTCCAACAATACAGCGGACATCCCGCTGACCAGCAACATGCAGGTATACATGGCGCCGCCAATATGAGCATAAGGAAATGCGATAGTCCCTACGTCTGCTGCTGTCACCCCCATCGCCCGTGCCAGGTTATGGCCACTGATCATCAGCGTCTGATCCGTATGACGAGCGCCTTTCGGTGCTGCAGTGGTACCCGAGGTGTAATAGACCCAGCGTACCTGCCTGCCATCAGTTGGTGGAGGAGGTAATGTTTCCGGACGCCCCTGTGGCAGTTCACCTTCGAGAGCAAGGACACGCGGCGTCTTCGCCATTTCTGCACAGGCGCGTGTCGCTTCGGCAATGAAATCACGCCCACCACAAACACCCGGAACCAGTAACGTATCGGAGCCACTGCCAGCGAGCACCGAGCGCAGCTCATGTTCACCATATAGATGGATCACTGGGTTTTGAATGCAACCAAGCCGCGACAATGCCAATGCTGTCATGACGGCATTAAGCCCTGTTGGCAACTGCCAGGTGACCTGGCTGCCCGGCACTATACCCTGAGATTGCAGACCTGCAGCCAATCTTTCGGCTATGAGCCGTGCCTGAGTATAAGTCACTCTCACATTCCGGCTGGCATCTACCAACATCAAGGCCTGTGGCGTCAGACTTGCTCTCTGTTCGAGCAGTTCCCATATCGTTGAAGTTGTCACCAAGTCGATGTCGATGCTCAGATCATCCATCACTCCCTCCACCTCACCAAGCAGAACGATGAGCCCCACCATCCACCGGAATCAAGCAGCCTGTCAGATATCCGGCAAGGTCTGAGCACAGATACACCGCCAACGAGGCTATCTCCTCCGGCCGGCCAATACGTCGGACCGGAACACCGCGCGCCAGACGCTTCAGCAGATCCTCGGTTGGCCCCCCTCTCGCGCCGGCCATCATTCCGACCTGGTCGCGCATATGTTCCGTGTCAATCCAACCTGTTGCCAGAGTATTGACCGTAATGCCATGGGCAGCGAATTCATCGGCCAGGGATTTGTTCAATGTCACAACGCCCGCACGCGCGGTATTGGCTGCCATCAATCTGAGCCCTGCGGCCGGCTCCTTGGCTGCGGCAGTGCCTATGGTCAGAAGACGCCCCCATCCTTGCTCACGCATATGCGGCAAGGTGGCCTTGGCCAGATGGACAATACTCATTACCAGACCGTTAAAAGCATCCTCGAAGTCGCTACCATCACCCTCAAGAAAATCACACGGCTCACCGCCATGCACATTGGTAATGACAATATCCGGTGCACCAAACTGTTTTTGGGCCTCGGTAACAGCCTGCTGCACACCTTCAACTTTCGTCAGATCCGCCGATACACCGCAGGCCTGCCCACCAGCGGTGCGGATACTCTCGACCGCCTGCTCAATGGCATCTCTTCCTCGAGCGGCTACCACCACTTGACACCCTTCCGCCGCGAACAGCTCGCTACAGGCTCGACCGATACCCTTACTACCACCGGAGACGAATACCACCTTATTCTCAATACCCAGATTCATACTTACCCTTTTAATCAGCCAGCTATCGACTCACGATCAACTTGGGAGACACTACGCGCCTCAGCGGACCGCTTTTCGCCGGTAGCGATTTCCGATGTCGGCAATGAAGCTCCACGGCGGTCAGCATCGGTCCTGAGTAGAAAATGCGACAGAGCGGGAATCATTATTAATGCACCCAGCATGTTCCACAGGAACATGAAAATCAGCAGAATGCCCATATCAGCCTGGAACTTGATTGGTGACCACAACCAGGGAACGACCCCAGCTGCCATGGTAAGCCCCACCAGCGCCACGATACGCCCGACAAAGTCAAGCGAACCGGCATAAGCCTCAGCTAACGTGGCTCCTTGACGCTGCAACCCAAGCTGTACACTCAACAGGTAAAGGGCATAATCCACACCCACCCCAACACCGACGGCAATCACCGGCAAGGTAGCAACCTTTATACCGATGCCGAGCAGATACATCAGGGCCTCACATAGAATTGAGGTGATGATAAGTGGAATCAGAGCAATCACCATGGCCCGCCAACTACGGAAGGTCACCAGGCAAAGCAAGGCAACCACACCGTACAACACAAAGTGCAAAGTCCAGAAGCTCTGACGGACAACAATGTTGGTGCTGGCTTCAATACCAGCGCTACCGGCTGCCAACAGGAATTGCCGCTCCTCGGTACCATACTCGGCCGCATACGCCTCGACCGCCGCAACAATGCCGTCCAGGGTTTCCGCCTTGTGATCGGTAAGGTAGGCAATCACCGGAGTGATTGCGCAGGAACGGTCTGACAACTCAGGACGGTCGGTCGAGAACATATTGAAGGCTTGAGTACGGTTACTGGTATTGCGCGGGATGGTCATCCACTTGGGGTTGCCTTCAAAGGCAGCGGATGACGCCAGGCGAATACCATCAGCCGAGGAATAGGTAGTCTGCACTCCCGGTAGCGAACGCAAGTGCGTGCTGAGGCGATCCGCCTCAACGACCGACTCGTAGCGGGTGCACTCTCCTGCAGGAGTTTTCAGCATGACCACAAACTGATCCGTCGACAAACCATAATGGTTGGTGACAAAAGTAACATCCTGATTATAACGCGAGTCCGCACGTAACTCGGGTGCGCCAGGATTGAGATCACCGAACTGTACTTTCTGCCCCCCCAGCAAACCAACCCCAAGGAATACCAAGGCAGCAGCAATGGCCCAGCAAGCACGCGTACGGCCGGTAAGACTGATCAACAGCAAACGTATTTTCAGCAGAAGCGTCTTGGCCTGCTCACGCTCGTTCTCTGATTGAATGGTGCGACCAGCCGCTTTGCTGCTGACACCGATATACGACAGTACGACCGGAATGAGAAACAGCTTGGTAAAAATCAATACTGCCACACCGATACTGGTAGTCAGAGCCATCTCACGAATGGCTGGAATATCAATAATCATCAGCACGGCAAAGCCGACAATATTGACCAGCAGCGCGGTCAGGCCAGCAGCAAACAAGCGGCGAAAGGTGTATCGTGCAGCCACATACTTATGCGTACCGCGGCCAATGTCCTGCATGATGCCATTCATCTTTTGCGCACCGTGCGACAGCCCGATGGCAAAGATCAGAAAGGGTACCAGCATTGAGTACGGGTCCATGACATAGCCGAGCACCCGCAGCAGCCCCAGCAACCAGATCACACCCAGCAACGCAATCACCAACAACAACACAGTGCTGCGTACGCAGCGACAGTAGAAGTACACCAACAAGCCGGCGATCACTACCGAGATCACAAAGTACAGCATTACGCTATACATGCCATCAATCAGATCACCAACCAGCTTGGCAAAACCGATGATATGAATACGGGCGGTCTCTGACTCCAACGAACGAACTAGGTCTTCAAGATCTGCAGAGAACGCCTGGTAATCCAGGGGCTCGCCGGTACGAGGAGAGACATCCAACAGCGGCACAAAAATCATCGACGAACGCATGTCGTTGGCGACGTAACTGCCAACCACGCCTGCTCGGTTGATATTCGCCTGCAGCCGCTGCATAGACTCGGGACTCCCATCCCAGCGATCCGGCATGATCGGACCGCCGCGATAGCCCTCTTCGGTTACCTCAGTCCAACGCAAACTGGACGTCCACAAACTGCGCATCCACGCCTGATCCACACCAGGCATGAGATATATGATGTCGTTAACTTTCTGCAAGGTCAGCAGATAGTCCCGATCGAATATGTCACCTTCCGTGTTCTCAACCACGACCCTTAGCGAGTTACCCATACCTCGCAGAGAATCACGGTGCTCAAAATAGTTCTGAATGTAGGGGTGAGACTGCGGAATCATTTTCTCGAAGCTCGCATTGACCGGCAGCTTCGTAGCGTTCCACCCCAGGAACACGGTCATCAGCACACTGACCAGGATCACCAACAGGCGATGATTGAAAATCATCCGCTCCAACCAGCTTCCACTGCTCTTGTCGAATTGGGAAAGGTCTGAAACCACTGGCATGTTGAGAGGAGTCTTGAAAGCCATAATCGCCTCTATAACTGGGTTTTATAAAATTTTTATTCAGTGCAGAGCGATCGGACGGATTCCTGCATAGCCTGCAGTAACAACCATCTCATCCTGTAATACCGCTACGCTGGAAAAAAGCCCGGATCGGGTTGGGCTGAAAATCTTGGGCTGCCCTTCATCGGCGCCAATAAATACCAGCCGCCCATCAATGCTGGCCATTACAATTCGTCCGTCATTCATTACTGCCGCATCGGTGAATGCCGTTTGGATACCACTGGGAATCCGCTGCCAGGTCTGCCCATGATCGTCGGATGCATACAACGCACCGCGTAAACCACCTGCAAATATCGAGCTTTCTGTAGCGACCAGTGTGAAGAAGCTGCCGCTGTAGTCGGTGTTCATGGCAATGAACCGTTGTTGCTGCTGATCCAGCCTATAGACGATGCCACGCTCCGAGGCGATGAAAACTTCGTCACCATGGCCACTGATCGACATGAAGTGCAACACCTCGGGGTTATCAACCCGCTCCATCCATGACTCCCAGGTTGAGCCACCATTGCGAGTGAACAAGATCGTACCGAAGGTGCCCACCACAAACCCTTCAAGCTCATTGGCAAACCAGACATCCATCAATGCCTGCTCAGGGCCATCCATGTAATTGAGTCGAACCACCTCCAGATAGCTTTCAGCCGTCTCATCACCGGCCTGACTCAAGCGCTGAAAATGCTCTTCATACAACGCTGCAGCCATGTGCCCATCCAATTGTTTGGTCCAGGTAACACCGCCATCCTTGCTGTGAAGCACAACACCATCATGACCAACTATCCAGCCCAGCTTGTCATCAACAAAAAACAGTTCCAGCAAATCAGAAGAAACTGGCGACACGATCTGTTTCCAGGTTTGACCGGCATCTTCCGACCTGACGATCAACCCTCTGGCACCAACCGCCAACAGATGATCACCTGCCGTTGCAATCCCGCTGAGATGCGCTGACTGAATATTCCGGACCTGCGCAGCCGGTGTCTCCAAAGGATCTCTGAAGTCGCCTGCTTCAATCGGGGCACTCAGCCCGACCACCAAGCCCGTGCTCAACATTACGGTCGCACCCACTCTTCTTATATTCATTTTTTAGACTCCCGGTCATGTACTCTGAGCCCTGCCACTACCAACAAAAGAGGGGGATACTCCCCCCCCTCTAAAGGTCATACACCCAAACCAGAGCCTGTCAACGCAGCCCGGAGCCTGCCATCGCACTCGGGGTAAAATGGTTACGAGGATAGGAATCGACTCGTGCAAAACCGGTCATGCCTGGCGAACCCATCATCGAAGCACTGGAGTAAACTCCCTTGCTCACGTCATATAACAGGTACTGGCCATTACGGTAGGCTGGCAACTCATAGCGCTGAATGGAAGGCTGGTACATCACATGGTGGACATTGTCACCCTGATCAATACCGTGGTAAGCCAGGATCATCCAACTATCCTCATCCAGATAGAAACGCTTGATTTTTTGAACATGGCGCTCGCCCGGCTTGAGAACTGCCTCCACTTCCCATACACGTCGTAGCTCAAAACGCAGAACATCGGGATTATGGTGACGCGGCGTTCCAATTTCCTCGATACTCGCGGCCCAGGCGCGATAGGCATTATAGGGCATGTACATTTCCTTGCGGCCAAGGAGCTGGAAGTCGTACTTGTCCATCTTGCCATCGAAACCGTTGATCTCGTCAAACAGAAGTACGCCACCGCTCTGGGTACTGACAGTGTCGTACTTGAACTCCGGCGCCAAGCGTACACGACGCTGTCCTGGTACATAGGACCAAGCCATTCCATCACGCTCATGGGTATTCAGAAATGCATGGCGCATCTGCTTGACTCCGTTGACCGATGCAGGTGCAATCGTCGCGGCAATCAGTTTCCAGTAGGCCTCGTTGCTCGGTACCTGATCGAGGGAATTGTCCCAGTAGAGGTTGTTGTCCTCAATATCCTGGATGCTCGTCAAAGTGATGCCTCCCGCAGAGTCAATCAGATAGGCCGACTGGGTACCTCGTGACCGCGGAATATCATACTTGACGTTGGAGTTCCACATCGCCTGGAAACCATTTTTTGGGATGGGGAAAGGCACCTGTGCATGCGCTCCCACCAGCCCTGGCGCACTGCCTTCGAGGCGAGGGTTTCTCACCCGCTCAATGGTATTGTCATAAACCCATTGTGGAAAACAAGCGGTGCGGTGAGTTGGATAAACGTCGATACGGTAGGAGTCCGGATAGCGCTGCATCAGCTCGATGGTGCCCTTGTCCAGCTTGTTCTGATACTCAGCCATATTGGCGTTATTGATGGAAAACAGCGGCTTCTCATTCGGAAACAGATCAGCATAGGGGGAACCACCCCGCTCACCTTCGATGGGTTTATAGTTCGCGGGCGGCTCACAAACACCGCCCTCCCAGGCCGGAATCGTGCCATCAGCATTGGCAGCCTGAATCGCTCCCAACGGCGTCAAAGTATTACCCAGCTGGCCAATTTCGGCTTCTGTGAGTTGCTCAGCCATGACCTGAGCAGCTACTGCCAATGTGAGCACCGACAATAATGTTGTACTTGTTTTTTTCATGAACCTATCCTCATTCTGGCTCTGAGCACATACCTCAGAAGCTGGTCCGATAACTGAAGGAAATCCAGCCGTGGTTATTCTGTACCGGCGCACCGATGGTGTGATCCGTGGTTACGATACCGCTGGCAGGATTCACCTTGTACTTGCTGTACGAATCGACCCATCGCAACGTGAAATTGTGCTTGTTCATGTACTTGCCGGCTATCCCGATGGAGTAGTTGTAGACTCCTTCGTTGGTACCACCCAGCGTTGGACTGTTGCCCTCAATACCATAAGCAAGACTGGTCGGCATGGAAAGATCCCAACCAGGCAAGGCCTGCGGCCACTCAGGAGTGAAGCCGACCTGCACCCCCCATGCATCACGGCTGACACAGTGGCTGCTATAGGGTGTAGTGCAGTCATAACCACGTGCGTTATAGCGATGAGGGTTCTTGGTGACTTTATCCAAACGATTGTAAGTCAGCTCCGCCTGCAACTGGCCACCGGTCCAGAGGCTGGTGCGTGGAAGCAGATAAATACCGTTGATCAGAGCGTGGATGGAATCGCCTCGTGCGCCTTCGATTTCCGAATAGGTTGGGTTATCAAGGTCGGCCCCCGCCACCGTGTATCCACTTGTCGATACCAGCGCAGTATTCTTGCGATAGGACAGCTCACCCGCAATACTGATAGTGGCCATGGTGGTCGTCAGACTGAGACCGTATAGCTCGGTATCCCGTGCGTAACCCAGTCGAATCTGCGTAGGTAGGGCCATCGGGCCGCCGCCCAGATCAACCATACCAATCTGCTGGAAGCTCCATGGTAGTTTCTCGTGGAATTTTCGGTAATAAATCCCTGCCGTACCATTCAACCACCACGGGCTCCAGCGGGCATTGACTCCCCATTCACCACGCTTGTTGCTCGGCTCGAAGTCCTTGCCATTAGGAATACCTCCGGGGAAGCTTACTGCTGGCGCCGCGCCCAGGTCCGAGCGAGAGCCGTCCGAAGGGCCGAAGTAGGTGCCCCCCGGGACCATACGAAACGCCTCCCAATCCAGCAAGTACTGCAAGCCGATGGATAAGTCATTATCAAACTGGATCTGTGCGGAAATCTGCGGCAAGGGCAAGAACAGCTCCTTGGCTTCCGCACCCGGACTAGTGGCAGACTTAATGGTGTCTACCGGCCCTTGAGAATAGGCGATGCTGTTGCCAATGGAGAACAACGACTCCCCCCAGTACACGTTGTGCTGGCCAGCGCGCAGCGCCACAGTCGCAGCATCACCCAGGTTGAATCGAGTAAAGACAAAAGCGTCCAGAATCTCTCCGGATAAACCACCAATATAGCGACTGGTATAGGAGTTGTACCGGTTATTGATGAAATTACCAGTACCCGGCCCTTGCGTCTTGGCATTGCCTTGATAGACATCATCATACCAGGCAGCCGCGCTGACCCGAATAGCATGATTCCGGCGCCAAACCACATCCAGCTCAGACACCAGATCCAAGCGATTGGTGACCATATCACCGCGATCCATCTTGCTTTCGGTGTCATCATAAAATGGTGAATCGAGAAAATCCTTATTTTGTTTCTCCATACGCCAGCCCGCATTATAACGGACCGTGTTATCCCAATGAACCTCCAGGTCAGGATTGCTCGTTGGGATTTGCATCGCCAGCGCATTGCCGCTCAGTGCGCCAGCAAGCAACGCGATGGTTGCTGCCAGACAACTGGGTTTGAAGCCCACACCTACATCATGCTCTGTAACTGTTTTTTTTGTTTTCACTTGACCGCCTCTAATTATCAGATCGGTATCAGGAGCCATCCCATGCCACGGTATCCCCGCATGGGTCCATGCTGAACTCACTCGCCTCTCCAAACCTGGAAAAGCGCAAAGACCTGCTTGGCCCTGCCTCACACTCCTGACAGGACTGTCGCTTCAATAGGACAGACAGGCCTTGCCACCTAAGCTAACATATAGTCAGCTATTGGCAAGGAGTTTTTTATTGGCCTACAGCCAGTCAGACCAAAAAATAATAATTTCAACTAGTTACATAGACCTAGCCAAGAAAATCCCATGAAACGAAGCGTTTTATGAGAAAAAAAGACAAGCATAAAAGCTGACATAAAACCAACCCTCATAAGAACTAATTTTCTTGAATTCGAGCCCGAAAACTCGGTACACGACGCGCTGGGGAAGTTCTGATAGCAAGGCGAGCCCCCTAACCGCACCTTGCGCACTAGATTTTGAATCAAAGCTGATATACTGTCAGCTAATAGCTGATGAGGAGCGACATGCCTGAGCTTCTACGACCAACCAGACCGGCATGCAAAGCCAGGAACGAGACAATGAATACAAAAGAATATGAGAATCTCTTTAGCCCCATAACACTGCGCAACCTGCAGATTCCCAACCGAACCGTCATGGCACCGATGTCAACCAACCTTGGCAGCCTGGATGGCTATGTCACACCTGAGCAGGTTGCCTTCTACCGCGCGCGAGCAGAAGGCGGTACGGGCATGATCATTGTCGAGTTCTGCTGTGTAGACAGTACTACTGGTCGTTCTGAGCATCGCCAGTTGACCCTCGAAGGCGCTGCCCAAGTGGCAGGTCATCAACGTTTGGTCGAAGCGATAACCAGTACGGGTTCTGTTGCCTGCCTGCAACTGCAGCATGGCGGGCAAGCTGCCAAGCGCGAACTGGTCAAAGATGGCCTGCCCGTTGCGCCGAGCGATGTTCCATCCCGCTCCGATCCCACCAAACTCAAGGCGCGCGGAATGAGTGAAAGTGAGATTGAACACCTGATTGAGCAGTTTGGACGCAGCGCGGAACTCGGCGTCCAGGCCGGCTATCAAGCCTTTGAGCTACATGGTGCTCACGGCTACTTGTTGACCTGCTTCCTGACGCCCTTCTGCAATCATCGCAATGATGCCTGGGGAGGCGATGAAGAACGTCGCCTGAATTTCCCGCGCCGGGTCATACAGCGGGTGCGGCAAGCCATTGGTGATCGTCCGCTGATCTACCGGGTATCCGCCGACGAGTTCACCCCTGGCGGCCTGGATATCAATGATATGGAGCGCATCGCGCCCAAACTGGTTGCGGCCGGGGTTGACGCGCTGCACGTCTCCATGGGGCTCGGCTGGACCAGCTTCGACAAGGTAATCGAGCCTATGTCCACACCGGAAGGGTGGCGCCTCCCCTATTCTCGCCGGATTCGTCAGGCTGTTGATGTTCCAGTAATAAGCGTCGGTCAGGTCCGCTGGCCTGCCACTGCTGAGCGGGCCATTGCTGAAGGAGACGCAGATATGATTGCCCTCGGCCGCCCGTTGCTGGCGGATCCCGCCTGGGCCGGCAAGGCGCAGCAAGGTCTGGCTGAACATATCCGTCCATGCACTTCATGCAATTTCTGTGTCGCTGTCAGCTCCGGACCGAATGGTGTGATTGGTTGCGCGGAGAACCCACGTACAGGTCACGAACTGGATGCCTTTCCTGATGCAGGCAATCTGCGAGGCCGTCGCGCCGTTGTGATTGGTGGCGGCCCTGGCGGAATGTCTGCCGCGCTGTTACTGGAACAGGTCGGTTTTCGTACCGAGCTGCATGAGCGGCGTCCAATGCTGGGTGGTGGATTGATTGCATCGGCAGCCCCGCCTTTCAAGGACAAGCTCAATTGGTATCTGGACTATCTGGTCAAACAGCTGGAGCAAAGCCAGGTCAGCATTCATCTGAATAGTACGGTGGATGTGAGCAGCCTGCGCGATGATCAACCTGCCGTTGTCGTACTGGCGACCGGAGCATACCCTCTTGCGCTTCCTATCAAGGGCGCCGACTACAACTGCGTGATAGACGCCTATGAGCTGCTCATGGGGGATATCAGCAGTCTGCCAGAGCCAAGTGATGATCGACCGATACTAGTATACGGGGGCGGCGAAACCGGTTGTGAAACCGCTGAGCTATTGAGCGAGAAAGGATACCCCGTCCTCCTGGTCAGTCGTTCGCCGGCAGTCAAACTGGCCCGCTCGGCGGAGATGATCTATCGCGGCGTACTGAAACAACGTCTGACGGACAATGTCGGCATCCGCATCATTGAAAACAGCCACTTACGCGAGATCAGCGAAGAAGGCAGGGTTACCTTGGAGAATCAGCAAGGTGAGCTGACCGAGTTGCTGGTTAGTCGCGTGCTTATTGCCCAGGGCCGTCGTCCCGACCACACCCTGACCAACCAGCTGATACAGGCCGGTATCGCTTTCAGCGTCATTGGCGACTCGCGTCGAGGCGGGCGTATTGGTGATGCGGTCCGTGATGCCTACCAAGCCGTATTGGCTGTCTGTGCCAGCGCCAGCAAGCAACCTCCCGTGGCCTGCTGAGCAGGCTTGAACCCCTATACAGCCTGCCCGCAGGATACGCCCAAGGAAATTATGATGGAATTACAACTGACACCTGAAGACCAAGCTTTCCGCGAAGAAGTCAGAGCCTTTCTCCGTGAAAAATTGCCGGCGAATATCATTCGGCGCTCCCATACTGGCATGCATCCACCAAACGAAGATGACCGCCGTTGGTGGAACCGCGTTCTCAATGAGCGCGGCTGGGCAGCTCCCGGTTGGCCAGCTGAATATGGCGGCTGCGGCTGGAGCCATCTGCAGAATCACATCTTCGAACTGGAGTGCTGGCTGGCTGGTGCGCCGGAGCTGCGCTGGCAAGGTCTGCGATTGATTGGCCCGGTGCTGTATACCTTTGGCAGCCCGGAACAGAAGGCTCGTTATCTGCCCGCCATCCTTGATGGTAAGGAAATGTGGGCTCAGGGTTTTTCTGAACCTGGTGCAGGTTCGGACCTGGCAGCACTCAAGACCTTTGCCGTGGTGGATGGCGATGATTACATCATCAACGGCCAGAAGCTCTGGACGACCGAGGGGCAATACTGTGAACAGGGCTTTTTCCTGGTTCGCACCGAGCAATCAGATCGCCCACAGAAGGGCATATCGATGATTATCATCGATATGCAGTCCCCCGGCGTCACCGTGCGCCAGATCCCCATGATCAATGGCGAAGGCTCTACCTGCGAAGTGTTTCTGGAGAATGTTCGTGTGCCCCGCTCGAACATCATCGGAGAACCCGGTAGTGCATGGACTCAGGCCAAGTTCCTGCTATCCAATGAGCGTACCTCCAGCGCTGACATCTACAAAGCACGCGGCGATCTGGAGCGTATCCGTCATATTGCGACTCACGAGATCAAGGATGGCAAACCTCTGCTGGAGGATGTCACTTTCAAAAGCAAGTTGACGGCGCTCCGCATCGAAGTCGATGCACTGGAATGGTCGGTATTGCGCGTCATGCATGAAGCCCCAAGCCGACACCCGATCAGTGCCTGCGCCTCAGTTCTCAAAGTGCGTGGCTCAACGCTGCAGCAGAAACTGACCGAGCTGATGGTCGAAGCCCTGGGGCAACGCAGCCTGCGTGTCTATCGACGTGAAGAAGCTTATGCCGAGCCTACTGGCAACCCCTTGTGGCCTGACTATACCCCAGGGGTCGTAGCTGACCTGTTGTACTTGCGCGCCTGCACCATCTATGGCGGTGCGATGGAAGTGCAAAAGAACATTATCGCTAAACTGGCCTTTGGATTTTGACTATGAACTTTCTTCTGACAGATGAACAAAGAATGCTGGTTGAGAGCGCCGAGCGTTACAGTCGCGACAAATACCAGTTCGAAGAGCGCCGTAAACTCGGCGAGAATCCGGAAGGCATCAACCGTCAGCACTGGACCCAGTTTGGTAAGATGGGCTGGCTTGCCTTGGCGGTTCCTGAATCCTGTGGAGGCATGGGCGGTGGCCTCAGTGATATTACCGCCCTGCTTGAACCCCTGGGAGGCGCGCTTGTCGTCGAGCCTTTGATCGATACCGGCATTCTCGCAGCCAAACTGATCAATGCGACATCCGATGAGGGTATGCGCGAGACATGGCTGAGTCAGGTTGCCAGTGGCGAGCAGATCATCGCCCTCGCCCATCAGGAGCAGACTTCTCGCAATGAATACGACACAGAGATCACCACCCGCGCCACGAATACCGGAAGCGGCTGGCAGTTGAATGGTCAGAAACATCGAGTATTCCACGGCGTAGCCGCCAGCGCTCTGCTCGTGAGTGCGCGACTGGAAGGCACCGAAGACCTGGCCTTTTTTTTGGTCGACAAGCAAGCACCAGGCCTAAGTATCAGCGACTATGAGTTGATCGACGGAAGTCGCGGCGCTGATATTGAGCTCGATAATGTACAGGTTCCTGCCAATGCCTTGCTGCTCAACCATGATCAGGCCGAGCAGGTCCTGGAAGAAACTCTGGATATGGCAATTATCGCCAGTTGTGCCCTTTCCATCGGCTCAATGGAAGCAGTTATGGAAATGACGGCTGACTATCTCAAGACCCGTGTGCAGTACGGCAAACCATTGGCTCAGTTCCAGGCATTGCAGCACCGCATGGCGGAGATGTTCGTCGAGACAGATCAGGCCCGTGCGATTCTCTGCCATGCCATAGCAGCTACCGAGTCTGGTGAAGCTGACCGCCGCCGTATCGCCGTGTCGTCTGCCAAGGTACTGATCAGCAAGGCGCACCTGTTCGTCAGTGGGCAGGGCATACAGTTGCATGGCGGCATCGGCACTACTGAGGAGTATGCGGTTGGCCACCATTACAAGGCAGCCGTCACCTTCGATCAACGCTTCGGCAATAGCGATTTTCATCTGCAACGTGCCAGCTCCGACCTGGAAGACCTCGCACAGCCACTCAAAGGTGCCCTCCATGCATGACCATTTGCCGCTGTCATTCGCCGATGACCTCGAACAGCGTGCACGCTTCTACTCCAACGATCCGGCCTATATCGAAGCCGAACGGCAGATCACCCATGCTCAATTGCTCGCACGCGGTCTGAAGCTGGGTTCGTCGATTTACAACGCTGGTCTGCGGCATCAGGATCGCATCGGCGTGCTATCCATGAACTCAATCGAATTCGGCGAGATCATGGCAGCTACTCAGTGGGCAGGCTTCATTCTGGCACCTGTCAATTTCCGCCTCTCACCATCTGAAATAGCCAGCATCATCCGTGACGGTTCCCCCAAGCTGTTCATCTTTGAAGCCCAGTACCTGGAAATCGTGGAAAATATGCGCCATGAGCTGAGCTCGGTGGAGACATTTGTCTGCATCGGCGCGCAGACGGACTGGGCCATCAGCTACGATGACTTCATCGAACAGGGCAATGAACAAGGCCCGCCGATCCGAGCCCGAGAGCAGGATATCTGTTGCCTGATCTATACCAGTGGCACCACCGGCAAGCCCAAGGGCGTCATATGGGGCCACCGTGAGTACCGCCAGCTCTGCCAGGTCGATGCCTGGCTGTGCGACATGCAGCACATGGATACCACACTCATTGTTATGCCTATGTTCCACCTGGGGGGGATGGTCATCAGCCTTTCCCAGCATGAACGCGGTGGTGCGGCTTTTCTTCAGCGCCAGTTCGAGCCGCTGGATGTGCTTAAAGCCATCGAAAAGTATAAGCTCAGTATCCTGCTGCTGGCACCGACGATGCTGCAGATGGTGTTGGATCATCCCTACGTGGCTGAAGCCAACCTGAAAAGCGTACGCACCATCATCTACTCCGCCGCCCCCATGCCAGTGCCAGTACTCAAGCGCGCCATCGACATCTTCAATGGCTGCAGTTTCTTCAACCTGTTTGGTCAAAGTGAAATCTGCATGTTCTGCCTGGCCTCGACTCACCATCGCCCATTCGGTGATGAGAAGGATCGCAAGCGCCTGGGATCAGTAGGCAAGCCCTACCCCAACCTGCAAGCGCGCATTATTGACGAGGATGGTAACGACTGCCCGCCGAATGTTCCGGGCGAAATTGTCGCTCGCAGCGGGGCCATGTTCCGCGGCTATTGGAACAATCATCCGGCGACCCTGGAAACCCTGCGCAATGGCTGGGTACATACGGGTGATATGGGTAGATTCGATGAGGACGGGTTCCTATATCTGGTCGATCGCAAGAAAGACATGATCATTACCGGCGGTGAAAACGTCTACTCACGGGAAGTTGAGGAAGCGTTGCTGCAGCATTCCGCCGTCTCCGAATGCGCCGTCATCGGATTGCCAGATGCTGTCTGGGGGGAAAGCGTCTGCGCGGTCATTACCTTCCGTGCTGGTCAGTCAGCCACCGAAGAGGAACTGATCAACCATACCCGCTCACTGATCGCCAGCTACAAGAAACCGAAGAAGATCATTGTGGTCGACGCCCTTCCGAAGCTGGTGACCGGCAAGGTCAACAAGATTGAATTACGGTTGAAATTTGCTACTCCGCTCCCAACTACCGAGCGGAACAATGAAATGGTAACGGGGACCTGAAGCATGCCAATCATTACTTTTATCCAGCATGATGGTGCCGAGCACCCCATCGAAGCTACAGAAGGCAGCTCACTTATGCAGGCAGCTGTAGATCAGTCCGTTCCGGGCATTCTGGGTGATTGCGGTGGCAACTGTGCCTGCGCCACATGCCATGCCTATATTGAACCATCCTGGCAGCCTCGGCTCGAGGCGGCCAGCGCCGATGAAAGCATGATGCTGTCCTGCGCCGCTGAACCGCCCCGCGACAACAGTCGCCTGCTGTGCCAGATCGTCGTCAACGACCAACTGGACGGCATGGTCGTTCATCTACCTGAAAACCAACTCTGAGGCCGTCGTATGAACCTGTTTCTCACTGATGAACAAAGACTGCTACGCGACAGTCTGGCCAAACTGTTCGCGAATGAGTGTACGTCAGCCCGTGTGAGAGCTGCAGAGGCAACCGGCCATGATGCTGCCTTATGGCAGAGCCTGGTTGAAATGGGTGCACATCTGTTGCGGGTGCCGGAGGAAGCCGGTGGTAGCGCCGCAGGCCTGCTGGAAGCCGCCCTGGTAGCGGAAGAAGCCGGCCGTTACCTGGCACCAGTGCCTCTGGCTGAAGCCATACCGGCTGCAACCCTACTGGCCAAATTGGAGAGCCCAGCTGCCCGCCAGTTATTGGAACGGGTGCAAAGCGGCGCTCTGGTCACCCTATGCCCTCAGCCTCTGCAGCACAACCTCACGCTATGTGTACCAGCGCTGGCTGAGGCGGAGGCTGTGTTGCTGCTGGAGGGCAAACAAGTATTCATCTTGCGCGCTAGCGATTCTCTCGAATACACCCGCCACCTCGGTGCAGACAGCACGCACCTGCTGCGCAGCGAGCAGCTTACCGACCTGGTCGAGCGTGAATTGTTGGCCTCAGGTGAGCAGGCGTATCAGCTGTACATGGCCGCAATAGAGGAATGGAAACTGCTCAAGTCCGCCATGCTGGTTGGACTGGCCGATCAAGCCATCCATATGGCAGCAGGCTATTCCTGCGAGCGCGAGCAGTTCGGTCGCCCCATTGGTGGCTATCAAGGCGTCGCCCACCCTCTGGCTGACGCCATTACCCATATTGACGGTGCCCGACTGCTGATATGGCAGGCTATCACCGCCATCGCCCACAAAGGGCGAGACGCCGCAGTACTCACCTCCATGGCCTGGTGGTGGATCAGCCAACAAGCTCCGCAAGCTACCAGCCAGGCATTGCGTACCTTTGGTGGGTATGGCGTGTCACTGGAATACGATATCCAGCTCTACTATCGGCGGGCCCGGGCATGGTCCCTGTTCCGAGGTAATCCACAACAGGAACTGGACCAGATCGCCAACCGCCTCTGGAGTACAGATGCTGTAACGCCGTTGCCAGAAGCGGGCGAAGTGAAACTGGAGTTCGGCTGTGGCAGTCATGCCGAAGCCTTTGCCGAACAGGCCAGACAGTTTTTTGGTGACCATCTGACAGACGAACTGAAAACCCACGCTCATCATTCAGTTGATGGCTTTCACGCCGAGTTCAACTGCCAATTGGCCCGGGCCGGGTTCCTCTATCCCCACTGGCCTGAAGAGTACGGCGGTCAGGGTTGCACTCCCTTCGACATGGCCGCCCTGCAGGAGGTGTTCGAGGAGTTTGGCTGGCAGCGTATCACCGCGCCCATCACCAATCAGGTAGCACAAATCATCATGCGCTTTGCCAGCCAGGCGCTCAAGGATGAGGTCCTGCCGCGCTTTGGCAGTGGCGAGGCACTGGCCTGCCTGGGCTTCAGCGAGCCGACCTGTGGGTCTGATGTATTTGCTGCCCGCACCCGCGCCGAACGCACCCCTGATGGGGGATGGCTGATCAGTGGCCAGAAAATTTTCACCACGGCGGGAAATCTGGCGGATTACATCTTTCTGCTGGTACGGACCGACCCACAAGCGCCAAAGCATGCCGGTCTGACACTGTTTCTGGCCCCCATGAACCTACCCGGCATCGAAGTACATCCAGTGCATACCCTGCAGGATGAGCGCACCAATATCACCTATCTGAGCGATGTGCGCCTGAGTGACCACTACCGCATTGGCGAAGTGAATCGAGGAGTAGCGGTCATGGCCGCCACGCTGGAACTGGAACATGGTGGCGATCAATATCGCCTCAGCTATGCCAACATGTTGAAACAGGCCATCAGCTGGGCAGGTAAGAGCCAAATCGACCGTCCTGCCCTGCTTGAACAACTGGACGTTCGTCGTTGCCTGGCTCGCATTGCCACCCATACCCAGATAGCGCGCAATTTATGCTATCGAGCCATCTGGGGGGTAATGCACCAAGTCCCGGGCCGGGCTGCGTTTGGTCCCATGTCCAAGGTATTTTCCACAGAATACTACAGGCGTGATGCCAATGAGCTGATGGAGCTCTTCGCTCCCGATTCTCTGCTGCAGAACCAGGGCGAGCTGGACCTGATTGAACTGGGTTATCGGCAGTCAGTTGGGATGACGATCTATGGTGGCAGCAGCGAAATCCAGCGTAGTCTGATTGCTGAGCAGGCCCTGGGCATGCCAAAGTCCAGAAGCTGAAAAACGCAAGGGCCGAGAATATCGGCCCTTGGAATGACCCGCCACCGGTTTATCAACGACCGCGAAACTCGGGACTGCGCTTTTCCATGAACGCGCGTACCGCTTCCTTGTGGTCATCAGTCAGGTATAACGCTGACTGGTTATCCATTTCATAGGCCAGAGCATCATCGAGCGTATCCATGCCACGCCCGAGCGCAGACCGCACCAAAGTGACCGATAGCGGCGCATGGTTGGTGAACTGAGCGGCCAGCTCGAGTGCGCGATCAATCATTTGCTCGCTGTTTTCAACTCGCTCATCGGCGATACCCAGCTCCAGTGCTTCATTCACGTTGACAACAGCGGCCGAATAGAAAATACGCCGCGCCTGTGACAGGCCAACACGACGCGGCAAACTCCACAGCAGACCCAGATCCGGCACCAGGCTGACCTTGGCAAACGAGGACACGAACTTGGCGCTCGGCGCAGCAACCACATAGTCTGCAGCGCAAGCCAGGGAGAAACCTGCTCCGGCAGCGTAACCTTCGACAGCGACAATCACCGGCTTGTCACCCTTGACCATAGCGCTGACTACACGATGCCCCAAGCGCATGCGCATGCGACCCACCGGCAATGGACGGTCGGCAGTCATGCCGGACACATCTCCACCTGAGCAGAAGTGCCCATTGGCACCACATAGCACAATTGCTCGGCAGCTGTCGTCCTCGTTCAGACGCTCCAGGCAGTCTGCCAGCACGAAGAGCAGATCTCGGGACAAGGCATTGCGTGTTTTCGAGTTATTCAGGGTTACCAGGGCTACAGCCCCTTGGCGCTGCTCCAGAACAAGGTCACTCATTTTCTTCTCCGTCGGCCAACAGTCTCTGCAGCAGAACTGTCAGTTCAAGGGGTTGATCAATCATCATGTGGTGATGAGCCGCTGCCAGTTCGATTGGACCTATGGCCCGTGGCAGCAACTCCACCGTGCGCTCGGCATGTTCCCGGCTGACCACCGCACTGGCGCCGCCGTAGACCACCTGAACTGGTCGCTGCACCTGGGGCAACAACTCCGCTGCTGGAATCTCATGCGCAACGCCTGCCGGCAACGAAGGGTCGAACTTCCAGCACCAGCCTCCCGGCTCCTCACGCAGGGAATGTCGAGCAATATGGGTTAGCACCGCAGGTTCGAAGTGCGGCTGCTCGGGAACCAGGCGATATCGTCCCATGGCCGTCGACAAGTCTGGGTAGTACCGCCTGACCGACTTGCTGGGATCATGGGGAGGTGTCCGATCAGGGAAATACAGGTAGCTATCCAGAATGATCAGGCGTTCGAACAGGGCCGGATGGTCGGCACAAGCCTTGAGCAGGCGTACGCCACCGTAACTGTGACCAACCGCTAGAACAGGCTGGTCGGCACAGGCCAGCAACAGGTTGACGATGTCCCCGGCGGCATACTGGAACGGATAATCCGAACGATGGTCACTGTCACCCATCCCTGACATATCCATCGCCAGCACCCGAAAGTCTCTTGCCAAATAGGGTGCAATTCCATCCCACCAGTGTGCATGACCTCTCAGTCCATGCACCAGCAGCACCAGGGGCTTGTCCACCGCCTCGGTATTCCAACCCAGGTAATGCAGACAAACATCGCCTGCCACTACCTGTCGAGACTGCCCGGGCCGTCTCAGTGCCCAGGCAAAGTGCTCGCCAACCCGGCTGCCCTGATCGCAGCTCATTACATTCGGGTCAGTAGCCATATCACTGGTTGAAGACCGGTTTGCGCTTCTCACGGAAGGCAGCAATGGCTTCGACATGGTCGCGGCCGGCAGCCGCCACGTTCTCGTAGGCCATGCCTACATCCATCATGCTGGCGGCCATCTGGCGCAGCGGTACATTGATGGTCGACTTGCTCCAACGCAGTGACTGCACCGGCAGAGCAGCCAACTTGTCAGCATAAGCGTCAACATAATCGTCCAGCTCGGTGGCAGGCATGGCCTTGTTGATCATGCCCATGTTCTCTGCTTCCTTAGCACTGAACTTCTCACCCGTCAGCAGGTAGTGCTTGGCACGGGCATACCCCATCAGGAATGGCCAGATCAGTTGGCCGCCATCACCGGTAGTCAAACCCACGTTATTGTGAGGATCACCGAAACGCGCGGTGTCCGCTGCGAAAATCATGTCGCAGAAAACAGCGACCGTTGCACCCAGACCGATGGCATCACCATTGACCTTGCAGATGATCGGCTTGTCACATTCCAGCATGCCATTGACGATGCGCTTGGCCTCGCGAACACAACGGTAAAACTCCTTCGGATTGTCATGCAGCCACTGCATATATTCGATATCACCACCAGCGCTGAAGGCCCGACCCGCGCCGCTCAGGACGATGATGTCACTTTCCTTGTCCTCAACCAGATCATAGAACAACCAAGATAGCTCGGTATGGGACTCGCCAGCAAAACTGTTCAGTTTTTCCGGTTGATTGAACGTGACATAGAGAATACGACCACGGCGTTCGAATTTCAGCGTCTTGTAGTCAGAGAAGTTCATTGTTGTGTCTCCACAGTACATGATATATTTTCAAAAGCTGACATCTAATCAGTTATATGAAATGTATAGCAGAGCAGGCAACATTACAAGCGAATAAATATCTGCCTGATAACTATGCAAAGAATTCACTCTCCGTTCTGGCTGACACAACGGCTGAATCGAAAATCAGGAGCGATGCATGCGGATTTTTGCGGCGACATCACGTTACGTTCAAGGCCCCGGAGCACTGGATCAACTTGGCGAACAGGCTAAGGTCCTTGGCAGACGCGCCATGGTGATCACCGATCACGATATGGCTCGATTACTGGGGAAACGCATACAGGACAGCTTCGACAAGGCTGAAGTGGCTGTAGCACTGGAAATTTTTCCCGGCGAAATCACTCAATCGACCATTGATACGCTGGCTGAGGCAGCGACATTGCAAGGTTGCGACATGATTGTTGGCTTGGGCGGTGGAAAGGCACTGGATACAGCCAAGGGGGTGGCATTGGCGCTGGGAGTGAAAAGTATCAGCGTGCCGACCATTGCCTCCAATGACGGCCCTGCCAGCGCGGCGATCGCCGTCTATGATGAGAATCACATCATGCAGGCAATCCAACATTTGCCACGCAATCCCGAATTGGTGCTGGTAGACAGCCAGGTGATCGCCAATGCCCCAGTGCGATTTCTGAGAGCTGGCATCGGCGATGCTATCTCAAAGAAATTTGAAGCAAACGCCTGCCATAGCGCCGGAGCAAACACCCTGTTGGGCACACCCGCATCACGCACGGGATTGATGGCGGCAGAAGCCTGCTACCGGATTATCCGAGAGCACGCAGCAGAGGCGCTCAAAGCAGTCGAAGCCAGACAGGTCAATACCGCCCTGGAGGATTTGCTGGAGGCAACAGTACTCCTCAGCACCATCAGCTTCGAGAACGGCGGGCTTTCCCTTTCCCATGCCCTGGCGCGCGGTTTCGCCTATCTCGAGCGGGCCGCAGGCACTCTGCATGGAGACCATGTAGCATACGGCTTGCTGGTCCAACTGGTTATGGAGCAGCGTGATCCGACATTCATCGAGGAGTTGATGGGCTTCTACCGGGAGATCGGACTACCGACCCGGCTGGCCGATTTTGGTCTAGAGCATCCAGACCACGCGGAAATTCGCGCTCTGGCAGAGAATTCAATGGTCAGCCCCAGCGCTGCACGCTTCGCTCCACCGGTCGACGCTGATCAACTGGAACGGGCAATCCATCAGGTCGAGGCGTTGAGCAATCGAAGCTGATCAGCACCTATGCTGTGGAGGTCGGAGGTACAAAAAAAGGGCCAAAGCCCTTTTTTTGTACCTGTCTCAACTATATTTTTCCAATAGCGGTGCCATGCCTGCCGGTGCCTGCAATTTGGCGGGATCGTAAAAGGGAGACAGGACCTTCAGCAGACGTTTGCGGCTCCCCTTGCGGATCTGGCTCAGCGCTTTCTTGGCGCGCAGTTCGGACGCCTGGGTTTCTTCAGCTGTCATGCCCTCACGGTCGACTTTGATCAGGTACTGAGCTACACGGGCAGTATGCATGCCAATATGCTTGGCCGCATACATGAAAGCCCAAACCCGGTATAAATAAGCGAATGGACCATTGCCATACAATGTCTTATAAGCTTGATAACAGACCTCGCGGTGTTCAAACTCCTCCGCCAGGTGCCATCGCCACAACTCCACGGCTTCCGGATCAGCCCCTTCAAGGTATTCATCGAGATCGCTGAAGAAAACCTGGCCAGCTGCGGAGCCCATGGCTTCAAAGCCTTCGCAGTAGGCTATATTGAACCGTAGCGACTTGGTTTCCAGAAAGCGTGCATAATCAGCCTTGTAAGGAGCCTCAAGCTCCTGCATACCGGCGTAACCCAGCTCGTACAGGCGCTTGTTGAAAGCCAGATGCTGTTTGCAGTGCTGCACCTCCTGCTTGTTGAATATCTCGATATCCTGGCGCAGCTTGGGGTTGCGATCACCCAGAGCGTCCTTGGCTCGCATCATCACCTTGACCAGGTACGGTTCGATATGAGCTGGCACGGTCGAAAAGGCATTATAGAACTGGGCAAATTCCGGGACCTTGGCCCAATGCGGTCGTATGGATCCAAAGTTAAATGACGGATGACGGACTTTCATTTCAGTGTCCTCTTTATAGTATGAGCGCTGATTTTTCCAAGCACCAGGCGCTGCCAAATATCAACTAAATGACTATTTATCATTTATAGGCCGACAGACTGCGCCCGTCAATGATGCTGAAAGATGTTGATATACTCTTTACCGTTCACCGAGCGTCGGCTAATATCCGGCATTCTGGGGCCGGCACCTACCAAGCTCTTATCGCCTCAATAAACTGTTTCGGCACCTCCATTGCCAGGAAATGCCCCCCCTCCTCCATGCTCTGCCAACCCGCCAGGTTGTAGACCAGCTCAACTCGACTGCGTGGTGGCAAGGGAGATAGGGCATCGCCGGTGCAGGCAGCAAAGGTGGTCGGCGTTTCGCAGCGGATGCCAGGAGGCAAGACGCCAAACCCATCCTTGGCCATGCCGGGATAGAAACGTACTGCACTGGCAAAAGCGTCATTCATGAGATAAATCAAGAGATTGGTGATCAGCTCATTGAGGCTGAATACCTGATCCAAACTGCACTGACGCAGATCGGCCCAGTCATGGAAGCGTTCAATTATCCAGGCCGCCTGACCCAGTGGGTTATCCGCCGTTGCCAGAATGATGGAGTTGGGCTTGAACATGTGCACGGAGGCATAGCCACTGTACACCCGACCAGCGCCATCACACTGAGTCTGCCAGATCTTTTCCTCATCGTTCTGAGGCGGAGTCATCGAGCGAAACCCCAGCATGTTGAGGTGGATCGCTTCTACGTTGGCTCTGTGGTCCAGACCCAACCAGGACGTCACAATTGCGCCCCAATCACCACCTTGGGCCCGATAGCGTTCGTAGCCCAGCACCTCGATCATCAGCTTGTTCCATAGCGCAGCAGTCTGACGCGGGGTAATGAGACTACTCGGCTTACCACTGAAACCAAAGCCCGGCAAGCTCGGAATCACCAAATCATATGCCTGTTCCGCGCTGCCACCATGGCGAGATGGAAACGCCAGAGGCTCAATCACCTTCCAGAATTCGAAGTGAGAACCTGGCCAGCCATGGGTCAGCAACAGGGGTCTGCACCCTTCGGCTTCGCCTTTCACATGCACGAAATGCACGGGCAGGCCGTCAATATCTGCAACGAACTGGGGAAACCGGTTGAGGTTGTCCATACAAGTCTGCCAGTCAAACTGATTGACCCAGTAATCCTGCAGATGCGCCAGGAACTCGGGGTCACAGCCCATTGCCCAGCCCGTCCCTTCGATTGCGCCTGATAACCGGGTTCCGGCAATCTGGTTTTTCATCCGCTGAATGGCAGCACTGCTCCATTGGACGCTGAATTCTTTCATTGTTATCTCCTCGTCTGCTTGCATCCTGTCTGATCCGCTTCGGCAAAGGCCTCCCAATCAGGACCAGCTCCAGTTAGGCTCACGTTTCTCCATGTAGGATGCACGCGCCTCGGCGGAATCCTGATAACGGGTTACCCGGCCGGTGTAATCCTGCTCGATACGATAACCTTCCTTTACTGACAGATCCTCAACACGGCTGAGAGATTCCTTACCCAGACGCAGCCCGATTGGACTATTTCGAGCGATACTGGCAGCCAGCTCCTGCGCAGTCGCCATTAGTTGGTCAGAGGCAACCACGGCTTCGATGGCACCCAATCGAAAGAACTCCTGGGCTGGCTCAGGCTCACCGGTGAAGAACATCTTGCGGGTTTTGAACGGCCCGACCAGGCGTTGTAGATGTCGCGCACCGCCCAATACCCCAGCCTTGATTTCAGGCACCGAGAAGGTGGCGTTATTCGAGGCGATGATCATGTCGCAGCAGGCAGCCAGTACCAGACCGGCCCCGATAGCCTTGCCATTGACCGCCGCAATGACTGGCAACGGACAGTCCATGATGGCCCAGAAGCAATCACGTATCACCGCGCCGGGATCGAGCAGATCGACCGTCGTATCATCCTCTACCAGTTGGCGTGCATGCCGACGCGCGGAATCCTTGAGATCGATTCCGGCGCAGAAAATGTTCCCACCTGAAGCAGTGAAAATGATGACGCTGGCTTCGGTTGAACGCCCGAGACCATTGAAAGTCGCTGTCAGCTCACGTATCGCTACCGAATCCAGAGCATTCACTGGCGCTCGGTCAAGCGTTACTGTGGCTATATGGTTCTCGATATCGGTGCGTACGTGTCGCATATCGACCGCAAACGAGGGAATACTCATAATTCATTCTCCAATTGGCTCGCTTGATACGAGCGTATCGAGCAGATGACCAGTAGTTTCCCACCGGCCGGGTTCGGTTCAGATTGTGTCTGCGGTACCCAAAATCATGGTTGCCTGACTTGACAGCGTACCTCCATTGGCATGCGCCAATGCCAGGCGCGCGCCCGGAACCTGACGCTCCCCCCCCTGGTTGCGCAACTGTATACAGGACTCAACGATGGTGAACAGTCCATACATTCCTGGATGGCAGCAGGACAACCCACCTCCATTGGTATTCACCGGCAGACGCCCGCCAGGCCCGATAGCGCCACCGGATACGAATTGCCCACCTTCCCCTTTGGCGCAGAAACCGAGGTCTTCGAGAAACAGCAGAGTGTTGATACTGAAGGCGTCATACAGCTGAACAACATCGATATCCTTCGGCTCTACACCGGCTAAGGCATAAGCGCGCCGTCCCGACTCGCGGGCAGCGGTGACCGTCAGGTCTGTAGATTGATCCACACCGGAATACCAGGTCGCCGCCGCAGACGACAATACATATATGGGGCGCTCGACCAGATCGGCAGCACGCTCGGCGCGGGTGAGTACAATGGCTGCTGCACCATCAGTGACCAGACAGCAATCCGCCACGCTCAGCGGATCGGATACCATACGCGCGTTCAGGCAATCCTCGATTGTCAGGTCATCACGCTTGAATGCCTCTGGATTGAGCTTGGCCCAGTTGCGAGCCGCCACAGCCACCTCTGCAAGATGTTCTCGCGTGGTGCCATACTCGTGCATATGCCGGGCCGCTGCCAGGGCGTAGGACGATAGCGGGGTGAGTGGCCGATAGGGCTTTTCATAAGGCGACGGCAGACGCATGGATACCAGCCCACCGGATGCGGTGCGTTGATTGCTGCCATACATGATCAAGGCGGTATCACAATAACCTGCTTCCAGCATCAGCGCAGCAGTGATGACATGGGAATGAAAGGCCGAACCACCGGTACGGTTATTTTCGGTGAAGCGCGGCTGGATACCCAGGTATTCTGCTGCGCTCAAGCCAGACAATGCGTCATCCGGCGTACATACAAACAGCGCATCAACATCGGCCAATGCAAGGTTGGCATCAGACAAGGCCAGAATAGCTGCCTGGCTGGCCAGATCAAGTGAACGCATACCATGCGATGCGCCAATACCAAAGGTGGCAGCGCCCGCTACCGCCACCTTGCCACGTGGAAATTGTTCCATTACCTACTCCAACCTGAGGTTACCCAGAGCTGACATCTGCTTCTGTCGTCGCTGGACTTTATCTTAAAAACTAACATATTATCAGCTCCATGTAACCCCCCGGTCGATGTTACCAAGTAGCTTGCAGGCCGCTCCACTCAGGGACTTCCCATGACTGAAAACCACAGCAATATGGATGAACCGGCACCAGCAGAATATCCAGGCTGGCTTCAGCAAGCACTGGATCAGCCAGCAGAGTCCTGCTTTTTGGAAGCCAACGGCAACCGGCTTCATTATCTGGACTGGAACCCACAGGACAGCCACAAACCAGTCCTGCTGTTCGTTCATGGCTTTCGCGGCAATGCACATTGGTGGGATGCCATCGCCCCTTTTTTTACAGGGCATCATCATGTCGTCGCCCTGGATCTCTCTGGCATGGGGGATAGCGGGCATCGCCAGCGGTACGAAGCAGAGACTCCAGCCCAGGATATCCTGGCATTGATCGACCATCTGGGTAACCTGCCAGTGACTGCTGTCGCTCACAGCTATGGTGGTTCCAGAACACTCCGTGCTTGCTCAGACAGGCCTGAAGCCTTTAACCGCCTGATCATCATCGACAGCTACATTCTGTTCGAAGGTGAGCAGCCTCCCGCCGAACCAGGGCAGATCCGCGGTGACCGCGTTTATCCAGAGCTGGAAGACGCCTTGCAACGCTTCCGCCTGGTGCCTGAGCAACCCCTGGTTCTGGACTTTATCTTCAAGCACGTTGCCCGGCATTCGGTACAACGGTGCGATGGTGGCTATCGCTGGAAGTTCGACAGCAGCCTGCCGCCTGGCGGCGTCCGCGAAGCGGATGGAGACAAGCTGCTGGGCAGCATCCCGTGCCGCGTGGATTACATCAACGGAGAACACAGCGTAGTGGTCACTCGCGAGCGCGCGCAGCGCACTGTGAACGCCCTGCCAGACGGCCATGGGCCGATAGTGGTACCTGACGGTCATCACCACCTGATGTTTGACCACCCTCTAAGCCTGATCAGCGTGATCAGGACACTGCTGGCCTGATAGGACAGCTCCGAAAACCTGACAACGAGGTTGCCCATGCTTGACTATGAAACACTTCTCAACCTGCAGATTCCTGACACAAAGCACAGTTATACTCATAAAGACTGTGCACTTTATGCATTAAGTCTTGGCTACGCCCAACAACCGTTGTCCGCCAGCGAGCTCCCATTCGTCTTCGAAGAGGCGATGCGTGCCGTACCCAGCATGGGCGTAATACTCGCTCATCCTGGCTACTGGCCGCGCACCATGAATACGGGGCTGGACTGGGTCAAAATCGTGCATGCAGAGCAGGGTCTGACGCTACACAAACCCCTGCCCGCCGAGGCCAGTGTTATCGGCAAGTCCCGCGTCGTTGATATTGTCGACAAGGGCGCCGACAAGGGCGCGCTGATTACTTATGAGCGTCGCATTCTCGAAGCCGCAAGCGGTGACCCTCTATGCACCATCACACAAACCATGATTGCCCGTGGCGACGGGGGCTTCGGTGGGCCACGGCGACCTTCGCCAATGCCCCCTACCCCGCCTCAACGGGAAGCTGATCACATCATTGACCTGGCTACACCCGAGAACATGGCACTTCTGTATCGACTCAATGGTGACTGGAATCCACTGCATGCCGATCCTGAAATCGCTCGCAAGGCAGGCTTCGAGAAACCCATTCTGCATGGTCTGGCAACATGGGGGGTGGCTGTCAGGGCCGTCATGCAAAGCGTATGCAACTTCGATAATGAGGCTATTGCCTCGATTTTCGGTCGTTTCACCGCACCCACTTATCCTGGAGAAACCTTCCGTAACGAAATATGGAGAGAAGGCCGGGAGGTATTCTTCAAGGTCACCGCCTTGGAGCGAAACATCGTAGTGATCAATAACGGCCGCATTGAGCTCAGGGAATGAACATCCAGGTGTGTCCATAGCACCTGTTCAGCATAGGCACCCGACCGGCAAAGCTGCCGGTCGGATCAGTTTCAGAGCTCGTTTGACAGGAGCACCGCCCCAGCCAGTGGCCCACCACCGTTACTGGCCACCGCCAACCGAGGGCTGCCTGGCACTTGGCGCGCCCCGGCTTGACCACGCAATTGAACCACCGCTTCATGCACGTGCCCCATGCCATGCAGGCGGCCTGCCGACAGCTGGCCGCCGTGGGTGGCCAGCGGCAGTTCACCATCCAGTGCAATCCTGTGACCACCTTCAACAAAACTGGCTGCCTCGCCCCGCCCACAGAAACCCAGCCCCTCGAGCCACAACAAGGATAGAAAGCTGAAGCCGTCATAAAGTTCGGCTAGATCGACATCTGCCGGTTTGTAATCGGTTCGACTCCAGAGCCGCTGACCTGCCGCCTCAGCGATATAGCGAGTGAGATCGGGCATTTGGTCCCAGGTGTCACGACCGGTGAAAGGTCCGCAAATGGACTCCACCCGGACCGGCTGGGACTTGATATCCATGGCAGTATCGCGATGCGACACAATGATGGCTGTCGAGCCATCAATCGGCACGTCGCAATCGTACAGGCACAGCGGCGTGGATATCATGCGCGCTGACATGTATTGATCCATAGTCAGCGGCTCGCGATAGATTGCATCAGGGTTCAGCCCGGCGTTGCGACGCGCATTGATAGCCACCGCCGCCAACTGTTCGCGGCGAGCATCGAACTCATGAAAATAACGGCTGGCAACCAAGCCGATCCAGTTGGCAGGTGCCGGCGCCTGGAAAGGAACCTGATACTCTCCGAAGCCGGAGATGCGCCCGGCACTACCAACGTTACTCGAGCGCACTCCCTGGGTGAGCGCGGTGGACTCAATCATGCTGCGATAACAAATGACATGCCGAGCCTGCCCCGAGGCCACAGCCATGCAAGCATTGATCAACGCGCCCATCTGGGTCGCTTCGTTTCCAGCACTGTACCAATTCAGATCAAGCGCCAGCGACTCCTTGACCTGATTGATGGATACAGGCGAAAAGGCCGGCATGTCTGCGCGGTATCCCGGCCAACTGGCAACCCCGTCGATATCCTTGCGGTCCAGACCTGCATCCTCAAGGGCTCGTTGAATAGCCTCAAGCGTAAGGTCCAACCCACTACGCCCCAAGCGCCGCCCTACCTGCGACTGCCCAATTCCCGAAATGATTGCTTCACGCTCACCCACCACCATCCGCCACCCCGTATCTGCTGAATTTGCCAGGAAAAGTTCTGCCGGGCGGCCCGAACACGCCGCTTATTGCATATGTGGCCGGCAGCACCCGCTATTGACCCAGTCATCACAGTGCGGCAGACTCCAAAAAATGTCAATCAGTCAGTTTTTCACTTTCAAAACTGATGAAGGCGATTCATAATGCGACTCTGATCGCTGAGCGTATGACATGACTTCAGCCTACAAAAACAACACCGAGGATATAACACATGAGCAATAGTGACATCCATTGGAGCACTGGTGAGGAAGACACAGTCAATGCCGTGCTGCGCCGTGCAGTGGCCCAATATGGTGAACGCCAATACTTGGACTTTCTTGGCGAAACCTATAGCTACAAGGATATGGACACCGTTGCCTGTCGGCTTGCCAACGGTCTGAGCCAGTTGGGTGTGCGCAAAGGCCAGACAGTCGTGACCATTCTCGATAATTCAGCTGACGCCGTCTTCATGTGGTTGGCCATCAACAAACTCGGTGCCGTCAGTGTGCCGGTCAATACTGCCTTGAAAGGTGAATTCCTGCGCCATCAGGTTTCGGATGCCAACGCCGCGGTGATCATTGCTGAGAGCGACTATGCCGAGCGTGTCGCTGCCATTGCCGCCAAACTCCCCTCGCTGGAAACCCTGGTCTATCGAAGCGAGCAACCCGATGTAACTCTTCAGCCCAACCAACGCCTGCTCCCCTGGAACGAAATTCTCAGCAGCAATACCAGTGATCAGGAGGTGGAAGTCCTACCCAGCGATCTAGCCATGCTGATCTATACCGGTGGCACGACGGGCCCATCCAAGGGTTGCATGATCAGCCATAATTACGCTTGCAGCCTGGCGCGCCAGATGCTGATCATCACCAATCGCAGCGAGCAGACCATCACCTGGACCTCGCTTCCTCTGTTCCACTTCAACGCGGTGGCTACCACTTGCCTGTCCAACATGATGGTAGGTGCCCAGGTGGCAATATATCCCCGCTTTTCTGTTTCGAATTTCTGGCCTGAAATTGAGCGCACCGGTGCCAACGATACCCAACTGCTCGCTACCATGATGCCGATGCTGGCCAGCGCGCCAGACAACGATGCCATGAAGCGTTGTCATGGCCAACTCAAGGCAGTCTGGGGCGCTCCATTTCCGGTAGAAGTCCAGCAGGTATGGAAGGAACGCTTTGGTGCCGAGCATACAGTGTGCGGCGGGTTTGGTCTCAGTGAGTGCTCGCTACCAACCATTCTGCCGTTCGGTACACCACAGAAACCCGGCAGTTCCGGTCGACGCAACACCGAATTCTTCGATGTACGCATCGTTGACGACAACGATGTGGAGCTGCCGCCCAATACAGCCGGTGAAATCATCATCCGACCGCGCAAACCCCACATCATGTTCGAGGGTTACTGGCGCCGTCCGGAAGATACACTGAAGGTCATGCGCAATATGTGGTTCCATACCGGCGATATCGGCATGTTCGACGAGGATGACTATTTCTATTTCCTCGATCGCAAGAAGGATTACCTGCGTCGTCGTGGTGAGAACATCTCCAGCTTTGAAGTCGAGTTCGCATTCCTGCAACACGAAGCGGTGGACGAAGTGGCTGCACATGCGGTGCTGTCCGATCTTGGAGAGGATGAGCTGAAGGTCACCGTCACTCTGAAGGAAGGCCACCAGATCACTGAGGAAAATCTGTGCCGTTGGTCGGTTGATCAAGTCCCCTATTATGCAGTACCACGCTATATCGAATTCCGCCAACAGCTCCCCAAAAGCCCACTGGGGCGCATTTACAAGTTCCAGTTGCGAGATGAAGGTGTGACTGCCAATACCTGGGATAGGGAGAAGGCTGGCTTCCAGTTGGAAAAACGGTAGTTGCGCCCATGACCACACATCAGACTATGGTCCGTCATTTTATCGGAGCTTCCGGCAACCAGTTGGTTGCCGATCAGGAAGGCCCCCTGGATGGCTCCCCGGTCCTGCTGCTGCACGGCGGCGGTCAGACTCGACATTCCTGGGCCAGGGCCCGCCATGCCTTGGCTCAGTCGGGCTATCTGGCGATCAGCGTTGATGCACGGGGGCATGGTGACTCCGAATGGATGGCTGATGGCAACTACCAACTGGAGTCCCAAGTAGGCGATCTCAAGGCTATTATCGCTACGCTGAAACATAAACCTGCGTTGGTAGGCGCTTCCATGGGTGGAGTCAATTCGCTTATCGCCTGTGGTGAACAGCCCGATCTGGCTGCTGCTCTGATCATGGTCGATGTGACACCGCGCATGGAGCCCGAGGGCGTGGAACGCATACGCGACTTCATGCTGGGCAAGCCTGAAGGATATAGTTCACTTGAAGAGGCCAGCCAGGCCGTAGCTGCCTACAATTCAACCCACTCTGGCTCCAAGAGCACTGCTGGGTTACGCAAGAATCTCAGACAAGGAGCCGACGGGCGCTGGCATTGGCACTGGGATCCCAAGTTCATGCAAGGAGATCATAAGGCAAAGGTCGCGCATATCAGTCAGCGCATGCTTGAGGCGGCCAGGCATATCATCATTCCGACGCTACTGATTCGCGGTCAGCAAAGCGATGTAGTGAGTCCAGCAGGTGTTGCCGAAATGTGCGAGTGCATTCCCACCATGGAGTATGTCGATGTACAGGGCGCGGGCCACATGGTAGCAGGCGATCGCAACGACGTTTTCAACACGGCAGTATTGGAGTTTCTTGCACAGAATTATCCCAGCATGGGCGCATAGCTGTCACGCCCAACCCGTTGCTCATATACCTAAGGAAGGTAACAGTATGAAAAAAACACTGATCGTCGGGATGACTCTGCTGCTTGTCGCCTGTTCTGACCCTGTACTGGAAACCGCAACCAGCGATGCTCTGCACAAATCAATTGAGCGTATGGGCACCCAACTGGATGCTCAACAAGCAGCGCAGCTGAAAGAAGATCTTACTCTCCTCAAAAGCCCAGGAATGGATATTCATCAATATGCAGGCATGGGCGCGAGGCAGATCAGCGAAGCCGCACAAAAAGAACGAGAACGACGCGAATCACTGAGTAATTTCACGGTGTTATCGGCCGGCCTGAAACGACGTAACAATCCCTACTCGCATTTTCGTCAGATCCGTATCGAAGTCAGCGTTCAGAACAATACTGACTACCTCATAGGCGAAGCGTTTTTCGAAGCGACTCTTCTCAGCCCAGGACGCGAACTGCCCTGGATGAGCGAAGCGTTCAGCCAACGTATACGCCCGGCGCTAGAACCTGGAGACACTGCCACCTGGCTCATCACCCCACCGGTCATGCGTCGCTGGGACATCGATTTTCCTGATGATGCTGTCATGCAGGTAGTTACCTATCGATTGGATGACCCACTGGGCAATACGTTATATAGCATCGAGGATCAGTTGGACGGCACCGAGCAATAGAGATCATAGCGCTCTGGCTTCCAAGCGTGACAAAGGCTTCCAGAAACGGTAGATGCTGCCTCAAGCACATCTATGTCGACTCAATCGGGCCGGAGACCTCCAGCGCCTGAGGCGCATCAAACAGTCATCACAGTTGCAGGGCTTGTGCTGCGCCTTGTGTGTGGACACTTTTGTCTAATTTCGTTACTATAAAGTAACAATAAAAACAAAGAGTCTGATCATGTCCCTAACTTACGATTACATCATCATCGGTGCTGGCTCAGCTGGCTGTGTAATGGCGAACCGGCTGAGCGCCGATCCCACCACCCGTGTGTTGCTTGTCGAAGCAGGACCGGATGACCGCAGCCCGCTGATCCGAATGCCACGCGGCATAGGTAAGCTACTGGCCCCAGGAAACTCTCACGTCTGGAGTTATCCGGTAGAGCGTGGTCCTCGGGGCAAGGAAGAGACCTGGGTCAAGGGACGTACCATCGGTGGGTCCAGCTCGATCAACGGAATGGTTTATTCTCGGGGCGTTCCAGCTGACTATGACACATGGCAAGATATGGGCTGCGATGGCTGGGGCTGGCCCGAGATTGGGCGATTGTTCGTCGAGCTGGAAAGCCATAGTTTGGGTGCTGCACGCTGGCGAGGCGACCAAGGGCCGCTGAAGGTTTCCGTGCACCCTTCCGGCGACCCCTTCTGCGACGCTATGATCAAGGCGGCCCAGGAGGCAGGCATTGCTACTCCAGACGATATCAACGATCCCGAACAGGCAACCCAAGGCGCATTTGGCTATTATCCCCGCTCCATCAGTGATGGAGAGCGGTACAGCGCAGCAAGGGCCTTTCTCACACCAGTGAGAAACCGGCCTAACCTGGAAGTCTGGCCACTGACTGAAGCCACCCGGATTCACTTTACCAGCGGCAAGGCCAGTGCGATAACGCTACAACGTCGTACAGGCGAGCAGCGAGTCAGTGCACGCCGTGAAATCATTCTTTGTGGTGGCGCCATTCAGTCGCCCAAACTACTCCAACTTTCCGGGATAGGGCCAGCAGCACTACTCAAACAGCATGGAATAGCCATAATTCGGGACGCACCGAGTGTGGGGCGCAACCTGCGCGAACACTGTTATCTGGCTACCCAGCATCGCGTCGTCCAGGGTAGCCTCAACCACCGCTTTGGCGGATTGCAATTGTTAGGGGGAGTGCTGGAGTACTGGTTCAGACGCTCAGGACCAATGACCCATGCCGCCAATGAACTGGGCGGCTATATCAAGACCAGTCCCGAGCTGGACCGGGCCAATGCGCAGATATCAGTGAGTCTTTTCTCTCTTCAACAGAAAGCTGGCGCAGCCATACTCGAACCCTGGCCCGGCATCACCATCGGCGGCTACCTGATGCGGCCCGAGAGCCATGGGTTTGTGCAAATCACTTCCGCCGACCCGTCGGCAGTGCCTGCAATTCAGGCAAACTTTCTTACCGACGAAAGAGATCGTGCAGGTGCGATCGCCCTGTTCCGCTGGATACGGACATTCAGCAGCCAACCAGCCCTGAAGAGCTTCATTATTGAAGAAACCCGGCCTGGCATAGCCATCGAAACGGATGAGCAGATATTAGCCGCTTACGAAGAGCTTGGCCAAACTGCCTATCACGTTTCGGGCACCTGCCGGATGGGTGATGACCGCCAGTCAGTTGTCGACACCAGGCTACGAGTCCGTGGCGTTCAGGGTCTGCGCGTAGTCGACAGCTCAATCATGCCCACACTGATTTCTGGCAACACCAATGCTGCCACAATGGTACTCGCCATGCGGGCCGCCGAACTCATCCAGGCTGAAAAACAGGAGCCAATTCCATGAACGTGCCCTTCACTGACATCAATCAGCTTTACATCGGCGGCCAATGGGTTACCCCTGATGGCGGACTCGAACCGATCATCAACCCGGCAACCGAAGAGCCCATCGGCGAGGCGCCAGTGGGAGGAAAAAACAATGTCGAGGATGCCCTGGCTGCGGCACGAGAGGCATTTGACAAGGGGCCATGGTCTCAGGCATGGACATATAAGGAAAGAGCAGGTTATATCAGCCGCCTACGTGATGCCATCCTGCGTCATGCCGAACAGATCAGTGCGCTGCTCACCGCCGAAGCCGGCGCCACCCAGGCGGTCCTGCAAATCGCTCAGTTCCAAGGTGCACTTGAAGCAACCGACTATGCCCTGGAACTGGCCAACAACCTCACACCAGACCCGCTGCCAGTCTCCTTCAAGAAGAATATCTTCGCCCCTTCCGCTCCAGACTATATTGCCTCTGGCATCACAGTACATGACGCCTTCGGCGTGGTGCTGGGTATAACGCCCTATAATTATCCATTTCTGCTGAATGTGGTTAAAGCTATTCCAGCCTTACTGGCGGGCAATACCCTGATTCTCAAACCGTCACCCTTCACACCCTTCTCTGCACTGCTGCTCGGCAAGCTAGTCGATGAGATTGGTTTACCGCCCGGAGTATTCAACATCGTTACCGGCGATGCGGATGTCGGTGCAATGCTGGCTTCCGACCCCAGGGTGGACATGATCAGCTTCACTGGCTCTGACGTAGTTGGTTCCGCAATCATGGCTCAGGCTGCATCCACGTTGAAAAAACTGCATCTGGAGCTGGGCGGCAAGTCGGCCATGATCGTCTGCGAGGATGCGGACCTGATGAGCGCAGCGGCCAACGCAGCGTTCAATTTCTCGATGCATGCCGGTCAGGGTTGCGCAATGCTGACACGCTACATTGTGCATAATAGTGTGCGGCCTGCGTTTGTCGAGGCGACCAAGGCGGTGGCATCACAATTCAAGATTGGCAACCCGGCGAACCCCAGCGTATTCGTCGGTCCCCTCATTCGAGAAAACGCTCGGGCAAGGACCGAGCACTATGTTCAGACAGGTCTGGATGAAGGCGCCACCCTGGTCTGCGGTGGTCGCAGACCAGCGGGGATCAACAAGGGATTCTTCTATGAACCCACATTATTCGATGGCGTTGATAATCGCTCCATGCTTGCCCAGGATGAAATCTTCGGCCCAGTAGGTGTGGTGATCGGCTTTGATGATACTGATGAGGCCATAAGCATGGCCAACGATTCCCGTTATGGGTTGAACGGTGCTGTATTCTCCGAGAGTCGCGCAGAGGCCTACCGGCTCGCCAGCCGCTTGCGTGCCGGAGGAGTAGGAATCAATGGTGGCATCGGTGGGTTCTACGTTCGGGCGCCATTCGGCGGCTATCGCCACTCGGGTATCGGTCGTGAGCTCGGCCCGAACTGGTTGAAGGAATACCTGCAGGAGAAGGTCATTACCTATCCTATCGGCTGATAGGCGCAATCCCCCGTCACTCATTTTCATTCTGCTGCGCTGGCTCACTATGCTGACAGGGAGCCAACACAGCAGACCAGAACCAATCCTGTTTACTGTCCGTGCGGGCTACTATGCCCAGACACGTATCCTGCCAGGAAGAATCTGACCATTTCCCGTAAGTAGGGTTCGACCTCTTCTGCTGGCAACTCAACGCCCATGAGTCGCTCATGCATGCGCCCCGAGAGTGTAAGAAAGTTGATTGCTGCAACCAACGTATTGCCGATACTGAAGGTACCTTGTGCGTTGATACGATCCAGGTAAGTTGTGACCTTATCAATAAAGCCCGCCATCACCTGCTGCCGGAAACGCAGAATGAGCTTCGGGAAATGATTACTCTCAGCAACCCCCAGTCGGGACATTGCCATGACGCGGGGTGACCCGAGCCTATGGTAGAACAGACTGGCAAGTTCATAGAGTGCTTCAGCGGGCTTGCGATCAGGTTCGTCAAGAAAGTCCAGGTCCAGCCTGAACTCCTTCGCTAGATGCTCCAGCACCGCTTCAAACAAGGCCTGCTTGCTTGTATAGCGACGATAGAACGCCGGCTTCGTTGTGCCAGCGGTGGCCACGATATGATCCAGGTTGGCTGCAATATAGCCCTTGTCGAGAAATTCGGTGGCTGCAGCGTCCAACAATAACTTACCAATCTGCTTACGCGGCCGGCCTCTGGCGGTCACGGATCACCTCATTCTTGACTGGCACAAAGCACAAAGTGCGGGAGTTCGATGTTACCACAACTCGGTAAGGGCTAAGATTCACCCCGCATGTTTCCTTCCACACAAGCGGCGGCAGCCGGTGCTGCCGCTACACCCATCAAAGTGATTCAGCCCTGCTGACTCAAAGGAATAACACCTTGCTCTTCTGACACCTCATAAAACTGCGCACACCAGGTTCGCAAGGCGCTATAAGCCGCGACATCTTGACGAGCGAAGATTGGCCGCTGGATGAACTTCTGATGGCGCCAGATGCGCGCATCCTGCTCGAAGAGCTCTTCGATATCGAACTCACGCAAATCCTGGGGCATCTCGGCTGGTGCACCTGACGCCTTAGGAAACCAGTAACTGACACGCAAATAGGTAAGCTTGTCATCGATCGGCGTAGCAGAGAGCACCAGGCGATAAGGGGCGCGACCATCAAAGATCGCAAAAGCCAGACCAACTCCACAATTCTTCTGCAGAGTCCGTAATGCTACCTCCTTGGTCCTCTTGGACTTGAAACCGATTGATGAATGCCAGTAGGGGCCATTTGTTAGAAACCAGAGCATTTCCGGATCTTCTGGCGCACCGTGGGTATAGCGAAAGTGCATGCAGTCAGCAGCATTCTCCTGAATAAGCTGCGGATGAACAGGCTCATCCGGCTTGTCAACCACCGCATGGGGATAGCAAGGGTAGAAGTCCTCGGGACTGGCCTCCATCCCTTCGAAGCCTTCGCCTTCAAAGGCAAAGATATCTGGCACCTCCCAACCCTCACGTGGCGGACCGCCGGCGGGGTCATGCCAGAGAAATATCAACTCGTGTTTTTCCACTACATGCCATTTGCGCAGCTTCTTGCGTACGGGGTTGTCCTGATAAGGAACCAGGGTATTCTCACCCTCGGTATTCCACTGCCAGCCATGATAAGGACAGGCTATGCACTTATCCTTTACCGTACCGCCGTAACCCAGGTGTGCGCCCATGTGGTGGCAGTGCGCGTCCAGCACCGCCAGTTCACCCTCTTCAGTACGAAAAGCTACCAGATCCTGCCCAAAATATTTCATTGGTTTGACGCCCTTGGGCGGAATCTCGCCGCTCCAGCCAATATGGAACCAGCCGGTCGGCTTTGTTGAAAGTGGCAAATGCATAAATAAGACCTTTTTTTGTTGTAGGAAAGGCACCGAAGCGCCACAACTGACTAATCGTCATTTAACAGTTAACAGTGACATCAGATAACTGTCAACCTACATCCCTCAGGTCTGTGATTGTTATTTTAATATACATATCAATAGGTTAATAATCACAAGCACCGAACAAGTTAGCCGCTACTAAAGTGTTCGTTTTTTATTCAGCGCCACTCTCCAACACAAGGCGCAAATTGGGTTGCAACACACGTAACATGCGAGCGAGCTGCAGCTGGTCCTTAATCGACAATTGATAAACCGGCATGTGATCCTGTAGGCGTTGCTCAAGCAGCACCCGATGTATGGTGGCTCGCCCCCGCGTCGTAAGACGTATGAGCTGGATACGCGCGTCGCCCTCATCCTGCCGACCTGAGATCAGCCCCGCCTGCGCGCACAGTTCAATATGGCGAGCTGTCGTTGGGAGGGAAATGTGACAAATTCTGGCGAGTTCGGTGAGACTGCACTCTGCAGGCGTCTCGGGACGGTCGAGGGTCGCCAAAAGGAGCACCTGTGCTGAACTCAGGCCAAAACGTGTAGCCGAACGTCGTGAAAGTTTTTGCAAGTCATGGGCCACCAAGCGCAGACGTACGATGATGCCGACCGTCAGGGGATCCAACTCGTCCCACGCCTCTGCCCATTGCGCCAGGGAATAATCAATTTGATCAAAGCCCGTCGTGTCATCCGCAGCAGCCACTGCCTCAGCCGCCAGAGCCTGGTCGCGCACCGCCAGTAAATGTCGCGCCAATGCGTCGAATGCTTCAGGGCAGAGGCTATAGATGCGTTGCCTGCCCAATTTACGGTCAGTGACCAGCCCATGTTCTCTGAGCAAGCGAAGATGTTGGGAAACCGCCGACGCTGAAACAGGGAGAGCGCTAGTCAGCGCTGAGACAGACCGCGCACCTTCAGCCAGCAGGTATGTAATCTTCTGGCGCACAGGGTCTGCCAGCACCCCGAGCTGCGGACTGCTCTGCCGCTGCTCCGTTGAATTAACCATCAATTTCTACCACGTTGACGCAGTTCCTTAATACAACGAAGGCGAGATACCTCCATCCACGTGTATATTGGTACCGTTCATGAAGTCAGACCGTGGGCTTGCCAGCATGGCCACTGCATAGGCGATATCATCCACCTCTCCCACTTTGGAGACCGTTTGACCAGATCCTTTGAGAACATACTCCTCAGCCCTGGCCAGGTCATTTCCCCAACCACGCTTTTGGGCAAAATTGGAAAGAAAGGTATCAAGCCCAGCAGTCCGAATCATGCCCGGCGAAATGGCATTGCTGGTCACCCCAGTTCCACTGAGCGCTTTGGATAAACTCAGTGACATATTCAGCATTGCCGCTTTGGCTGCTGCATAGTCGGGCTGAGCAGATGTGGGCGTAATCGCTGCCGCTGTGCTGATATTGATGACCCTCCCCCATCCGCGCTTACGCATGCCCGGTACCAGAGCGCGAACCAGCCGCATCGCAGCCAGAACATTGCTCTCATAGGTCTGCGACCAGGTCACATCATCGGTGGAAAACCAGGAGGGATCACTCACCGGCGCGCTGCCGCCTGCATTATTGATGAGAATATCGATTTGGCCAAAGGCGGCCAAGGCGGACCGCACGATCTGCTCTACCTGATCTGCGTGCACCAGGTCGCCGCAGGCGACCGCACAATGACCACCCAGGCCGCGTAAACGTTCGGCGACCTGCTCCGCACGTTGTTGGTCTCGGCCGTGGATGATAACCTTTACCCCTTCGGCTACCAAAGTTTCAGCAATAGCAACCCCGATACCTGCGCTACTACCAGAGACCAGGGCAACCTTGTCAGTCAGATCCAAGTCCATGCTGCACTCCCTGGGCTCAAGCGCCTACTTGCTGCTGACTGTGATCCGTTTTGGCTTTTATGTATTTGAACGTTCCTGATGCAGTTGCCAACAGCTCACCATCCTGATTACGAATCTCGCCGTCACAGAACGCCAGGCTATTGCCCCGTGCGCGAACGAAACCCTGCGCCTTGAGCCGTTGACCCGCCTGTCCGCCGGGACGAATAAAATTCGATTTCATCTCCACGGTGACACAAGTGCGCTCATCATCTGAAGCGCTGCATGCCATGACCACATCCATCAGCGTCATCATCAAGCCGCCATGAGCCGAATACACTCCATTCATGTGACATGGTTGCAGTTGCAGTTCAAAGCTGGCGCCCTGCTCATCAAAGGTAGGCGGCCCCAAAGCACTCAGGTGTTCCATGAATGGATCAATTCCCCTGTCCGCCGCGATGGCTGTCAGAATTTGCATATTACGGTTCCACGCTTGCCTGCTCATGAACATTCCCCTTGCACCAGAGCGTTATTACGCACTCCAGCCGCTTTCTGCCGCACCACAGGCTCAAAAGTCGGATAACGCCCCATGGTGAGTAACAATACAGCGCTGATAGCAAAACTGACGGTGCAGAGAATCAACATGGATGAATATGAACCACTGCTGTCATACATCACTGCAAACAGAATAGGGGCCAGGGTGCTACCAAAGCTGATGAGCCCCATGTGCAAGCTGAATACCCGGCTGTAATCACGCATGCCGAAATAACGCGCCATCATGAAGGCGGCTATATCCATTTCCGCGCCAGCCCCCACCCCAACCAGCATGGACGCCAGCATCAGCGTAGGGATATGCGTTTCAAAGTTAAAAAACAGCATGCAGCCAATGGCTGGTAGGAACATCACGAAGAAAGCGACCCCGGGCGCCCACATGCGGTCGATGAGATATCCGACAAGTACGCGACCGATGACCAGTGAAATACCATAAACACTGAAAGCGGCAGCGGCTTCGGTTGCACTGAGGCCGTTATCACGCATCATTGGCACCGTGTTAGTCAGCATACCGATCATCGCGACGACGAAGAATACCAGAGCGAAATTGGCCACCCAGAATCTCCGGGCTCGAACCACGTCGCGCAACAGCATTCCGGGCGCTTCCTTGATATCGGCTGCCTCGGAATCAGCTGTGCGCGAATGCCCCACCGGCCCTGAGGAGGTCAACCAGAATAATGCCATCGGAAAGGTCAGGCACAGCGGCAATGCCGCCAACACCCAGAAGCCAGCACGCCACCCCCAAAGTTCCATTGCCCAGGCGAGCATTGGTGGCATTACCAAGCCTGACAAACCAGTACCACAAAGAATGATCGCCAAGGCCAAACCACGGTTCTTATCAAACCAGAGGTTGACGAAATGGGTCCAAGTCACCTGCAGCGTACCCAGACCGGCGAAGGCCAGCATCGCGTAACCGGCATACAGCTGGATGATCGAGCCTGTGTTGAGGGTCATGATCATATAGCCGACCGGCAGCGTCAGCAGTGAGACCAAGGCGACGGGGCGCAATCCATAGCGCTTGTTCAGCCAGCCAGTGAACTGGATGGCGATGATTGAACTGGCAAACAGAAAAGCAATCGACGATTGCACTTCGCCCCGTGACCAGCCAAAGGCTTCCTGCATGGGCACCACCATAGTGCCGAATGCATACAGAGGAGCAACGCTGACCGAGGTTCCTATGCCTATCAGTGCCAGAACCAACACCCTCCAGCCCTGTTTGAACTCAGCGAGGTCGATGGCCATGGAGGTACCGGCCTTGACTCCTGCTTGGGACATAACATCACCTCATTATTTTTGTATCATGTATATTTTTAACCTGCCAGCAGGAAAATAACAAACACTTTGTCAGTTATTTTCAATCCCTAGCTCCATCCTTCACGATAAAGTCCCGACTAAAGCTGCTCATCCACCATATAAATGTTAAAGTGTTATTTGTATACCAAAGCAAACGATTACCCGCACCCGACAAATACAACCCGGCAACCAAACGGATCCCTTAATGACCAACGAAGTGCTCTATGAAGAAATAGACGGCGGCATTGCTCTCATTACACTGAACCGTCCAACAAAGCGCAATGCGATCAACGTCCAGACCTCGCGCGCACTCGCGACCTATGTGGAGCGTACTGAGGAGAATCCCGCAATACGGGCTGTTATACTACAGGGGGCGGGTAACACGGTCTTTTGTGCCGGCGCAGATTTCGATGATATCGCCGCTGGTATTGGTGAACAGATCGCAGATCACCCTGCTGGCATGTGCGGCCTCATCCATGCCCGGCGGCGCAAACCATGGATCGCTGCGATACGCGGTGCCGCCTTAGGCGGCGGCACCGAGTTGGCGCTGGCTTGTGACCTGATCATTGCGGGTAAGAACGCCAGTTTCTGTCTGCCAGAAGTTCGCCATGGCATGCTTGCTGGGGCAGCGGGAGCCTATCGACTAGTCCAGCGCATCGCCCCAGTAATTGCTATGGAACTCCTTCTCACTGGCAATAGACTTGGAGCCGAGCGGGCCGCCCAACTCGGTCTGGTAAATTACTTAGTAGCAGATAATCTGGTAGTAGAACAAGCCATTGCTCTGGCACGTCAGATTGCTACCAATGCTCCACTGGCCGTCAGCGAAACCCTGCTGATCGCGCGCCAGGCGCTCGAGCTGAGTGAGCCAGAACTCCGCGCGCAAACCACCGCCGCCGGCCGGCGATTGGCGCAGTCTGAAGACGTCCAGATTGGAATTCGCGCATTCGAAGACAAGCGCAAACCCGAATGGCGCGGACGTTGAGATTATATTCTCCAGTAGTCCAGCGCTGCCACGTTACCCCATGTTTCTGTTGCGATCATTGCATCAGGAGCTCGCGGCATTCTTACCGCGCTCAGTAAGCAGCACCCGCTTGCCTACTATCTCCCCACCACGCAGCACATCCAATGCCGCTGCACCTTCGGCAAGGGCGAAGGTCTGCGCCACCCGTGGCACCAACCGGCCAACTGCAATCAACGCCTGGAGCTTTTCCAATTGTTCTTGGGCCTCTCGTGGGCATCGTTCAGCCCATGCGCCAAGATTGACGCCGATCACCTCGCATTCATGTAATAACAAAAGATTGCTCGCCGCTTGGGCAATTCTGCCGCCAACAAAGCCGACAACCAAGAGGCGACCGAATGGCGCCATCGACTTGACAGACACATCGAACAGATCTCCACCGATAGTATCAAGAACCACATCTACACCCCGCCCCTCAGTCAGTTTGCGCAGGGCCTCACGTAGCGGTTGCACGCGGTGATTGATGACATGATCGGCACCTGCGGCGCGAACATCGGCCAGCCTGGCATCATTAGATCCCGTTGCAATAACTCGTGCGTTAAGGTACTTGCCAATCTGTACCGCCGCCAGCCCGACACCACCGCTGGCACCATGTATCAGCAGCGTCTCACCCGCCGCCAACCGGCCTCGGTCTACCAGAGCATGCCAAGCAGTACCGTATGTTACCGGGAACGCAGCGCCAACAAGCATGCCGACCACATCGTCGAGTTTGACCAACAGACGCTCGGCAACAGTGACCTGTTCAGCATAACACCCAAGGCTTCTTACAGCGACACGATCACCTCGCGCAAAACGGCTCACTCCTTCACCGCAGGCAATGACCTCACCGGCGCCTTCGGCGCCAAAGACGAACGGGAGCTCAATGCGTGTTTGGTACGTCCCAGCAATCTGCAGCAAGTCAGGAAAATTGAGTCCTGAGGCGTGTAATGCCACAGTGACCTCACCTACGCCTGGTCGGCGAACAGCCCACTTCTCAAAGCTCAATAACTCTGGCCCACCAAGCGTCCTACATACCAATGCTTTCATGCTCCCCCCTAGTAGAGTCAAGCCGAGGACATTGAATCAAGTACTTAATACGCTACAATAGTAGTGCCTGCCGCAATCGCTTGAGCGTACCTCCATCCACCCCCTGCACTGCCAGGAACGCCAGCATACCCCCATGCTCACTCCGCAACGTACTCAGGAAACTCAGCATGCTGTCGGCGGGAGAATGCATTAGCGCCTTGGGCAGGCCTCGCATGCCAATCAGTTCGAATGCTGCAAGCAGATCAGCATCACTCATCCGCCGACGGGCCAGTTCGGTTAGCGCATAATCGTCGGCGATAACTTGATCGGATATATCCAGTAACGTCAGCACAACGGCAGCGACGATACCGGTGCGATCCTTTCCGCCAGCACAGTGAAACACCAGCGGTATCGCATCCGGCTAAGCCATGAGTTCCAATATGGCAGCTAACGTAGTCCCTGATCAGATTCCAGTCTGCCTGACTGATTTCTTCCGCCGGAGCGGTGCGCTCGACACCGGCGATATTAGCCAGGACATCGAGCCCGCCTAACCAATCGCAGGCCTGGGTAAAGACCGTACGAACCTGCTCGGCATCGGCGATATCGCAGGAAAGATACAGAGCCCGAGCGACATGCTGGGCATTGATGGCGGCAACCACCTTGACGCCTTGATCATCCAGCACATCCAGTACAACTACCTGGGCACCCTCAGCGGCATAGGCACAGGCAATAACGGCACCAATCCCACGTGCACCGCCGGTAACGATGATTTTCTTGCCAGCAAGCTGCATAGCAATAGCCTCTCTTGTTTATTTTTGTCGAGGTTGTCAGAAGCGACTCTCCCCCGCTCAGGGCATGCCACCATCCACCTTGATCAGCGATCCGCTGGTATAGCTGGAATACGGGCTGGCCAGATAGAGTGCGGTGGTAATGACTTCTTCCGGACGGCCGGGCCGGCCCAGGGCACTGGCAGACTTTTCACGCATCTCTTCGGTCCAGGCCTTGGAAATATCGGTGAGGAACGGGCCTGCCGAGATGGTATTTACCCTGACCTTGGGTCCGTACTCCTGGGCTAGGCCGGTGCTCATAGCATTCAGTGCAGCCTTCGCTCCGGCATAGGGTACTATCATGGGCGAGGGACGAAGACCGCCGGTACTGCTGATATTGATGATGGAGCCACCCTCGCCCTGCGCCATGCGCTGGGCGATGAGGGCTGCCAGACGGAACGGACCTTTGAAGTTGAGCCCGATAACCTTGTCGAACAACTCCTCGGTCACCTCATGGCTCGCAACCGCTGGTGACATACCTGCATTATTGACCAACACATCAATCCGACCGAATTCGGCGTATGCCACCTCCGCCAGACGTTCAACTTCTTCCCATTTGCCGGCATGACAGGCAACTGCCATGGCGCGTCGCCCAAGGGCACGCACCTCCTCTGCCACTGCTTCACAAGCCTCCAGCTTGCGGCTGGCAATGATCACATCCGCACCATGAGCAGCAAACGCCCGAACCATCTGATAACCCAGGCCACGACTACCGCCGGTCACCAATACCACCTTGCCGGTCAGATCAAACAACGCTTCCTTATCAAAATCATTGCTCATCATGATTCTCCAGCAGCGTGCTCATTGAGGATATGTGCATAGCGTGCACGGGCAGCAGCAATCTTTGGCGGCAGATGTTCACTGGGAAACAATCCCTCGGCCGGTTTGTAATTACGCAACAGCTCCTTGGCCACGGTCACCTGGTGGACCTCGGTCGGGCCGTCAGCCAGACCGAAGGTCGGTATGTTGATCCACATATAAGCCAACGGCGTTTCGAAGGTTGCGCCCAACGAACCATGCATATGCAGGGCTCGGCGAACAATATCGTGATAAACCTTGGCCATCCCCACCTTGACCATGGCTATGTGAGCACGCGCCTTGCGCGGGTCACCATGACTCTGGTCGATGAGCCAGGCGGTTTTCATAACCAGCAGACGAAACTGTTCGAGTTCAATCTTGCTGTCGGCAATCATCGCTTGCACCGTACCCATATCAGCCAGCCGGGTGCCCTGGGTGTAGCGACTCAGAGCCCGCTCACACATCATGTCCAAGGCACGCTGGCACTGACCAACGATACGCATGGCATGATGCGCCCGCCCGCCACCAAGACGCGCCTGGGCAACAGCAAAGCCTTCGCCTGGCCCGCCCAACATGTGATCCAGTGGGATACGCACATCGTTGTAACGGAGGTAGCCTTCCGTGGCCTCGTCCATTTCCAGACGCTCACCCATATGCGGCACATTTCGGATGATTTCCAGGCCAGGGGCATCTTTCGGCACGATGAACATCGACATGCGCTTCTGGATCGGCGCATCCGGATCCGTTACCGCCAGTACCAGCAGGAATTCGGCATACCGCGCGTTCGATGAATACCACTTCTCACCACTGATGACCCAATGATCACCCTCGCGTCGCGCCTGAGTGGTGAATACCCGCGGGTCTGCTCCCCCTTGCGGCTCGGTCATGGAAAAGCAAGAAACGATATCACCGTCGAGCAAAGGCTGTAGATAGCGATCCTTTTGCTCTTGGGTACCGAACATAGCCAAGATCTCGGCATTCCCGGTATCTGGTGCAGCTGTTCCAAATACCGTCGGCGCCCAAAGCGAACGACCAAGACGCTCATTCATCAACGCCAGAGCCACCTGCCCATAGCCCTCGCCACCCAATTCAGGGCCCAAATGGCATGCCCAGAGCTTCTGGCGTTGAACCTCCCGCTGCAATGGCTTGAGGATCGCACGTGAGACGCGGTGAGTAGTATCGTAAACAACACTGACCGATGGATAGAGAACATCCAGCGGCTCTACTTCATCAATCAGGAATCGATCAATCCAGTCCAGCTTTTCTTGAAACTCAGGGTCGGTTGAAAAGTCCCACATGGAGGGGCTCCTTGTTCAAAATTATCGAATGAAGTATTTAGAGCATCGCCAACTGCTGACGCGCCTTCGCGATTAGCCAAAGCGCATAGTCGTGCAGAAACGCCCCCATCTGCTCCGGGGCCTTGCCCACCAGAGAGCGCGCATAAGTTCCCTCCAGCAGACATGCCAACTTGAAACAGGCCAGCACCAGGAACCAAGGCATGGCATTGATATCTCGTCCAGTCAGCTCAATATAGCGATCTGTCAGCTCAGCTCGTGACTGAAAACCGTCCCACGGCGTGACCATAGGGTTACTACCACCACCTGCGGTTTGCGGATCGCTCGGCTCCCGCCAGGAGGTCAATATCCAGGCCATATCGAGCATGGGGTCGCCCAGAGTAGACAACTCCCAGTCGATCAAACCGGAAATCTTGGGTTCCTTCAGGGAAAACATCACATTGGGCCACTGCAAATCGCCGTGGATAATGCCAACACGCCGATCCAGCGGGATGTTATCCAGTAGCCAGCGCCCTATATCATCCACGTCCGTCAAGCCGTGCTCACCATAGCCGGGAGTATCACGATAGCCCATCAACTGGGAATGCCAGCGTTCAACCTGACGTTCATGCCAATTGTCCGGTTTGCCAAAGCTCTCCAGACCGACTGCTTGGTAATCCACCGCCGCTAATTCAGCTGCAGCGGTGACAAAGGCCTCGCCCATGGATTGCCGCCAACTCGGCTCTTCTGCGTAACGTCCAGGCAAGACTCCAGTCGGAGAAAAACCTTCAAGTGGCGACATCACATAGAAATTAACACCCAACACAGAAAGATCATGACCGACTGCCAACAGCTGGGGATGCGGGACCTTTGAGCCTGACAGCGCACCGAGAACCTGCGCCTCGCGCAACATCGTCTGATTGCTGTTCGCGCGCGGATGCAGGGGTGGACGCCGCAATACCATAGCGTGCTGCCCGCGATGAAGAAGAAAAAGATTGTTCTGCGAGCCGCCGGTCAACTGCTCAACATTGGTAACCGGACCCTCGCCAGGAAGATCGCTGTCCAGGATCCAAGTCTGCAAGGCAGACCAGTCAAGTAGCTCCTCGAAAGAAGACAATGGTTGAGGCATATTTTTATCTCTCTTGTTACGCGTTGGTTAACCGCCTTGGCAGCCGTTCTGGCGTACCTCGGAGAGAGTGCCTTCAAGTGTTGAGCAGTCTTGATATGGCTAGTTCTTTTCCGCGTACGCCTCGAGGTTTTTTCTGACCCTTCGGAGCACCTGCAAAGTCAATTGCAGGTCGCTACTTTCAAGCCCCTGCGCTGCTTGGTTGGTCCACTCCACACTCTCCCGGTTGACTTGGTCATAGACCTGACGTCCCTGTTCAGTAGCAAGCAATTGACGGGAGCGCTTGTGATGCGGATTGTCCGCATAGAGCACATACCCTTCCGACTCCAGAACATCAGCTACCTTTTGAATCGCCTGCCGCGTAAAACCCAGACTTCTGGCGATACGGGCCACTGTCGGCGGTTCCTGTGCCAACACGACGGCTGCCAATACAAAGGCTTGCGTCGAACTACCCAGCTGCGTGGACTTTTGGTTATTCATAACTCGCCCATGCAGGCGCAGCAGCTCATCCACTAACTCAGCGATGCAAGCCCCTTCCTCGCTATGTACGGAGCGATCAAAGGTAGGTAGCAGGGTTGCAGCATCAATTGGCACACTCATAATATGACACCTATCTTTCATAATGACAACCATTTGTCATTATTTCTATTTGACATTGCCATGGCCCTTCGCCTACGAGGCGAAAACCCAACACAGGCAGCATGTATAGCTGCCGTGTTCGGGAGTTTATATACCACTGGCCATATAACCGCCATCCACCGGTAGAACCGTTCCGGTGATGAATGAAGCTGCGGGACTGGACAGAAATAGGATTCCGGCGGCGATTTCTTCAGGCAGCCCCCAACGCTTCATAGGCGAACGGGCCAGAACTCGGGCATTACGCTCGTGATCCACCTGCATTGCCTTGGTCATGGGGGTGTCAACCCAACCCGGCGCCACAGCGTTAACTCTAATCCCCTGCTCAGCCCAAGCCATGGCTAGGCTACGCGTCAACTGAACTACGCCTCCTTTACTGGCTGCATAGGCAGGGGCTGTCGGGCTACCTAGAAAGCTCATAACGGAGGCGAGATTGACAATGCACCCCTGGCTTTGCTGTAACAACGGCTGCGCCGCATAACAAGTCCGCATGGTACCGGTCAGGTTTATATCCAGGGTTTTGAGAAAGCCTTCTTGGGTAAATTCGCCCGCGCCACGACCGATCCCTGCGGCATTGACCAACACATCCAGGCGATCCAGTGAACTCATGCACTCAGCCACTGACTCTGTATTGGCCACATCCAATAGTCTGAATCTGGCCGTCGCTAACCGCTCATCCTCCTTGCACTGCTCGATTTCTTCCTGCATCACACCCGTGGCGAGAACTTGCCCTCCCGCTTCCAACATTATCTGTACTACTGCCCTCCCAATGCCGCTGGTACCGCCAATGACTAGACACTGTCGACCTGCAAGATCCATTTTCATTCATGAAACCTCTCACTCAATAATGACTTGACCATCCACTCTAAATAACATCACGCCACCTTTCATAAAAACCACGAATACAGAAACATCAACACCCTCCGCATCCATCATGCATAGTGAACCAACACAGCACTTGACTCAACAAAAAAACTGACATATGGTCAGCTATACAGACATAAAGAAACCCTTTTGAGGTCACCATGAAAGCCATCAATTACCCAATTTATGATGTCGACCGTCATTTCTACGAGCCACCAGAGGCTTTCCTGCGGCATCTGCCCAAGCAGTTTCGTAATGAATTCCAGTATGTGCAGGTTAAAGGTCGTACCAAACTGGCGGTAGGCGGTGTACTCAGCGACTATATTCCCAACCCAACCTTTGATGTGGTCGCCGCTCCGGGTGCCCATGAAGACTGGTATCGCGGCAATAATCCGGAAGGCCTGTCGCTACGTGAGATTGGTGGCGACCCTGTCCCGGGTGACCCGGCTTTCTTCAGCGGCGAAGCCCACCTGAAAGTCATGGATGAACAAGGTATACATGCTGGCTTGTTTCTTCCTACCCTGGCTTCGGTTATTGAAGAGCGTCTGGAACATAAACCGGAAGTCATTGCAGCCTTGTTTGGATCAGTCAACCGCTGGCTGGCAGAAGATTGCGGCCTGGCACGCGACAATCGCCTGTTCCCTGTCCCCATGATCAACCTCTTTGATGTCGACAAGGCTGTTGAGGAGTTGAACTTCCTGCTGGAAAATGGTGCCCGGGTAGTTGGCATCCGCCCTGCACCAGTCGCTGGGCTGAAAGGGGGGCGCTCTATCGGTTTCCCCGAATTCGACCCTTTCTGGGCGCGCGTCAACGAAGCCAATATCTTCGTCATTCTGCACGTCTCCGATTCCGGCTACGACAAGATCAACCGTTGGTGGACCGCCGGTGGACAAGGTGAGTTCCGCCCGTTCGAGAAGAACCCTTTTGCTGAGGTACTGGACTGGATGGGACGGGCGATCTCCGACTCATTGGCCGCGCTCATCTGCCACGGCGTGTTCGACCGCTTCCCGAATGTGCGCGTAGCATCGCTGGAGAATGGTACCGATTGGCTTGAGCCACTTCTGCACCGTCTGGCCCTGAACTACAAGAAGATGCCCAAAGCCTTCAAGCAAGACCCCGTTCAGGCGTTCCGCAAACATGTATTTGTGTCACCCTTCTATGAAGATCCAATTCCGAAACTGATCGAACTGATTGGAGTTGAGCGCATTCTATTCGGCAGCGACTGGCCACACCCAGAAGGCCTCAAGACCCCTCTCGACTTCTTCAAGGATATTGAAGCTCTGGATGAGCACCAAACCAAACGTATCATGCATACCAACATGAAAGGGCTGATCGAAGGCGCTCGCGATTAAAACAACCTTAATGCAATTGAAAGCCATTTAGTTTGACGCTTCTGTTGCAGCTTCGTGTCAATCCTTTGCAGGTATGGGGTGAGCGGCCCTATGCCTGCTTTTTTTATTACGACGCTCTAATGTCTGGAGCAAAGCATGACCACTACAAAGCTCTGCTCAACGCCAGTGGGATTAAGGCAACATAGATTCCAGCAGCAGAGCCGGCTGTCCAGCAAAGTATATGAAGGTAGCTCGGACGGTGTGCATACGCCAAAGAAAGTATGGGCCGGCGGAGCCCACAAACAACAAAGCCCCGGATACGGGGCCTTGAGGACATGTAGTGGCGGAGGGACAGGGATTCGAACCCTGGAAGGGCGTTAACCCTTGCCGGTTTTCAAGACCGGTGCATTCAACCGCTCTGCCATCCCTCCACGGCGGGCAATACTACCGGAAACTCATGCGCAGTCAATGCATTAATGACGCATCAGGTAACGTTTTTGTGAACTACCGGTTTTGATCGCCGGGGCTTAGCGGGTATGATCGGGAAATCAGGAAGGACCGTCCGTATTGCAACCATTGGAGCCATGAACCATGCAAATGCAAGAACGCCACAATACATTGCAACATTCCGGTGTGAGCGAAGCTGAAGTCAGCAAGCTGTTTCGCAACACCTACTCACTGCTGGCCATGACCCTGACATTCAGTGCCCTGGTCGCCTTCGTCTCGATGACCCTGAACCTGCCCCGCCCGGGCCTGATCATCACGCTGGTGGGCTTCTACGGACTGCTGTTCGCCATCCACAAGGCACGCAACTCCGGTTGGGGCCTGGTGCTGGCTTTCGCCTTGACCGGCTTCATGGGCTATACCCTCGGGCCACTGCTGAACTACTACCTCTCGCTGAATAACGGCGGCCAATTGGTCACCATGGCGCTGGGCATGACTGCACTGGTGTTCTTCGGTCTGTCCGCCTATGCGATCCTGACCCGCAAGGACTTCAGCTTCCTGTCCGGTTTCATCATGGCCGGTTTCGTGGTCCTGTTGTGCGCCGTGGTAGCCAGCTTCTTCGTCCAGATGAGCGGTCTGCACCTGGCCATTTCCGCAGGTTTCGTCCTGTTCTCCTCCGCGGTCATCCTGTTCCAGACCAGCGCCATCATCCATGGCGGCGAGGATAACTACATCATGGCCACCATCACCCTGTTCGTGTCGATCTACAATCTGTTCCTGAGTCTGCTACAGTTGCTCGGCATTTTCAGCAACGACTGACTCGACGGTTTTGGGTATACTCCGAAGGCTCGTCACATGGCGGGCCTTCCTTGTTTTCACTGGTCAAATCCATGAATTTTGCCATTGCCCTGCTAGCCGGACCGCAAGATCCAGCGGCTCGAAGCGCTCTCGAATTCGCCAAAGCCGTGTTGTCTTCCGGACATCAGATCAGTCGCCTGTTCTTCTACCGTGATGCGGTGCACCTGGCATCACAGCTGGGCGTACAACCACAGGACGAGAGCGACATCGCCGCGGAATGGCGGCAGTTCATCGCCGAGCACCAGCTCGATGCGGTTGTCTGCATTGCCGCCGCGCTACGCCGTGGTGTTCTCGATGCGGCGGAAGCCAAGCGCTGGAGCCGCCCGGTAGCCAATACCGCTACACCCTGGACATTATCCGGCCTCGGCCAGTGGGTCGATGTGCTGCAAAGCGCTGACCGCGCCGTTACCTTTGGAACCTGACATGAAAAGCCTGTTGATCATCAGCCGTCACCCACCGGCCCGCCAACCGGCCCGTGAAGCGCTGGACGTTGCGCTCGCCGCCGCGGCATTTGGCGTGCCTTGTGGCATCCTGTTCATGGATGACGGGGTGTTTCAGCTGATGAAAGGCCAGGACGCCGCACAGATAGGGCAGAAGTCCCTGGCCGCCAACCTCCAGGCATTACCGCTGTTCGGTGTCGAGGACATCCTCGTGTGCCAGCACTCCCTTGGTGAACGGGGCTTGCAGGCCAGCCAGTGCCTGCTGGATGCCCAGGTAGTGAATAACGCGGAGATCGCCACGCTGCTGGAACATTATGACCAGATCGTTACGCTCTGAGCCACAGGACGGATGACCACCATGCTGCATATCCTGCGTCACTCTCCCCACTCCGAATCGCGCTTCGCCAGTTGCCTGCGCGCCATCAACGCCAGCCAGAGCCTGCTACTGATAGAGGATGCGGTGTACTGTCTGCTACCCGGCACCACTACCCGCAATGCACTGGAGTACCTGCCGTCGAGCGTGAACCTGTACGCTATGGAAGCTGATCTCCAGGCACGCGGCCTGGCGCTGGACGATCTGTCTTCGCGCATTCGGATCATCAATTATCCGATGATGGTCGCGCTCTGCACCGAACATGCCAAGGTGGTGAGCTGGTGAGTACGCTGTGGGTCGATGGACGCGAGATCGAACTGGACCAGGAGGGATTCCTGATTGACCTGGGCGACTGGTCCGATGCCGTTGCCATCGCACTGGCCGAACATGAAGGGCTTTCCTTGACGGACGCGCATTTCGAGGTGATCCATGCCCTGCGCCAGTTCCATGCCCAGTACCAACTGTCACCCGCTATGCGTCCACTGGTGAAATATATCGGGCAGCAGTTGGGCAAGGACAAGGGCAGCAGCCTGTATCTGCTCTCGCTGTTCCCAGGCAGCCCGGCCAAACTTGCCAGCAAGCTGGCCGGGCTGCCAAAACCGGACAATTGCCTCTAATAACATGACTAACGGGCTGCCATGGACTACGTGCACAGTATTCTCGGTTGGACCTTTGCGGGGTTCTACTGGCTGCTGACCGCCTCGGTCACCATTCGCATCATCGCTCAGCGCCGGCCGGTCAGCGTAACGCTGGCCTGGCTGCTGATCATCTATATCGTCCCCATTGTCGGTGCAGCGCTGTATCTGCTCATCGGTGAGCTGAACCTGGGACGCAATCGCGCAGCGCGCTCGGGCGAGATGGTCGAACCCTACCTGACCAACCTCACCACCCAGTTTCAGGACAACAGCCATCCCCTCCCCGGCGGCGACCTGAGTCTGGCGATCAACCGCTTGATGACTACTCAAGTAGGCATCGGCGCGCTGAACTACGGTGAACTGGAAGTGCTCAACGCACCACAGCAGATATTCGAGCGACTGATCGACGATATCCGCAACGCCCAGCACAGCGTGGTACTGGAGACCTATATCTGGCACCCGGGTGGGCAGGTGGACCAGCTCACCGGCGAACTGATCGCCGCCAGCCAACGCGGGGTTGCAGTAAAACTGCTGATTGATCATGCCGGCAGCCGCCGTTTCTTCCGTTCGGCCTGGTGCAAGTCTATGCGAGAGGCGGGCATCAAGGTTGTCGCTGCCCTGCCCGTACGGCTGTTTCGAGCGCTGGCGCAACGCATCGACCTGCGCCTGCATCGCAAGCTGCTGGTGGTCGACGACCGGATAGCCTATACCGGCTCGATGAACATCGCCGACCCTGCCTACTTCAAGGTCGAAGCCCAGGTTGGCCAATGGGTCGACATGATGCTGCGTCTGGAAGGGGAAGCTGCCGCAGGGCTGGCGAAGGTATTCGCCTGGGACTGGGAGGTAGAGACCGGCGAACGCTGCTTCCCTAGCGTAACCGAGCCCGACGGTCTACCACGCCACTGGCTGTCGATCATCCCCTCCGGTCCAGGGCTGGGCGACCTGATCAACCAGACCGTGTTGGCCAGCATCTACCGCGCCAATGAGAGCATCACCATCAGCACACCCTACTTCGTCCCTTCGGAGTCGGTACTGGAAGCACTGTGCCAAGCGGCTAACCGGGGGGTCCAGGTCAAGCTGCTACTACCGCGCAAGAACGATTCATTGATGGTGGGCTGGGCCAGCCGTTCCTATTTCGATCTACTACTGGAGTCAGGCGTACAGATTCTGCTGTTTGATGGCGGCCTGTTGCATACCAAAGCCATGCTGATGGACGACCAGTTGGCGCTGGTTGGCAGCGTCAACCTGGATATCCGCAGCTTCCAGCTCAACTTCGAACTGACCGTGGCACTGTTCACTCCTGAAAGCTGTACCGCTATCGGCGAACTGCTGCGCAGCTACGAAGCCGGAAGCGAACTGCTCCAGCCAGAGCGCTGGGCCAAGCGCAGCAAACCTGCCCGTGTGCTGGAGCGCCTGATGTTCTTCATGAGCCCGCTGCTCTGAGGAAGGCATTGTAAGTGTCGAGTACCGGCTCGACGCCAAGGCTTGCGGTTTTCCAGGCTTTCCCTGCGCCCAGGCAATAAAAAACCCCGACCTGTATCCAGATCGGGGTTTTCTGTTTGAAGCTTGACGATGACCTACATTGACTCGCGCCCTCCCGGCGCTCGCCCTACGGGCAGCCTGCGGCTGTCCAAATTCGCTCCCAGCGAATTTGTCACATGGCGGTGGTAGTGACACCAGGCAGCATCAGGCACAAACAAAAAAGCCCTGCCAGATGGCAGGGCTTTTTTATTTGGCGCTTGACGATGACCTACTCTCACATGGGGAAGCCCCACACTACCATCGGCGATGCATCGTTTCACTGCTGAGTTCGGAATGGGATCAGGTGGTTCCAATGCTCTATGGTCGTCAAGCAATTCGGTTGTCGGGTGGGCTTGAACCCACACAACGAAAAGGGCGGAAAAGTGATAGTCGTACAACAAGGGGCAACTGCAATCTCGTGCCGTTCCAGCTTGTCGTTTCTCTTTGCTACATCATGTGCAGACCACGACCCAAATTGTTTGGGCGTTATATGGTCAAGCCACACGGGCAATTAGTACTGGTTAGCTCAACGCCTCACAACGCTTACACACCCAGCCTATCAACGTCGTAGTCTTCGACGGCCCTTCA